>Ga0172382_10004551_pt1 | contig 21193 bp, 10 predicted proteins | sample Leawel138RmetaG_FD_122245 | JGI IMG/M metagenome (GOLD analysis project Ga0172382, IMG submission 122245) | Leachate microbial communities from a municipal landfill in Southern Ontario, Canada - Leachate well 138R metaG | ecosystem: Engineered > Solid waste > Landfill > Unclassified | place... | reverse complement strand
CTGGAGCAACAGGTTCACAAGGTCCTCAAGGAGATATTGGTCCAACCGGTGCCACTGGCTCTCAAGGTCCTCAAGGAGATATTGGTCCAACTGGTGCCACAGGTTCACAAGGTCCTCAAGGAGATATTGGTCCAACTGGAGCAACAGGCTCACAAGGTCCTCAAGGCGATATTGGTCCAACCGGAGCCACAGGTTCTCAAGGTCCTCAAGGAGATATTGGTCCGACTGGAGCAACAGGCTCTCAAGGTCCACAAGGAGATATTGGTCCGACTGGTGCCACAGGTTCTCAAGGTCCTCAAGGAGATATTGGTCCGACTGGTGCAACAGGTGCACAAGGTCCTCAAGGAGATATTGGTCCAACTGGTGCAACAGGTGCACAAGGTCCTCAAGGAGATATTGGTCCAACTGGAGCAACAGGCTCTCAAGGTCCTACCGGTGCCACAGGTTCACAAGGTCCTCAAGGTGATATTGGTCCAACCGGAGCCACAGGTTCACAAGGTCCTCAAGGAGATATTGGTCCGACTGGAGCCACAGGTTCTCAAGGTCCTCAAGGAGATGTTGGTCCAACTGGAGCCACAGGTTCACAAGGTCCTCAAGGAGATATTGGTCCGACTGGAGCCACAGGTTCAGTAGGTGCAACAGGTCCGACTGGAGCCACAGGTCCAGTTGGATGTACTAATGCAAATTATGTTATAAAATCTGATGGAACAAATGCAACTTGTACTGTAGCACCAATATATGAAGATGCTAGTGGTAGAGTGAATATTGGTGGTGATATGACCCCAGATGAGAGATTTACTGTAGGAAACACATCGCAATTTAGAGTCAATAATTCAGGTGATGTGGTTAGAATTAAAAATGTTCCTTATACTTGGCCAAATTCTAATCCTGGTGGTACAAGCGGTGATTTTTATTTGAAAAATACTGGTAGCGGAACACTTTCTTGGGCTAATTTTGCTGAAAATACTTTTGGCACAAATAATCAAGGAGTTATTGGTACTACTGATATTTCACTGACTTCAACTAGTTTTGTTGATATCTCTCAAATGACTATTACGTTTACCCCAATTCATTCAACAATATATGTGTTTTTTACATTTGCAGCATATTGTGATCCATCATATTATCCAATGGAATATGTTGATTTACGCATATTACGAAATGGCGTTGTAGTTGGTGGTTCTAATGCTTTAGCTCAAGATAGTGATTATCCTGATTTAGTAACTTCCTTTAACGGTGCAATGAGCTTAGCAGTGCCTGTTACTCCAGGAACGTCAACAACTATTAAAGTGCAATGGCGTATAGAAGGTATTTATCTTTCTCCAGTATATTGTTATCCTGCATCCGCTCCTGATTATGCTCATCGTAGTTTAATAATTATTGATTAAATTTAAAATATATGAAAAAAATAATCCTAGTTTCAATAGTAATTGGTTTGTATAATATTGCTTTTACTCAAACTTTACCACCAGAAAATATTGTTAAAAGAGTATTTGAGAATGGAACGGTTTTATCTTCTCCAGTGAGTACTTATAAAGGTCATAATTTTGATGTTTCGTTAAGTGAATATGACCCTTTTTTATTAGGTGTGTATTATAATGAAAATCCAGAATGGGATCCTAAAAATCCAGCTAGAACTTATAAAAATCCTGTTGTAATAACAGGAATTACATATGTTCGCTTTACTGAAAATAACGGACAGATAAAAAAGGGCGATCCAGTAACTTCATCAAATATTGCTGGCCTTGCGATGAAAGCAACAGAACCAGGTATAATTCTTGGCGTTGCTTTAGAAGATGCTGGTGAATCTGGAGATCTATTAAAAATAAGAGTCTTTATTCAATATGTAAGATGAAATTGAAAAATTATATATTTATTTTTAATTTTGGAAAAATGCCTGTTTTTAATAAGATAAAAGTAATATTATTTTTATTCTTATTTATCTTAGGAAATTTAAACGCGCAAACCCTGCTCAACAACGGTGGTTTTATTCAATCCAACTCTGGTTCTTATGTTTATGTAAATGGCTCTGTCGAAAATAATTCTACAGGAAATATTAGTGTAAACCAAACTGCGGGTGTCCCTGCCGAAGTTTATGTAACTGGTGATATTACTAATAATGCAAATTTAATTGTTAATGGTCATATTCGTTTGTTGGGTAACTGGTATAATAATTCTGTTTTTACTTCTACAAGTGGTACTGTGTTTTTTGAAGGTGGAAATCAATTGTTAAGTGGTTCTGTTTCAAGCTCTTTCTATAATTTAACTTTGGATGGTACTGGCTTAAAAACTCAAAGCATAGACCAGTTTTCTTATGGAATTTTAGATTTAAAACACTTGGAATTGCAAACTGAAACTAATGTTTTTTATGTTGAGAATAATGATGTAAATGCAATTATTCGTACAAGCGGCTTTGTTTCTAGTTTAAATGGTGGAAAACTTTCGCGAAAAACCAATCAGTCTTTATCATATTTATTTCCGGTTGGCTCTAGTTTAGGAAATATGCGATATAGACCAGTTAGTGTAAAACCAACATCTGCTACAGCTAATGAATACGCAGTTAGACTTGCAAATTTAGATGCAAATCTCGAAGGATATAATCGAAATAATAAAGAATATGAAATTTGTAATTTGAATGAATTGTTTTACCACCAAATTGCTAGAACTAATGGTGCAAGCAATGCGGATATTTTTATTTCTTATGATTATTCTGCAGATGGCGATTGGGACGGAATTGCAAATTGGAAGTCGGCAAATTCAGAATGGCAAATAGTAAATTCAAGCTATACAACTGCTACAAGCCCTTATTATCAGGCAATAAAAACTAATTTGGACGATTTCAATAATGAAGAATTTATATTATATAAATCTATAATACTGCCAAGTTTTACGCAAATAGGTCCTTTATGCCAAAATCATGCAGCACCGAGTTTGCCATCTATTTCTTTAGAAGGAATTAGTGGAACTTGGTCGCCTGCCACAATTTCAACAACAAATATAGGGAGTACAACTTATGTTTTTACTCCAAATGCTGGCCAGGATTGTTGGATTGAATATTCTATGACAATTGATGTAGAAGATTGTTGTGCTATGTCTTTAAATACAATTGTGAGTCAGCCTGTATGTTATGGTGAAAGTGGACATATAAGTATTAGCCAAACTGGTGGAACTAATCCTGTAACTTATACTGTTAATTCAAATCCTATTGTTAGTACTTCTTTTCAAGCCGAAGCTGGAACATATACTATTGTCGGAACTGATGCTTATTCTTGCACTGCTTCTGTTAGTGTAACAATAAATAATCCTCAAGAATTACAAATGTATTTAAGTTCTACTCCGGCTCAATGTGGTGCTTCGGGTGGTTCAGCAGTGGCTTCAGTAATTGGTGGTACGCCAAACTATAATTTTGTATGGTCTCCAGGCGGTCAAACAATTAATAATATTACTAATCAAGCTCCAGGTAGGTATTCAGTTACAGTTTATGATAATAATATGTGCTCAGCTCATGGCGAAATAAATATAGAAGTGGAAGGAAGTATTTCTGCAGAAATAAATACAATTCAAGAAATTTCTTGTTATGGTATGAGTGATGCAGTTTTAGAGGCAAATTCGCAAAATGGAGTAAATCCTTTAACTTATTTGTGGGATAATGGAAATACAACAAAAATAATTACAAATTTAGGAGCAAATTCTTATGTGGTAACTGTTACAGATGCATGGTCTTGCAAAGGAATAGCATATGCCACTTTATTAGAACCTTCAGAAATTTTAATAAACCCAACAATTAATAATGTAACATGTTTTGGAGATACAAATGGTTCAATTTCAGTTTCAATTTCTGGCGGAACAGCTCCTTTTACCTATAATTGGTCTAATGGTTTAAATAGCTCAAGTATAAATAATTTACCTGCAAATGAATATTATTTGCAAGTTTATGATGCAAGTGCTTGTAGTTCAGAAGCTAATTTTACTATAAGCCAACCAAATATTTTAAAATTAAACAAGGAATTTAAAAATATTTCTTGTTATGGATATAATGATGGCTCTGCTAATCTAAGTGCCACAGGTGGTACAAGTCCTTATAATTTCAATATTTCAGATGGAGTAAACACTATGGGCGGAAATAGTTTTTATAATCTTTCTGCAGGCACTTACACAATCAAAGTTAATGATAGCAATAATTGTGTAGATTCATCAAAATTATTATTACTTGAGCCAGCAAAATTAACAGCTACTTATTTTTATACAAATCCTTCATGTATCGGAAATAATAACGGTTATATTGAAATAAATCCAAGTGGAGGAACTGAACCATATTCATTTATCTGGGAAAATAATGTAAGTGATTTGCCAACAATAAGTGGTTTAGCCCAAGGTATTTATAATATAACTATAGCAGACAATAACGATTGCGAATTTGAACTTCCATTTGTAAATTTAATAGATGTTGATGAAGAATGTTTGAAAATACCAAATGCTTTTACTCCAAATGGTGATGGCATTAACGAAACTTGGATAATAGAAAATATTGAAATGTTCCCTACGGCTATAATTTCGGTTTATAATCGTTGGGGTCAAAAACTGTTTGAAGGCAAAGGCGATGGTGAAGAGTGGGATGGTAAATTTAATGGTAAATTAGTGCCAACAGGTTCATATCTTTATGTTATTGAAATGTATAAGAGAGGAAAGAATTATACTGGTGTTGTTACAGTGGTTTACTAGTTTGGAAATTGATCATTTTGCTTTAAGCTTGAAAAAATTGAGATATAAAAAACCTCAACTATAAATAATTTGCTTTAATAAATTTAGTTGAGGCTTTTCTTTTGTATATTTAAAATCTTTTACATATAAGATTCTATTGGATCGCAGGTACAAACAAGATTTCTATCTCCATATCCACTGTCAATTTTTCCTACATAAGGCCAAAATTTATTTTCTTTTATCCAGTTTAATGGAAAAGCAGCTTGCTCACGTGAATATTTATGATTCCATTCGCTTGCACTACATTCAATTTGTGTGTGAGGTGCATTTTTCAATGGATTATCTTCTTTATCAAAATCACCATTTTTAATTGCTTCACACTCCATTTTAATAGATTTCATAGCTTCAATAAATCTATCTAACTCTTGTTTTGATTCACTTTCGGTTGGTTCAACCATTAAAGTTTCATGAACAGGAAAAGATAAAGTTGGGGCATGAAAACCATAATCCATTAGTCGGCGTGCAATATCACCAGCTTCTACGCCGTAATTTTCACGAAATTTTCTTAAATCTAAAATCATTTCATGTGCACAACGCCCAGTTTTTCCTGTGTAAACCACATTGTAAAAGCCTTTTAGCTCTTCAGCAATATAATTTGCATTTAACATAGCAAGTTTTGTTGCTTGTGTCAATCCATCTTCGCCCATCATTTTTAAATAAGCAAAAGTAATTGGTAAAACAAAAGCAGAACCATAAGGCGAAGCTGCAACAGCTTTAATTGCATTTACACCACCAGTTTTTAGCATTGTGTGCCCAGGTAAAAACTCAGCTAAATGTTTTGCTACAGAAATAGTTCCAACTCCAGGACCGCCACCACCGTGAGGAATAGCAAAAGTTTTATGTAAATTTAAGTGACAAACATCTGCTCCAATAAATCCTGGATTTGTTAAACCTACTTGAGCGTTCATATTTGCACCATCCATATAAACTTGTCCACCGTTTTCGTGAATAATGTTTACCATTTTTTTAATTTCTGATTCGAAAACACCATGAGTTGATGGATAAGTTATCATAACTGCACTTAAATTATCTTTATGCTCTATTGCTTTTTCACGTAAATCGTCAACATCAACATTTCCATTTTCATCACATTTCACAACCACAACTTTCATTCCAGCCATAACCGCAGAAGCAGGGTTTGTACCGTGTGCAGAAGAAGGAATTAAACATATATTTCTATGCCCTTCATTTCTTGATTTATGATATTCGCGAATCACCATTAAACCTGTGTGCTCGCCACTTGCTCCAGAGTTTGGCTGAACTGATGTAGCAGTAAAGCCTGTTATTATACTTAAATCTTTTTCCATTTCAGAAATTAATTCTTTGTAACCAAGTGCTTGGTCTTCAGGAACAAATGGGTGAACATTTCCTAATTCTGACCAACTTAAAGGAAGCATAGAACTTGCAGAATTTAATTTCATAGTACAAGAACCTAAAGAAATCATGGAGCGGTTAAGTGCAATATCTCGATTTTCTAATCTTTTAATATAACGCATCATTTCACTCTCACTATTGTATAAATTGAAAATTTTATGCTGTAAAATATCGTCATTACGTGTGAAATTTAATTCAAAATCCTTAAAATCTTCAATTTTTTCTACAGCTCTATATACTTTATTATTTGCTTTTGCAAAAATTTCTAAAATTGTATTAATTTCTTTCATAGAAATCAATTCATCAGTAGAAATGCCAATATATTTTTCGCAAGAATATCTGAAATTCATTTTGTTGTTCAGTGCAATTGCTTGAATATCACAAGATTTTATACCTTCAGGAATTTCAACTAAAACAGTATCAAAAAATTCTTTGTTTTTTAATTTATATCCTAATTTTTCTAATTCTACAGCTATAAATCTTGCTGCTTTATTAATATTATTGGCAATTCTTTTCATTCCTTCCGGACCGTGATAAACCACATACATTCCTGCCATTGTAGCCAATAAAGCTTGAGCTGTACAAATATTAGAAGTTGCTTTTTCACGTTTAATATGTTGTTCTCTAGTTTGTAAAGCCATTCTTAAAGCTTGGTTTCCATGTTTGTCGAGGCTAATTCCAATAATTCTACCTGGCATACTACGTTTAAATTTTTCGCGAGTAGAAAGAAAACCCGCATGAGGACCACCATAACCCATTGGAATACCAAATCTTTGTGTTGAACCAACTGCAATATCAGCTCCCCACGAAGCAGGCGATTTTAATAAAACTAATGCCATTACGTCAACAACAGCAGTAACAAGAATTTCTGATGCATGAGCTTTTTCGGTAAATTCTGTATAATCATTAATTTTTCCACTTGATGTAGGATATTGAACTATTGCACCAAAAGTTTTATCAGAAAGAGTAGTCTCTCTAAAATTACCAACAACAACTTCTATTCCAATTGGTTCGGCTCTTAATTTTATTACGTCTAAAGTTTGTGGAAAAATATCTTCATCAACAAATAAAATATTTTTATTGTCTTTAACAGCTTGACGCGAACGATTATCTAACATCATGCTCATAGCCTCAGCAGCTGCTGTTGCTTCATCTAAAAGAGAGGAGTTTGTAATTTCTAAACCTGTAAGCTCACTTAAAACGGTTTGAAAATTTAATAAAGCTTCTAAACGACCTTGAGAAATTTCTGCTTGATAAGGAGTGTAAGAAGTGTACCATCCTGGATTTTCAAAAATATTTCTTAAAATCACAGAAGGAGTAGCAGTTCCATAATAACCCATACCAATAAATGATCTGTAAATCTTGTTTTTAGAAGCAATTTCTTTAATTTTATTCAAATATTCATACTCGGTTAAAGCTGGATCTAAGACAAGTTTTTTAGGCAAACGAATATCTTTTGGAACAACTTCATCAATTAATTGGTCTAAAGATGAAACACCAACTTTTTTCAACATCTCTTGATATTCGCTTTCGCGTGGTCCTAGATGGCGAGAAACAAATTTTTCTTTTATCATTTTTATTATAATTTTATATTACTAATAACTTTAAATTTTAATAAGGCAAAATTAAAAATAATTTCCGAAAAAACTAAACCAACTTGCGTGTTTTATAATATAATTTGCTTAGTATTTTTTTGAAAATTAAATTTGTATAATATATTCTGCTAAACACTTATTGTTTTATGCGTGTATGTATAGTTTTAAATATTGTTTTGCAATAAACCTATATATATAAAATATTTTGCTTATATTTGTACTATTATAAAAATTAGATTAAGCTAAAGCTTTGTGAAGTTGGTTTGTTAAACCCTAAACGCCTTGCTAAATGACACAGGCAATAAAAATCAAATATTATTAACTTATTTAATTAAAAATTATTATCATGAAAAAAATTATTACTATTATTGCTTTGTGCATAATTGAGGTGTTTTTTTGCACAAGTTTATTTTCAGCTAAGACTTTTGTATTAAACAAGACAATAACAAAAGATACAATTATTGAAATGCCCAAAAATATTCCAACTGTATATGGAATACAAGTATATGGTAATGTAAATTTAATTTCAGACTCCAGTCTTGTTAGAATAATATTTGTTGAAAATGAAAATCAGCCTGTTTTATTAAATGAGTTTTATTATCCGCTTTTTATAAATGGAGTGCATGAGATATATTTGAGCGAAGAAAATGATTATTTTGCCAATGGAGTTAAATATGGGAGCTTTGAAATTTACATTAAAGATGCCGAGTTAAATGTTGATTCTGTTGTTTTTTATGAAAGTAAGCGTGAGAGATTGATTTTTGACAATTTATCTTATGATGAAAAAATAAATAATAAAATACTCCAATTAAATATTAATTTGGAGGCAGAAGGTTTTATTTGGCGATCTGATACTACTTTGTTGAAAGAAAAGTTTTATTTAAGAAATTATGATTATTATGGTGCAAACTCTTATGCTTTTGAATTATACAAAAAAGGTATTTATTCACCTACAATACCAGAGCCAATAAAAGGTAACACAAGCTCTACTTTAGTTGATAACTGGGATTGGCGGAATAGACATGGAGCAAATAATCCCGCTTCGCTATATTATGATGGAGATAAAGATAGTGTTGAAGTATATATAGATGACTCCTTAAGATATGTGACAGAAGTCGGCAATGGCTGGTTGACAAAGATAAATCCTCAAATGGGAAACAGCGGAGAGTTTTCTGAACAATGTCATAAAGGTTGTTTTTTATTTTCACCAACAAATGCAGTAGAATGTAATTACAACTTATACTATAATGATCATTATGATTTAAGCCTATCAGAACAATATATTATGGATTGCTCACCGTATAATACTCATAATTGTTATACAGCAGGATCTGTATATGGTGTTATAGATACTTATAAAAAATTTGGCGTTATAAATGATTCTTGTTATCCATACATAAATGATACAAGCGATTGTAATTATACATGTACACCAACTAATAGAGTTTATATTAATAATTCCTCTTACTTTGCGTTTAATTCTACTACAGATGATATTTTAAAAAATAAAATTATATTAAATGGATCCTTACCTGCAATTATCGGAGGGCACACAATGTGTTTATGTGGATTTGGTAAAATAAATTCCGCTATGTCTTTAGATCCGAAAGATAGTTATGCAACATTGAATATTCCTGAAAATAGTCCATATATGGGTCATACTTATTGGATTTTTAAAAATTCTAGAACTATATTTGATGGACATGGTGGATATGTATATGCTTTAAGAAGTTATGAACACGATACAATTTATAATTTAACATGGCATGGTTTTTACGTATTAGGCAGACCTATAGATTCCTTGAATGTAGATTTAGTTCCTAGATGTAGAGACGAAGATGGTGATGGTTATTTTTATTGGGGCATTGGACCAAAACCTTCAAGTTGTCCTGACACTGCACCAGATGAGCCTGATTGTGATGATAGCAACCCTTTATTAGGAACTTTTGATGAATATTATAATTGTAAAATGATTTGCAACCCTGATTTTTATTCAACATATCCTATTGAAATAACAAATGATACAATTTGGTCTTCAGATTTATATATATTTCAAGATATAATTATAAAAAATGGTGGAATGCTTAGAATAACGGGTAATTTATTTTTTATGCCACAGTCTAAAATTATTGTTGAAAATGGTGGTCTGCTTATGATTGATGGTGGCACACTAACTACTAATTGCGATGGAGAACTATGGCAAGGAATTAGTGTAGTAGGCGATTGTAATAATTTTGGACAAATTCCGAATACTTTGCCAGGTCAAGTAATTATTAAAAATAATTCAGTTATTGAATTTGCTATCAAAGGAGTTGCAGGCTATAATAATGCTATTGTTTATATTACAAACAGCCAATTTAGAAATTGTAAAATTTCTGTCAATTTGGAGCATTATAATAGATCTTTTGTACCACCAATAATTCCTACAGGTAGAGTATATATCCACAATACTAAGTTTATAACTAATGATAAATTTAAAGATATTCCACAAAATCACATTTTTCTTTATAATGTTGATTATGTTGGATTAAGAGGTAACAATTTCATTAATTCTGTACCAATAGATGTTTTGAACGCTTCGCAACGAGGCAATGGCATATTTGCTTATAATTCAGGATTTGCTTGTACAGAAAACAGGTTATTTTATTACCCTTATATTATTCCTGGAGCAGAAATGTCGGTATTTGATGGCTTAGCTTATGGCATTAGAGCAGAAGGTTCTTCGGCAAAAACTGTGTATGTTGAAAACTGTAAATTTAATAATTATTATGAGTTTGGTGTATATATGAAATCAGGCTATGCAAATACAATAATTAATAGTGTTTTTAATAAGAATGCATCAACACCTTATAGCGCTGGTCTTTATATGGAAAACTGTACAGGATTTAAGCTTGAAAACAATACATTTAATGGGGGTTCTCATGGGCTTGTCGTTAAAAATTCTGGTTATTCAAATAATACAATATATAGGAATAATTTTGATAATTTAACATTGTCTTTACACGCACAAGGGGTAAATAGTAATTTTGATGGTTCTCAAGGTTTATTTATACAGTGCAATGATTATAATCAAAATTCGACACACAACTGGGTTTGCGAAGGTAATATTAAAAGATTGCAAGGATATTTAGATGCAGATAATCAATCAAATTCTATTTCGGCAGCTAATATATTTAATGCAGATTACTTAGAACAACCGCGTGCTTTTTATATTGAAGATAATAATATAAACAATTTAGATTATCAATATTTTTATAATTGTTTAAACGATGCAACAGATATTACCGACTATGTGTCTGATAATGTCGAAACAATTGAAACAGGATTAGTGTTTACAGATAGTGCTTCTTGTCCTTCTAAACTTCCATGCATAATAGCACGTGTTGATTTTACGCAAGTTTTTGCAATATCGGCTAATTTAGTAAGCCTAAAAAATACCCTAGATAGCCTAGTAGATGGAGGAGATACAGAATTGGTTTTACAAAAAATTCAAAGTTTAAATTCAAGAAACTTTACTACTATATGCTCAGAGTTAATAGATTTGTCACCATATTTGTCTGATGAGGCTTTGTGCTTATTTATGCAAACACCAGTGCCTAATCATGATTTAAGCAAAGCTCTTGTCTTGTTGGCAAACTCTCCTTTGCCAAAAAATGCACGAAACGAACTTGATAATATGGTTTTATTAGCTCAATATAAACAGCAAGTGATTAATGCTCAGGTTGGTACCAATGCAGTTGATATTAAATTAAACGAAATATCACAAATTGCTTTTGAAAAAGATATGGCTCTTAATTCTTATTTGCGGTATGGTTTAAACAATGATAGCTTGCCAGAATTTAAAGATACGGTTATTAATTATTTAATAAATGATCATGATTATCATTCAAAATGTTTAGTAATACCTCTTTTGATTTCAGCTAAAAAGCATGGAGAAGTTAGTTTGCAGATATCGGAATTAAGGTCTTTGGCACTTAATGAAGAACAAGAGCTACAAGAAGAGTTAGAAGATTTTGCTAGTTTACAAGAAATATTATTAGCAGCCGAAACAGATTTTACCAAAGAAAATATAATTAGTTTAGTTGCAAGAAATTTTACATTCATAGAAAATTTGGCTTATAGCCCTGATAGATTAGGCTCGGGTCAAGCTCAAACTTTACTGCAAATTGCTGAATATGATGAGTTTAGCCCTGAGTTAATTTTGCCTGTTTTTAATAAAAATTTTAAATTTCCATTAAAAAATGAACTGCCAAAAAAAATATATAAAACAGACGATTTAATAGAAGTTTTCCCAAATCCTGCAAGTAATGAAATTTGGGTTGAATACATCTTGTCGCAAAACTCTAAAATTGATAGAATTGCTATTTTTGACCTTAAAGGAAATTTAGTGATTTCTAAGAGCATACGCAGTGGACTTGGTATTGAACGAGTTGATGTTTCAAGTCTTAACGAAGCTTGTTATATTTTGAAAATTGGAAAATATTCGAAAAAAATAAATATTGTTAAATAACTATTAAAATTAAATATCATGAGAAAAATAAAAATACTTTGCTTGTCTTTGTTTGTAACAATAGCAAGCATTTGTTTATCACAAGATTATGTTCCAATAGTTGAAACAGGAAATTACTTTAGTATTGGAAGTTCAACAGGTAATAATCCCAATGTCGAAAATACTTATTATGAAATTATAGGAGAAGATACTATAATTGAGGAGCAAACTTATAAAAAACTGTACAAATCAGAAAGTGGTGTAGAATATCATCCTTTAGTAAACAAACAACTAGTAGGATTTATTAGAGAAACAGACGATAGAAAAGTGTATATTAGAAGTTTGGCTGGACAAGAAGGTTTAATTTATGATTATTATGTTGAAAAAGGAGATACTTTAGATTTTAGAAATCCTTGTGTGATGTTGCATCAATCATTATATGATTTCTTTCATATGGAGGACCAGGAAATCTGTGATACTGTAGCAATAGTTGACTCTGTTTATTATGCTGAAATAAATGGCGAAAGTCGAAAACATTATATTTTAAATGCTTATGGTAGTGGTCTTAATGCATGTACGTCTGTTTCAAATCTTTATATTGAGGGTATAGGAAGCTTGAATGGATTATATAATTGCGGGTATGAGCATCTTTTGCTTGTAGGGGGGCGTGATTATGTATTATGTGCTTATAAAAATGGTGATTTATATTATGATAATCCAAATTATGATTTTTGCTATTTAACCAATACAGAAGATTTTGATATTGCTGAAATACAAATTTATCCAAATCCTGCAACAAGTATTTTAAATATTGTTTCAGAAGAAAATATTGAGTCTGTAGAAATTTTAAATATTTCAGGTCAAGTTGTAAATTATAAAACTGTTTCTAATAATATTGCAAAAGTTGATATAAGTGCTTTAAGTTCAGGGGTTTATTTTGCAAAAATTTATTTTTTCGATAATGTATTGGTGCGTAAGTTTGTTGTTGAATAATAATTTTTAAAAATTAAAAATAATTTCCGAAAAAACTAAATCAACTTGCGTGTTTTATAATATAAATTGCTTAGTATTTTTTTAAATTACAAAAAAATTATAATTTTGATTTTTAAAATCAAAATTATGCGACTAATTGTATTAAATGTTTGTATGATTATTTTGAGTTTAAATCTTTATTCCCAAATTAATCTTAGTTTATTGAATGGGCAACAAAAAACATTAGATTCATATGTATTCCGTTCAGATGATGGTGTTGAATATGTTGAATTTACCTTTACAAAGCCTAATGGAAAAGTAAAAACAGCATACGTTGATTGTGAAACTGTTTATTCACTGAATATTGACGGAAAAGACTCTGTGTTTTATTTACCAATGGATAGCGAAGAGTTTTCTATTCATGAAATGGCAAAAGTTGTAAATGCACGACAACTTGCGATTACAGATTATAATCCTTGGCTTGCAAGTCTAAGTGGTTTACTTGTTGGTAGTGCTTCTATGTTTATTCCAATAGATCCGTTTTCGCGTTTGTTGATACCTGTAGGATATGTATTAGGTATGGCTTTTGTAAAACCTTCAAAATCTTATGTGAAAAATAATTATCCACAAGCTATTGATGATGAGTGGTTTATTTATGGTTATCAAAATGCAGGACGAAAAAAAATATTTAAAAATACTCTTATAGGCACACTTGGGGGCGTTTTTGTTTCTGGAGTAATTGTTGGAAGTTTGTATTTAATTAATTCAAATTAAATAAAATCAAGCATTTAGTGTTTTTATGCGGTATTTGATTTAAATTAATTATTTTTGCTCTCGCAAAATAAATATAGGTTTTTATCGTTTAATGTATTTTGATTTAAAGTGTAATAATATAATGGGCGGTTTACGTAAATTATTGTTTTTGATTCTCGCTTTGTTGGTTTTTTCTTTTGCTTATTCTCAAGATAAAAAAATGAGAAGAGCAGACGAAATTTATGAAGCAGGAGAATATTATAGAGCAATTACTGAATATACCAAAATTTTAAGAAAAGAAAAAAATAAAAATACAAAAAACGAGTTATATTTTAAAATAGGTGATTGTTATTTTAATATTGGCGATTATAAAAAAGCAAGAAGTAATTATAGACGTACTATAAAAGTTAGATCGCTTGAAATTGATTCGAAAATTAGATTGGCTGAAATTCAAATTCAAGAGGGAACTTATGATGAAGCAATAGAAATCTATCAAGATGTTTTGGAAATGGATCCTAATGATACTATAGCTCAAAAGGGAATAGAATCTGCAAATCTTGCTAAAATATGGAGTGAGCAACCAAGTCGTTTTAAAGTAGAAAAAATGAAAGAATTTAATACTAAACGAAACGACTTTTCACCAACAGTTGACGAAAAAGATGGCTACGACCATGTGTATTTTAGCTCTAATCGTGATGAAGCAAAAGGGAAAAAAACCAGTTTTATTACAGGTGAAAAATTTTCAGATTTATATGTTTCAAAGTTTGATAGAAAACAAAAATGGTCTGATCCCGTACCTTTAGATTCTTTAAATTCTATTTATGACGAAGGTACACCTACAATTGTAGATGGTGGACGTAAGTTTTACTATACCGCCTGTAAAGCTGAAAAAGGTAGAAAAGTAGGTTGCCAAATTTATGAAGCTCAAAAAGTTGACGGAGAATGGATGAACCCAACAAAGCTTGACCTTGTTGATGACTCTTTGTCTATTGGACACCCAACTGTTTCGCCAGATGGAAATAGAATATATTTTTCAGGAAGATTGCAAGGAGGTTTTGGTGGTGCAGATATATGGTATTGCGAAAATGAAGACGGTAATTGGTCGAAACCTAAAAATATGGGACCAGCAATAAACTCGCCAGGAGACGAACTTTTTCCTTTTATGAGAAACGATTCTACATTTTTTTATTCTAGCACCAAACACCCAACTATGGGAGGTTTAGATATTTTTATTGCTACAAAAAATGAAAAAGGAAGATGGGTTTCTGAAAATATGAAACCGCCTTTCAATAGTAATGGTAATGATTTTGGAATTTACTATTATTCAAACCAAGACAAAGGCTTTTTTACTTCGGATAGAAAAGGTTCTAAACAAGAAGATATTTATTGGTTTGAAAAACCACCTTTAGTATTTAGCTTGTCAGGTATAGCTAAAGATAAAGATACAGAAGTTTTATTAGATTCTTGTGCTATTACCCTGTTTGGAAGCGATGGCTCTATTTTTAGAGATACTACATCTATTGCGGATAAAGAAAGAAAAGGACATTTTAAATTCAAATTAAAAGCAAAAACTGATTATGCTTTTATGGTTCAAAAACAAGGATATTTTAATGGTAAAGCTCGATTTACAACTGATTCTGTAGAATTTGATAAAGTTTTTGAGTATGAAATTTTACTTGAACCTCTTAATAAAACTTTCGAAATTCCTAATATAGAATTTGAATTTGGACGCTGGGATTTAACTGAATCTTCTAAGCATACTTTAGATAGTATTACAAAAATTATGGTTGATAATCCATATTTAGTAATAGAACTTTCTGCTCATACAGATATGATAGGTTCTGATGCGGCTAATATGGAATTAAGCCAAAAAAGAGCAAATTCAGTAGTTGAATATTTTACAAATAAAGGAATACCAAACGGACGACTTGTGCCTAAAGGATATGGAGAGTCTAAACCAAAAGTAATTTTAAAACCAGATATTAAATATCCATTTTTACCACAAGGTGCAATTTTAAGCGAAGATTATATTTTAACTTTATCGCCTGAACAACAAGTGGTTGCTAATCAGCAAAATAGAAGGATTGAAATGAGAGTGATTTCAAACGACTTTATTCCAAGTTTAGATTAATTGTCTTTTTATTTGTAAAAGAATTATTTAGCTAAGGCTTATTTTGCTTATTTATATAAGTATTTGAGAAATTTTGTTGAATTTACTTATATTTAACTGAATATTTATGTTATTTTGCACAACAAATTATTTTTAAATGAATGAAAAGAATATTTTAATTGATGTTGAAGATTTTGCAAAGTTTTTTGGACTTCGTGAAGTAAATTTATCAGAAATAATCAAAGCTTTTCCACGCTTAAAAATTGTGGCTCGTGGAGATGTTTTAAAAGTTAATGGCGAAAAGGATGAAATTGCTCTTTTTGAAACAAAATTTAATGCGATACTTGAACATTATCACACTTATCACCGCTTAAATATTGCGGATATAAAACAAATAATTGCTAATGATGAGCATCTGGCAGAGCAAAAAATAGATTCTGATATTTTGCTTTATAGTGTAAATGGAAAACCAATTAAAGCACGCACAAAAAATCAGAAAGTTTTAGTACAAGATTTTAAAGAAAATGATTTGCTTTTTGCTCTTGGTCCTGCTGGAACAGGAAAAACTTATACCGCTATTGCTCTTGCAGTGCACGCTTTAAAAGAATTACATGTGAAAAGAATTATTCTTTCCCGACCTGCCGTTGAAGCTGGCGAAAATCTTGGCTTTTTGCCTGGAGACCTGCGTGAAAAACTTGACCCATATCTTCAACCTTTATATGATGCACTTTTGGACATGATTCCTTATAGAAAATTAGAAAAATATATTGAAGAAAAAGTAATACAAATTGCACCTCTGGCTTTTATGCGTGGTCGTACTTTAAGTGATGCTTTTGTTATACTTGACGAAGCTCAAAATGCAACTTATACTCAATTAAAAATGTTTTTGACAAGAATGGGAGAAAATTCAAAATTTATAGTTACCGGAGATATGACGCAAATAGATTTACCAAAAAAATCTGATTCCGGATTGCCTCAAGCATTTAATATTTTGAAAAATATTGATGGAATTTCTTTTGTAAATTTTGATAAATCTGATATAATTCGTCATAGAATTGTTGGTAAAATTGTTGAAGCATACGAAAAAAGTGAGAAAGAAAATTAAAAAATGATTAAAAAATAAAATATGAAAGCTCTTACACAAACAAATTTTAAATTTAAAAATCAAACAGACTTTTACAAAGGAAAAGTCAGAGATGTGTATTTTATTGGAGAAGACACTTTGGTGATGCTTGTAAGCGATAGAATTTCCGCTTTTGATGTGGTTTTGCCAAAAGGAATACCTTTTAAAGGCCAAGTTTTAAATCAAATTGCTTCAAAATTTTTGGATGCAACTGCGGATATTGTGCCTAATTGGAAAATTGCAAATCCAGACCCTATGGTAACGCTTGGTCTAAATTGTAAATCTTTTCCTATCGAAATGATTGTTAGAGCTTATTTAACTGGTTCATCTTGGCGTGATTATAAAAATGGAGCACGAGAAATTTGTGGAGTAAAAATTCCTGATGGAATGCGTGAACACCAAGCTTTTGAAAAACCAATTTTAACACCTACAACAAAAGCAGAACAAGGAGCTCATGATGAAAATATTTCTCGTGAAAAAATAATATCTTCGGGTTTGGTTAGCGAAAGCGATTATTTGCAGTTAGAAGATTATTCTTTGAAACTTTTTAAAAGAGGACAAGAAATAGCTGATAAAATGGGCTTAATACTTGTTGATACAAAATATGAATTTGGTAAAAAAGATGGTAAAATTTACTTAATTGACGAAATTCATACTCCAGATTCTTCGCGTTATTTTTACAAAGACACTTATCAAGAGCGTTTTGATAAAGGCGAAAACCAAAGACAACTCTCAAAAGAATTTGTTAGAGAATGGCTAATGGAAAATGGTTTTCAAGGCAAGCCAGGACAACAAATTCCTGAAATGACAGATGAAATAGTAAATAGTGTTTCTGATAGATATATTGAACTTTTTGAAAAAATTACTGGGGAAAAATTCCAAAAAGAAAAAAGCGAAAATATTGAAAATAGAATTTTTGAAAATGTGTCGAAATATTTAGGAAAGCTTTAATCAAATTACTCTGCTCGCTCGGTTCAACTTTATGAACTTTACGAACTTTATAAACTTTTAACTGAGTTATTCATACACCAACTTCTCAACTTTTACCAAATCACCATTTATAAAAAGATTGCAGATATAAACTCCTGGTTTCCAGCCTTTTGTTGGGATTGTGGTGGTTTCGTTAGTAATTGGAATTATAGATTGTAGATGACCATTTAGCCCGGCTATTTTAATTTCGGCATTTTGGTAATTTGGCAGTGTTAGTTTTACATAAAAATCGTTGTTACTGGGGTTGGGGAAGATTTGGAGTTTGTAGTCAATATTAAACAAATCTGCTTTAGTTGTGTTTTCGGTTGTAAATGACCATGTGTCTGACCATTCAGATTCGTCTATTGCACTTGTGACTTTTACTTTCCAATAATAAGTTGTGTTTGGAAGTAAATTGTTTAAATACATAATATTTCCATAAAAAATTTGCAAGTATTCTTCGTATTCGTTGAAATCAGGTGTAGTGCTAATCCATATGGTGTAGCTGTTGATATGTTGAATGTTTTGCCAGTACAACTTTGTATTATTTATTGCAACTTGTGTTGCTTGGTTGCTTGGCTCTATAAGTTGTGGTTTTACTAAAGTTTCAAATGAAAATACAGAACTCCAAATTGAGGTATCATTTTCATTTATGTATCTTGTTCTCCAATAATATTTTGTATTGAATTTCAACAAGTCGGTTTGAACCATGTTTGCATAATTACTGTGTTCTAAAGTTTCTGTTTGTTCTGGCAAAAACTCAGGGTTTTGTGATAGTTGATATTGGTATTTTGTAATGCCAGATAGAAATTCCGCTTTTAAGTTTATTTTTAAGTTTTGATTTGCAGATAAATCTTCTGGGCTAATCAGTGCTGGGGCGGTAACTGTAGTGAAACTTCTTACAGGTGTATAATTAGAAGTATCCAAAGAGTGATATGCTCTTACTCGCCAGTAATAAGTTGTGCCAAATAATAAGTTTTGTAAATTTACTGCTGAATTTGGTGTTTCATACTGCATATACAAATTAGAAGAAAAATCTGGGACAGTATCAAGTTCAAAAATATAGCCAATTATATTACCAATTGACAAAACACTAATACTTGCATTAGTACTAATATTTGTTGCTTGGTTTAGAGGTAAAATTTGGTGAACACCGCACATACTAAACGTAAACACAGATGACCAATCTGATGTGTCAATAGAGTTTATAGCTCTTGCACGCCAGTAATGTTGTTTTTCAAAGTAAAAGTCTCCAACTGAAACTATATCAGAATTATCAGTTTCTGCAATTTCAAATTCTCTTGGATTTGTAAAAGCTAAAGTTGTATCTAGTTCAAAAACATAACGCAAAGGTTGATCATATCTTTCTATTTTTAAGTTGCTAATTGAATTTGTAAAATTAAAATTATTTGGAGAAACTAGTGTTGGCGAACAAGGGATATTTATGTAATTCCATTGATGATAAGACCAACTGGGAGCAGTGTCAAGCTCTGTAATACATTTTGCTCTGACATAATTATTTGAACAAAAATAAAAAGGAGCATTAATTACTATATAATTTTCCTCATAAGTGGTATCTCTAAGCAATAATGGAGAATCAAAAGTCGCAATAGTATCAATTTCCCACCATCGTTCTATACTACACATTATTGTATTTTCAGTTGCTATTAAGTTGCCAATAGGATTAATTGTTACAACAACATATCCTCGTGGTACTGTAATTCGCGATATCGTATTGCTCCAGTCAGATGTGTCAGTATTATTAATAGCTCGTGCTTTTAAAAAGTATTCTGTTTCAAACTTCAATAATGGTAAAATATAAGGTAGAGTTTCAGAATAATCAACATATACATCTACTAAAAAAGAAGCATCTGTTGAAATTTGTATTTCATATTTATTTGCCCCATTAACTGCACCAAAAGAAAGAGATGGATTACATGGATTTGATGAAAACGTATTAATTAAGTTCGGTGCATCTAGTTGAGCATTTGCAATATTATTAAATAATATAATAATAAATAAAATATATAAGTTTTTTTTAAACATCATTTTTTTATCAGTATTTTTTTTGATTGAACTATTTCATTATTGAAAATCAAATTTACAATTGCAAAATCATAATTCCAGTTTGAACTTGAAATATTTATTTTATTTTCACCTTTATTTAAATCTATAGATTTTATTGCTTGCCCTGTTGGTAATATGATTTGTATAGAAGCACTGTCATAGTTTTCGGGGACAAAACATTCAATATTTATTTTTTCACTTGCTGGATTAGGAAAAATATTTAAGGTATTTTGTTTTAATTCTTCCGATACATTTGTGATTAGTAGGATTTTAATTTCTTTTTCTATAGTTTTTATACATTGTCCATCTGTAACAGTAAGTTGCACATTATATGTTCCGGGATAATTAAAAGTATGAGTAGGACATCTTTCATTGCTAGTTGAAACACCATCACCAAAATTCCATTGCCAAGAATCTGCATAAGCATTATTGTTGTAGAAGTTTACTATTGCTTGTCCATTAACTAAATAAAACTCATTTTCAGACACTCCTGTTTGTTGCCAAGCATGTAAAACAGGTCGCAAGTACTTACAATCGTTTGCTGGTGGCATATACCATTTTGCCATACCTTGGCTATGTATTGAATCTCCGTTTAAAACATTTACATAAGTATAATTTCCAACTACTATTAGTGTATCTTGAAAAACTTTTAATCCATAAACAACTCCAGATGTGCCACCACCAACCGAGTGTATTTTTTCTCCATCCCATCGTCCAATAAAATTAATCCATGTTGTATCTATTACTGTAACATTCATAAATCCGCCAAAATATAAATCACCTCTATACATTTCCATAACTCCATGCCAAACATCTCCCATAACACCCATTTCTAATGGATACCATTTGAAACCATCATATTTTGCAATGCAGTGAGATTCAATAGTATCTCCTACATAAAAAAATGAACCTCCTGTGTATAAAAAATTATTTACACTATCCACAAGCATTGCATTTACCCAGCCTTGTGGTGTGCCAGG
>Ga0172382_10004550_pt1 | contig 21197 bp, 16 predicted proteins | sample Leawel138RmetaG_FD_122245 | JGI IMG/M metagenome (GOLD analysis project Ga0172382, IMG submission 122245) | Leachate microbial communities from a municipal landfill in Southern Ontario, Canada - Leachate well 138R metaG | ecosystem: Engineered > Solid waste > Landfill > Unclassified | place... | reverse complement strand
CCGGGCAAACAGCCTGGCACATCGAGCCAAGTCCAAAGAAAAGCGAATGGACTGTCCGCTGGTATCGCTGGCCCTGCTGGTTGACGACCAGGGTTTTCCTGTCTACAGCAGGATCCTCAAGGGGAATCAAAGCGAACCTGAAACACTCGAGGCGGTTCTGGAGGATCTGAAGAACAAGACAGAACTGCGTCTGGATGAACAAAAGCCGATTCTGGTCATGGACCGGGGTATCGCAACGATAGACAATCTCAAGCTGATCAGGCAGGCTGGCTTCGAGTATACGGTCATCGAGCGTGCACCGACCGAAAAAGACTATGAGGCGGAATACAGCGAACTCAAGGGGCTGCTGGACAAGAAGGCATCTAAAGAAGAACTGGCGTCAGCCGGCTGGCAGCAGATCAAGGATGATCTGGGCGTGTACGCCAGAGCGGTAGACATACCTGAAGGCACACACGTTCTGGTCTTCAGCCTGCTCAAAGAAGCCAAAGAGCTGGCGATGGATGCGCAGAAAGAAAAGCGGCTGACGGAAGACCTCAAAAAGCTGAAGAAATCGGTCAAAAAAGGATCAATCCTGCTGGCGGACAAGGTCAACGTACGGATTGGCCGGATCCGGCAGAAATATCCGGGCTATGCGTCGCTCTATGAGATTGAACCAGTTTTCGATGAGAGCGGCAAAAAGGTGCTTGATCTCGTCTGGAAGAAAAAGACGGTTGCTGAGCAGCGGCCTGTTCTGGCCGGCTGTTATGTCATCGAAGCGAGCCGCAAACAGCTGGCGGCCGTTGACATCTGGCAGGAATACATCACGCTGACACGGGTGGAAGGCGCTTTCCGGGATCTTAAATCAGATTTGGGCCTGCGTCCGGTGTATCACCAGAACGCAGCAAGAACAAAGGCGCATCTGTTTATCGGTGTCCTGGCCTACCATTTGCTAGTCGGTATAGAAACCAGGCTGCGCTGGCAGAATGACCATCGGGAATGGAATACCATTCGTTCCATTCTTGAAACATACCAACGGACCACTGTGATGATGACCAGTGCGGATGATGAACTGATTCAGATTCGCGTTTCTGGTACACCGGAAGCCTCGCACCATGAGATCTTCAAGCGGCTGGGTGTCAGAGACAAGCTGAAACGCATCAAGACCCTTGGGGATAAGAGCTTGTAGTGACTGACGATTTTTGCAGCTTACTACAGCCTCAGGCGTTTCAGGGACTACAGGTCGAAAGACCGGCTAGGCTGAATAGCACATAATACTCGCCAGTTTTTGGGATGCTTTCTTGAACTGTGTCAGTGTCCGGGCTTACAGCATCAGCGATGATTCCATAATCACTGAAATGATCGGTTTCAAACCAAATCATATTGCCTTCAACTGTACTTGGCATAACAGTCGCAGTGCCATCTTTCGAGATATAGACAATCTGGTGATTCTCAAATCCATAAAGCAGCTCTGTTGGGATTGGGATGCTGATTATGATTGTTCCGGATGGCCGAACCGTTTGACCATTGAGCGTCACAGAAATATCAAAAACCTGTAGCAGTTCTTTGTCACCAAATGTCTGCTCAATAATTATATTATGATCAGAGATTTCATCGACCACTCTAACAACAAGTTCCAGATTTGGATCCAAAACAGTTCCGTCTGAAGATTTGATCGATGGAACTGTCTCTTGTTTTAGTTGTACCCCGTTGTGGTCTGTATATGTGAACTTCCCACGTTTATCCTACTCAAGGCCATAACTAGCACCATATTTTGCATATGGCATCAGTCTGCGCTCTCAAGAAATGCGAGAATTTCAGCATAAGTCTTGCCACTTTTCTCAACCGCTTTGATGAGTTCGTTTCTTTGCATGGATCGCTTCTTCGCCTGGAGATCCTCCAAGACCTTGGCAGCGGCATCATATCTGAGCTTAGCCTTTTCGAAATTTGTCTTTGCTTGGGCAATCTTTTCGTCAATCGATCGGGTCTTCGTCGTACGTGTCATCCTCTTCATCCCCTTCCGGCATGGCAGCCGCTTTTAGCTGCACCCCAAGGTTTGTTGCTTTTGCTTTGATATAGCTTTCGTCAACACCAAAGGCTTTCAGGATGGTTTTTTGCGTTGCCGTTACGGCATGATCAAGTCTGTATACGTTATCCAACTGCCGTATCATTTCGATTTTTTCCAGTTCTTTCAGCGCAGCAGGTACGGTCATATAATTGGGCTTCTTCGGCATTTCCTTCATCATAGCCTTCAGTTGTGTGTAAATCTTGCACCGCACAATCAACGCCACAAATTCAATAAAGATTTTCGCAACTGCAGATTCATGGCTCGCGACACGCAGACTCTTATTGCCAAGGTAGGACTTGTCGCCCCGAAACAGCTTTTCCGAGGCATCCCTGCTCTTGTACAACGAGAGTGCTTCCGCCGCCGTCATCTTCTTGGATGTGACAATCACAAAATATCCGCAAAGATCCAGTTCTCTTTCTATGACGTCGGCTTTTTCTTTCGCATACAGGAATGTTTTCGTGCCATCGTCCTTGTCATGGGTAAAGATCTCAAAATATTCGTGATAGGCATCGCCCCAGGTGATCGATTTCCCCTCATGCTTCTTCAGGAATTCCGTCATTTTCTGAAGCTTATCTTCAAGGTAACCCCGTTCGGCATTTTCGCTTTTCACGTTATGGTAGATGTGGAAATATCGGTCTTTCTCGTCATCCTCGTAAAGCTTCGCTTGAATGGTCCGCCCGTACACCCGATATTCAGGAATGACACAAGCCCTCTTTTTCTCAAAACTTCCTTTATGCTGCAGAATGATTTTTTCCACGAAAGACGCCATCCCTTTGACCATGATTACGAAATCATACTGGCAAGCGTCCATGTACTGAATGTTTTTCTTGCTGAAATAGCCTCTGTCAAGGATAAAGCCAATCTTCTTATAGCCAAATCCCCTGGCCTTTTCCAGCATGAATTGCAGCTGGGACACGTCGACGATGCTGCCGGGATATGCTTCATAAAACAACGGCTCTTGATTATCTACATCATAGGCGATCGAGTAGTTGAATACGGGGGCGCCCTGGTCGTTTTTGGGATGCCCGAATTCAACCATCTCGATGTCGCCTGCCTGACAGTTCTTGTTCGTTGAATCGTATGAAATATAGATCCGCTCCCGGTGATTGCGGGACGCATTCCAGATGTTGAGAAAGCCCACTTGATCATCAATGGATATGGAGGACAGAAACCTGGATACCGTAGAGTCACTGTAGATCTTCATGTCCTCTGTCAAGAGCGGATGGTTGTAGGCGTAATCCGGATAGTACTGTCCGGCATTGTTTTCACAGATGATGGAATAGGCCGCAAGATCGAGAAACAACCCGACACCCCGATCATCCCAGTAATCGGCAAGGATTTCTGGAAGTTTATATTCTTCCACGATTTTTCGAATGATCAGATAGGCTCCGACGCGCAGACAGCTGCTGCGATTGGAATTATTCCGCTCATCGGGAAGCGTGACTTCCGGGAAATACTTCACAAAGTTCTGGTTGGGCTGCATCAGCGCCGGATTCGCCTTGGATTGTTTGCCAATTGTTGTCCGCTGAGGAACATTGTATTTCTTTTCGGCGAGGTATTTACGGGCATACGTGTATTCAATATAGGTGGTATCGCCGCGCCTGTTCACCGTAATCCTGCCTGTATTTTCAGGAATTTTCACCAAAAAATCGTAGTACATATGGCCTCCTTTGAGAATGATATACTACTTATTCAATGGTATCATAAAACCCGGATTTCTGCAATAGAAATTCCGGGTCAAACGCCTGATTTCAAGGTTTTTCAGGACCCGCTAGTGTGTTGATTTTTGTTGAGTAGGAGAAATCATGGGAAGTTCACAGTATAAGTTACTGTATGCTCTAATTCTTCTGTAGTGAAGTTCCAAGATGCAGCGTTCGATGGACCAGGGTATGAATTACCCGCGGTATCTCTAAAGGCGGTGTTCGCAATTAGAATATAATAACGGGTGTTGTTTTCAAGCGTAACAGATGGATTTATCGTGATTGTTGTTGTACCACTTCCTGTTACTTGGGCGCTATTAACATCAATCGCCTCAACTAGAGGGCCATCACCAAAAGCCACGGCCTTGTACAGACTTATCTCACCAGAACTTACATAAACAGGTTCATTAAAGGTTAATGTGACGTTATCGTTTACATTCACATCCGTTGAATTATTTGACGGTATTACTGACATTACGGTAGGATGACTAAAGTCGATTGTTATCGTGTATTCATCCGAAAAAGAACTAACATTGCCCGCTGCATCCGTCGACGTTGCCGTAAATGTGTGAGTACCGTTAGTTAGTACAGCAAAAGTGTAATCAAATAACCAGTTGCCACTAGCATCAGCAGCTGTCGATCCGGCAGATATACCATTTTTCTCGAAATTTATCCAACTGTTATTTTCAGCAGTCCCATTTAAAACCAATGTATTATCATTCGTAATTCTATCAATTGATGGAATGCCGGTATCGTCATTGAATGAGGTAATTACAGGTGCAGAAGGGGTTTTGTCTGAAGCGAATAAACCCCCACCATTGATGTTTAATGTGCCCTCAGCGTCATCACCCCTTGCACGTAATTGTAAATAGTAAGTCTGGTTAGCTTCAAGCAATGTAGTGATTTTAGAATTAACGCTGTTTTGAATACCTCCCGACCCTAACATCCCATTTGGGCCAAACAAATATGCAACAGAATCTACCGATCCAGTCATATAAATCGTGTAGGTTCTATTTTCAGTTGGAATGAACTTGAAATAACTGCCTTCCCAGACAAGTTGAACAGTCGTAGAGCTTGCTTCGATAAGGGGTGCGTCCAACAATCTAGTACTGCCTTCTAGAGCAGCAGCATACACTGGTACCATGTGAAGGTTCATTAACATGACAACGAATATGATCAGGACGCTTTTATTCATCAGCTATCTCCTCGAATTCGTTAAATGTTCTCTTTTTCACTTTGCATTATCCTTGAAATCATAGTCGCCTCAAGTGCCATTGAAAATCATTGACGCTTCAAATGATAACATAACCAGATGCAACGTCTGTTGAAATTCATTGTCAACCGCAGATCGATTCTCATTGTATGAAAAATGAATTTCATCAAAACCCTTATGTTTGCTGCTTTGACGGGGTTTTTCGTTTAATCGACGAAAATCTAGTTTATTGATAAACAGCCTCTAACCGGATCCCTTGCGGATATCGGCCAGCGACAACGCCTGGCTGTGCCGGATCGGCTGCCAGGTCACCTTTCGGAACAGGGCGGTCAGGGAGATTGGCAGATAGGTGAACATGAACAGCGGGAACGTGAAGGTGTAGATGATTTTCTGCCATGAAGATGCGTGGATCCGACGCCATTCCGTGGCGGTCGTCAACGCGCCGAGCAGCCAAAGTCCCAGATAGGCTCCCAGCACCAGCCTGATCATCTGGAGGACAGCCGGGCCGGTCTCCCCGCCTGCCAGGGCCATGCCCAGTAAAGATAGCAGGTTGGCCAGGATGCCGGACACCGAGAGGATAAAGGCCGGCATGATCGCGCAGGTCAAATCAAAGCAGGTGAAGCTTCCGCCAAGCGTTTCCCGGATGAGACCTGACCCATGGCGGCGGAAGACCTGCAAGAATCCCTTGGCCCAGCGCAGGCGCTGCCGCCAGGCCTGGGCGAAGGTTACAGGCTGCTCGTCATAGAAGACAGCGGTCGCGCAATAGCCGGCCTTGACGCCCCGGATCGCCTGATCAACCGTGAACTCGATGTCCTCGGTCAGCAGGTGGTACGGCCAGCCGCCGGTCCGATCGAGCAGTGTCTGGCTGAACAGGAATCCGGTACCCGAAACAGCGCAGCCCGTACCGAGCTGCATGCGCGCCTGGTTGAGGGTGCGGGCCTCGCGCAAAAACCAGAGTCCGTAGCCGGCCGAGATCCAGTTGTCTGCGTAGTTTTTGCTGTTGCGGTAGCTGGTCACGATCTCATATCCGGCTGCAAAAACCTTGTCCATTTCGCAAAGGTAATCCGGTTCGAGCACGTTGTCCGCGTCGAAGACCAGGTAGCCGTCGAATGGCTGCTTCCCGTATTCCCACCCGATGGCAGCCAGCAGGAAGTCGAGCGCGTAGCCCTTGCCGGGAAGTTTAATATCTTGGCGGATATAGACCTTGGCGCCAGCCTGACGGGCGACTTCCGCTGTGCGGTCGGTGCAGTTGTCTGCCACAACAAAAATCGAGACCAGCTGCCTGGGATAATCCTGTCTGCGGATGCTTTGGATCAAATGTGGCAGGACGGCCTCCTCGTTGCGGGCGGCGATCAGGAAAGCGTAGCGTCTGCCCGGGCGGCCCGTAAACCGCCTGGGCTTGGTAAGTAGGGCGACGAAGATGAATCCGATCTGGTAGGCATAGCAAACAAAGAGCAGGCTGGCCAACAGCTGGTTGGCCCATTGCAACCGTTCCATGGAAATTTTCCTCCTGGCGGGAATTGTTTATGCGTTAAGCGGCGCGAAGGTCAGGACAACTTTGAATAAGTCGCCGTCGATATGGATCTGCAATCTGCCCTTTTGCAGCTCGACCAGGCTGCGGGCAATCGACAGGCCCAGGCCGCTGCCCTCTGTGCTGCGCGCGCTGTCCCCGCGGACAAAGCGTTCCATGAGTTCCTCGCTGGAGATGTTGAGCGGAGAGCGGGAGATGTTGCGGAAGGTGATCCGGACCTCACCGGCATCCGTTTCCAGGTTCACGTAGACGCGGGTCGCGGGCTGGGCGTACTTGCAGATGTTGCTCATCAGGTTATCGAAGACGCGCCACAGGTGGCGGCCGTCGGCCAGCACCCGCACCGGTTCGTCCGGCTGGCTGAGGATCAGCTCGAGCTGGAGCTCTTCAAGCCGCTGGGCGTATTCGCCCGCCATCTGGGTGAGCAGCACCCCGATGTCGGCCGGTTCCGGATTGACCGTCAGGTTGCCTGTCGAAGCCTTGGACGCCTCAACCAAGTCGTCGGTCAGCTTTTTAAGCCGGGCTGACTGGCGGTCGAGCACATCGACATAGCCCTGGAGCTTTTCAGAAGGCAGTTCCTCCTGTTTGATCAATCCGACGTAGTTGATGATCGAGGTCAGCGGGGTCTTCAGGTCATGCGAGACATTGGTGATCAGCTCCGTCTTGAAGCGTTCGCTTTTCATGCGCGCCTCGACCGCCCGGGAGAGGCCGCCCTGGATGCTGTTCAGGCTGGCACCGAAGCGCTTGAAGTCCCACAGCATGCGGCTGGTGTCGACGGATCCGGCTAACTCGCCGGATGCGATCCGCTCGGCGCTCAGCTTGAGCTTTCGCTGGTTGTGCGCGACCAGCAGCACCAGCGGCCCCAGCACCATGGCCTCCAGCAGGCCGAGCAGCAAACTGACGGGGGCACGCTCAGCCACGGCTGTCAGCACATTGGCCAGAAAAACCGTTCCGACCACCAGCAGCACCTTCCAGACCCAGGGGATCTGGCGGATGCCCCGGCCGATCGCGCACAGGATCCGCCAGGCCAGGCGCAGCAGCCAGAAGACGATGGTGTTGCTTAGCAGCGTGCCGGCCTTGATCCGGGCCGCGATGCTGAGCACATACCAGAGCAGGAGCAGGAAGTCGACGATAGCAAGGATGGCTAGGAGCAGGATGACGACAATGTCGCTGAACCCGCCCGTGTAGTAAAATCGCGACATGGCCGAGCCCTGGATCGCGGCCAGCGCCAGGAAAAACGCGCTGAACAGATCGAACGGGATCCGGTCGGCCCGGTTGAGCACGATGCCCTCGTGGCCCTTGCGCCGGCCCACGCTGCAGAACAGGAAGACCAGCAGGACCAAAAACAGCAGAATACCGAGTACGGTCAAGGTGATGAAGACAGCCTGCTGGCGCATGCTGGTGTCGACGAGGGACACGAGATAGCCCATCGCGTCCTGGCGGTTCATGTCGGATTTGGCGTAGAGCGTGATGTTGTATTCGGCCCGGGCCACCCAGGTGGTTTCGGGGCCCTGCGGACTGTTACTGGTCACGGGATGCCGATCGACACTCTGGCGCGCGGTGAAAGCGGTCAGCACGGGGACGGACTCGTCGTAATTGCTCCAGATCACTTGGTCGGCCGTGTCCCGAATGGTGATCATGTAATTGGCCTGCCCGTAGCGGCTGGCAAGGTCCTGGCCCAGGGAAAAGTCCTGGGCCACCTGCTGGCCGTAACGGTACAGGTAGCTCTCGGCAACCTGCCGGCGCGCGATGTCCGCCGTCCCCGCCTGCAAACTGAAGGCGACGCCGGCAAACGCCATCGCTCCTGCCAGCAACGTGAGCAGGAGCACGGCGGTGATCAGGAAAACAGCCGCGATCTTCGCGGGCAAGCTGTGTGTCAGATGTCTCATGGTCTCGTTCCTCCGTCCAGCTTGTAGCCCTGGGCCCAGACCACCTTGAGCAGGCGCGGTTCCGCGGGGTTGATCTCGATCTTTTCACGCAGGTGGCGGATGTGCACGGCGACCGTGCTCTCGGCGCCGTAGGGTTCTCCGTTCCAGACCTTGCGGTAGATGTCGCGGGGAGACAGCACTTCGCCGGGATGCTGCATCAGGAGCTTTAGTATCTCGAACTCCGTCGGGGTCAAACTGACCGGTTCGCCGTCCAGCAGGACCTGCTTGCCCCTGTCGTCGAGTTCCAGGCTGCCGACCGTATAGCGTGCGGGTGCGTCATCCCGGGTGGTGCGGCTGCCAAGAGTCAGGTAGCGGCGCAGCTGCGACTTGACACGTGCCAGCACTTCGACCGGATTGAAGGGCTTGGTGACATAGTCGTCCGCCCCGATGTTCAGCCCCAGCACCTTATCGGTGTCCTCGCTCTTGGCCGTCAGCAAGATGACCGGCACGTTGCAGGTCTCGCGCAGCCTGGCCAGGGCCGTGATCCCGTCCATCTCGGGCATCATGATGTCCAGAAGGATCAGGTGGATGTCGTTTTCGGCGGCCAGCCTGAGGGCTTCCCGGCCGGTCCGGGCCGTCAGGGTCGCGTAGCCTTCGGCTTGCAGGTAGATCTTCAGGGCGGAAACGATATCCGGCTCGTCGTCGCAAATCAGGATGTTGTGCATAGGTTTATCCTCCGCCTTTATTCTGCCCCAATCATTCTTAAGTTCCAATGGCACAAGTGATTAAGATTGTTTTAAGAAGATTGCCCGCACACCTGAAAAGGACCCGGCGGCCAACCAGCCTCCAGGTCCTTTTTCCTTTGCGCTCAGCTGATGCTTATTTCACCGTGACCAGCTTGTAGTCCTGGCTGCCCAGGCCGGCTTCCTCGAGCTTGTCGAGCTGGACAAACGGGTCTTTGCCGTGCAGTTGCTGGAAAAGGTGTCCGCTGCCGGAAAGCTCCATGCCCTGCGGTATGCCGACCGGGATCAGATCCTCGATCTTGATCGCGTCCAGCGAGGCGCGCTCGACCGCCACGATATCCGGCCCGGCCATGATCCCGATGTCCGGCACCAGCGACGGGGTCGTCATGCCCCAGCAGTCGCACAGGGCCGTGATCGCCGTGAGGACGTTGATGTGGTAGATGTCCTCCGGGGCGAACGTGTCCAGGACCGTCCTGGTGCACAGGGCCATGCCGGTCTGGAAATCGGTGTAGTTGTGCGAGTCCAGCGTGATCGCGCCGGTCGGACAGATCTTGACGCAGTGCTGGCACAAGGTGCAGTGGTGGTAGTTAACTTCGTAGACGCCGTCTTTGCCAGGCTTGGAGAAACTGTTGGCGTCGTGGTTGCAGGCTGTGATGCATTTGCCGCAGTGGGTGCATTTGTCCGCGTCCCAGACGAGACCGCCCTCCAGGCCATGGATCTCGTGGCGCGTCCGGTCCGTGACACAGCCCATGGCGATGTTCTTGCAGGCGCCGCCGAATCCGCAGGAACCGTGCCCCTTGACATGGGAAAAATTGATCAGGACATCGGCGTCGTGAACCAGGCCGGCGATGTCGACATGCCGGAAGGTCTTGTAGTCGAGCGGCTTGGTGTAATAATACTTGCCCAGGTGGCCGCAGCCTTCGAGGATGGGGCAGCCCAGATTGTGCTCGGTGTAGCCGCGCTGTTCCGGGTGGCGTCCCGCGACATAGTGGTCCGTGATAAACGGCTTGCCGCCGTGGCCAAGGACAAAATCGACCAGCTTGCGGACAAAGACAGGCGGGATCGTCGAATAGGAGACACCGGAGCCGACGTGCATCTTGATCGCGACCTGCTTGCCCTTGACGCGTTCGGCCAGGCCGCTGCGCTTGAGCAGACGCGCGAACTTTTCCGGCAGCGTCTGGCTGGCTTCGTATCGGGTATAGGCCATCGGGGCGAATAAGGCGGATTGGGTCATCACAAATACCTCTCTTCTTTTCTTCAGTTTAAGAATCGTTTGGTTCAGCGGCAGGAAGCGCCACCGGCCGGCCGTCTGCCTCGAACAGCCAGCCTGTCGGGTTCAGGCGGATCGTACGGCCGTCCAGTTCGAGGCTGTGCGCCTCGCGGCTGCGGTTGACGGCAACCAGGACATGGCGGGGCTGACCGGCATCCGCCAGGCCTTCATCAAGGCTGCGGCTCATGACGACGCAGTCGCCGTGCGCGTGCAGAATCGTCCAGTCCCCGCGCTGAAGCACCGCCCATTCCCGGCGCAGGCGCCCCAGAGCGGCGAACCAGTCCTGCATCGCCCGGTTTTCCCGGCCCCAGGGGAAGGTGCGCCGGTTGAACGGGTCGCGATACCCTTCCATGGCCGTTTCGTCGCCGTAGTAAACGACAGGACAACCCGGGCTGGTCATCTGGAAAAGGACAGCCAGGCGCAGCAGGTCTTCGCCATGGGCGCGCTGCTCCGGCGTCAGGAACACCCGGGCCTGGATCTCGCGGCTGCCGGGATCCGGCGGTCCGGCCAGCGCGGTCAGGGCGCGCATCGTGTCGTGACTGCTGATCAAGTTGAACGAGGCGGCCTGGGCGGCGGGCGGGTAATGTTCACGCAGCGTTTCCAGGAGATGATGCATCCGCTCGGCCGCGAACTGGCCGGACAGGAAGCCGATCAGGGCTTGCTGGAACGGGTAGCCCATCACGTGGTCGTGGGTGCGGCCGAACAGGAAATCGCGGTAGCTGCCGTAGCTGATCTTGTTGCTGGCATCCTCCCAGACTTCGCCAAGCAGAACGGCGTCTTCCCGCTCAGCCCGGACAGCCAGGCGAAGCTCCCTGAGGAAGCCGTCCGGCAGTTCGTCGGACACGTCCAGGCGCCAGCCCGACGCGCCCAGGCGCAGCCAATGGCGGGCAATCCCGTCCGGCCCGGTGATGTTCTCCCGGTAGGTCAGGTCGTGCTCGTTGACGCTGGGCAGATCGGGAAACCCCCACCAGGAATCGTAGAACAGCTGATCACCCTGGCGATGGAAGCCATACCAGCTGCCGTACGGCGAATAGCCGTTGCCGGTCGCCTCCTGCCAAGCGCCGGTCTCCGGGTATCGCCCGTACTTGTTGAAATAGCGGCTGTCCGCGCCGGTGTGGCTGAAAACGCCGTCGAGCAGGATACGGATGCCCCGCTCACGCGCCTCCCTGCAAAGCGCGACGAAATCTTCCTCGTCACCCAGCAAAGGGTCAACGCACGCGTAGTCGCCCGTGTCGTAGCGGTGGTTGGAGCGCGCCTTGAATATGGGGTTCAGGTAAAGGACCGTCACCCCGAGCCCTGCGAGGTAGTCAAGCTTCTCCCGGATACCCGCGAGCGAACCGCCGTAGAAATCACAGGCGAGATAGCCTGTCTCCGGCTTGCCCGCGATGTCGACCTCTTCGGACCAGTCAAGGTGGTAGATCCGTTCCGGCAGAGCATGGTCCTGGAAGCGCTGGGCGGAAAATGCCTGGTCGCGGTTGAAACGATCCGGGAAGATCTGGTAGATGACAGCGCCGCTCAGCCAGTCCGGCACCGTGTAAGACGGATCGTAGACCGTAATCTGCCAGGCCGCCGGGCTATGCGGCTCCCCCGGAAGATAGCGCGGTTTCGCCTGCCCGGGCAGCCCTTCACCGGCCAGGTCCTCGCGGTTGCAGGTGTAAAAGGTTTTGCCCTGGTCGGTTTCGACTTCGAACCAATAGAAGAACAGCCCGACATCCAGCGGCATGCGGATGGCTGTGCCGAAAAACAGGTTTGGCCCGTTTGGGTCCAGCTGCGCCAAGCGGCAGCGGCTGGTCTCGAAAGAATACAGGCCGTAGGCATAGACAAGGCTCACCCGGCGGATGGCCGCGCCCTCTGGCAGAATCTCCAGGCCAATCTGTACGGACGTCCCTGCCGGCACCGCCCCGAAGGGCTGCCGGTAGCGGGTGCGGCGGCTCTTATGAACCAGGTGCATGCGGCCTCCGCGGTTCAGCCCGGACCAGGTCCTGGTACAGGTGTTCATAGTCTTCTGCCGTCCGGTCCCAGGAGAAGTCCTGGCTCATGGCGGTTCGGACAAGGGCTTGCCAGGCTTCCGGCATGTGGCGCTTGACGTCGCAGGCATAACGGGTGACAAACAGCAGCTCATGGGCGTTGATGTTGCGAAACGAAAACCCGTTGCCGGTACCGGTGTACTGGTTGTACGGCTCGACCGTATCGCGCAGCCCGCCGGTTTCGCGAACGATCGGGATGGTGCCGTAGCGCATCGCGATCATCTGGGCCAGCCCGCAGGGTTCGAACAGGGACGGCATCAGGAACAAATCGGCGCCGGCGTAGAACCGCCGGGCCAAGGCCGAATCGAAGGTCAGACAGGCAGCCATATAGTCTGGCTGGCGCTTGGCAGCCTGGGTCAGGGCCTGCTCGTAGGCCGGCTGGCCGGTGCCCAGGACCGCCAGCTGCAGGCTTTGGTCCAGCAGCTCGTCCAATACGTGCAGCAGCAGGTCGAGACCCTTCTGGTCGACCAGGCGGGTGACCATGACCACCAAGGGCAGATCAGGCGTCACCTTGAGACCCAGCTCTTTCTGCAGGGCGGCCTTGCAGGCGGCCTTGCCGTCTGCGTAGTCGTCCGCGCTGTAGTTTCGCGCGATCAGGGGATCGGTCGCCGGATCGTAAACCTCGGTATCGATACCGTTCAGCAAGCCGGTCAGCTTGTGGGCCTGGCGCCGCAGCAGATCGTGCAGACCTTCCCCGTAGTATTCAAGTTTGATTTCATCGGCATACGACGGCGAGACGGTCGTGACGCGATCGGCGAAGACGATACCGGCCTTCATGAAATTGGGCACGCCGTCGCGCAGGATGGCCTCGTTGGTTAAAAAGCGTTCCGGCAGATCCATCAGGTCGGCGATCCGTTCCCGCCCGTGGATGCCCTGGTACTTCAGGTTGTGGATCGTAAAGACCGTCTTGAGTCCGGTCAGGCGGCCATACGGCCGGTGATGCGCCTCGAGCAGGCACGGGATCATGCCGGTCTGCCAGTCGTGCAGGTGCAGGATGTCCGGCAGGAAATCAAGCGGATGCTCCAGGCTCTCCAATACAGCCCGCTGGAAAAAGCTGAAGCGCTCGATGTCGTAGGCGTAATCGAGATAGATCTGGTCGTGGTTGAAATAGGTTTCGTTGTCGACGAAATAGACAATCTGCCCCGACAGATCCAATTTCAAAAGGCCGCAGTACAAGGCGCGCCAGCCCATGCGGATCATGTGCCAGCCAAGAAACTGCATCTGGCTGCCGTACTGGGCGCGGATCGATTTGTAAAGCGGCATGATCACACGCACATCGAGCCCGCGGCGGCGCAGCACAGGCGGTAAAGCGCCTGTCACATCGCCCAGTCCGCCGGTCTGGGCCAGCGGCGCCAGTTCGGATGCGACAAAGAGGATTTTTGGCGGCATCAGACAATCGCCCCCTTCCCGATAACGACCGGGAAGTCTTTCTGTCCGACAAGCTTGATCCCCGGCCTGATCACGCAGTTCTTGTCCAGGATAACATGGTCTAGTTCGACCCCTTCGGATATGTACACGTCCTGCATGACGATGCTGTTGGTGACCTTGGCGTGCGCCGATACGGTCACCCCGCGGAACACCATGGAATCGGCCAGCGTGCCGTTGATCACGCAGCCGTCGGATATGAAACTGTTGCTGACCTGGTTTTGCGGCCCGTACAGCGCCGGCGCCTCATCCTTGACCTTGGTGTAAACCGGCAGGCCGGCCCAGAACAGCTCGCGGCGCGTCTTTTCCTCCAGAAGGCTCATCGTGCTGGAAAAATAGGTCGGGATGTCGTTGATCCGCAGCAGGGTCCCCTTGTACTCGATGCCGCAGATCCTCAGCTCCATGTAGCGCCGAAGCAGGCTCTCCACGGAAAAATCGTTGTCGCCTCGCGAGGCGTTGTCGTTGAGCAGGTCGATCAGAAGCTCGCGCGACAGGATCACGACACCGGCCGAGCGACGGTTGGAAACGGGCTTTTGCGGGTTGATCATCACGTCCTTGACCGAGCCCTTGCGGTCCATGCCAAGAATGACAGCCGGCGGGCCTGACTTGAGCCCGTCCCGGTTGTACAGCACGCTGATGTCGGCGCCGCTTTCCTCGTGACGGCTGACATAGTCGTTCAGGGTCGCGTTGAAGATGACATTGCTGTTGGCGATCACGACATAGCGAAAACGGTTGGCACGGAAAAAATCCAGTGAACCGGACAGGTTGTCGTTGTCGCTGCTTTCCAGGTTGAGCGAGTTGATGTAGGGCGGCAGCAAACTCAGGCCCTGGTTCTTACGGTCCAGGTCCCAGGAACTGCCGGTGCCGAGATGATCCATAAGCGACTTGTATTTCTGCTGGGCGATGACGCCGACGCAGGTGATGCCGGAATTGACCATGTTGGACAGCATGAAGTCGATGATGCGGTAGCGGCCGGCAAAAGGAATCGCCGCCAGCGCGCGGGGACGGGACAGCTCGCCGAGCTGGATGCGTTTGTGATCGGCCAGGATCAGGCCCATGGCGTTGATGAACATGTAGCTCTCCCTCCCTTATACGCGAAAATGGGCTTCGACGATCTCGTCGGGCTCCAGAAATTCGACCATGCAGTTTCCGGGCACCACGGCGCCGTCGCGGATCTTGAGGCCGCGTTCGAATACGGTAATCCCATCCTGGCACAATCGCGTGTTGCTGTAGCGGCATTCGCCCTCGACATCCGCACCGGCCCGGACATGCTTGCCGATGATCGTGCCGAAGCTGACGATGCATTTGTTAAGGCGGGCACCGGCCTCGACACGGACGCCCGGCATCAGGATCGAGTCGCGCACCACGGCCCCCTTCTCAACGGTGACGCTGTTGAACAGCATCGAGTGCTCGACGTGGCCGCAGACGTTGCAGCCATCTGTCAGGGCGCTGTTGACGACCCGGGCGTTATCGGCGATGTAATGGGCCGGCTTGATCGGGTTGCGGCTGTAGATGCGCCAGTTCCGGTCCCTCAAGTTGATCTCCTCCGGCCGGTCCAGCAAATCCATGTTGGCTTCCCAAAGACTGCCGATCGTCCCGACATCCTTCCAGTAGCCGGTAAAACGGTACGCCATCAGGCGCATGTCGGCCGACAGCATCTTGGGGATGATGTTCTTGCCGAAATCATGGTCGGAATTGGGGTCCTCCTCGTCGCAGCTCAGTTCGGCGCGCAGAACAGGCCAGTTGAAAATATAGACACCCATCGAGGCCAGGTTGCTGCGCGGTTTGGCCGGCTTCTCCTCGAAATCGACGATGCGGCTCTGCTTGTCGGTGTTCATGATGCCGAACCGGGAGGCTTCCTCCCAGGGTACTTCGAAGACCGCGATGGTCGCGTCGGCCTTCTGCTCGATATGCGCCTGCAGCATAGCGGCATAATCCATTTTGTAGATGTGGTCCCCGGAGAGGATCAGGACGTAGCGCGGATCCTGGTCCTCGATGAACTCGATGTTCTGGTAGATCGCATTGGCTGTCCCCTTGTACCAGTCGCTGCGTCCGCTGCTCTGGTAGGGCGGCAGGATGAATGTCCCGCCCTTGTTGCGGTCCAGGTCCCAGGGATGGCCGTTGCCGATATAGGTGTTGAGCGCCAGGGGCTGGTACTGGGTCAAGACGCCGACCGTCTCCAGTCCCGAATTGGCGCAGTTGCTCAGGGCAAAATCAATGATCCGGTAGCGGCTGCCGAATGGCACAGCCGGTTTTGCCAGGTACTTGGTCAGGACACCCAGCCGGGAACCCTGGCCGCCGGCAAGGATCAGGGCGACAATTTCACTTCGAGCCATGCGTTTTCCTCCTGTACGCTTGTATGGTTTCATCCGGGGTCAGATGGCGCCAAACCAGGCCGCAGAGGGGCGGCAAGTCGATGAAAAGCTGATCTGGCTGCGGATGGGACATATCCTGGCGCAGGGCGGTTTCGATGTCGGCCGCGCCTGAGATGCGGGCCGTAAACACATCGCCCGGCAGCTGCCCGGACGGGTAGTCGCTGCCGCCGTACGTAGCCTGGTCGCTGTTCAGCTCAAGCTGGTAGCAGCCGGCCGGCACAGCCAGCGCGTAACCCGGCAGCGGTTCAGGCGTCATGTTCAGCAGGACCAGCAGCAGCTGGCCGCCGGCAGAGCGGCGCAAAAAGCTGTAGACGCTGTTGGCCGCGTCGTCGGCGTTCAGCCACGCGAAACCTTCCCAGCTCCCATCCAGTTCCCAAAGGGCGGGGTGGCTGCGGTAATAATAGTTGAGGTCCTTGACATACATCTTGAGGGAGCGGTGGCTGTCGTAGCCGAGCAAAAACCACTCCAGCTGCTCATAAAAGCGCCACTCGATGAACTGGCCGAACTCGCCGCCCATGAAGAGCAGCTTGCTGCCAGGATGGGTGATCTGGTACAGGTACAGAACCCTGAGGCAGGCGAAACGCTGCCAGTAGTCGCCCGGCATGCGCTCGATCAGGGAATGCTTGCCATGAACCACCTCGTCGTGGGAAAGCGGCAGGATATACCGTTCGCTGAACGCGTACATCAGGGAAAACGTCAGCTGGTTGTGATGCCAGCGGCGGTAAATGTAGTCGCGGCTCATGTAGTCCAGCGTGTCGTGCATCCAGCCCATGTTCCATTTATGGGTAAATCCCAGTCCCTGTTCGTCGACCGGCCGGGTCACGTTGGGCCAGGGCGTCGACTCCTCGGCGATCATCAGGCATTGGGGCAATCGGGCGCGGATCAGCCCGTTCAGCTGCTGCATGAAGGCGATCGCCTCCAGATTCTCAACGCCGCCGTACTGGTTGGGCAGAAAATCGCTGCGCCCGTAATTGCGGTACAGCATGCTGGACACCGCGTCGATCCGCAGCCCGTCGACATGGAATTCCTGCAGCCAGAACCAGGCGTTCGAGATCAGGAACGAACGAACCTCCAGCTTGCTGAAATCGAAAACATAAGTCCCCCACTCCTGCTGCTCGCCCAGCCGGCTGTCGGCATATTCGTAGAGCGGCGTGCCGTCGAAGCGGCCCAGGCCGAAAGCGTCCTTGGGGAAGTGGGCCGGCACCCAGTCCAGGATGACACGGATGCCGCGCCGGTGCAGGCAGTCCACCAGGAACTTGAAATCCGCGGGTGTGCCGTAGCGGGACGTGACGGAGAAATAGCCGGTAACCTGGTAGCCCCAGGACTCGTCGAGCGGATGCTCCATGACCGGCATCAACTCGACGGCCGTGTAGCCCATGTCGGCGGCATAGTCGGCCAGGTCGCGGCCAAGGTCGCGATAGTTGATAAAAGAGCCGTCCTCGTGCCGTTTCCAGGACCCCAGGTGCACCTCGTAGATGTTGAGCGGTCCCGCTTCCCGGGCATCCGGCCGCCCGGCCATCCAGGCATCGTCCCCCCAGGTGTAGTCGTCGGGGTCATAGAGGACCGAGGCGTTGGCCGGACGCGTCTCGCTGTGACGCGCGTAGGGGTCGGCCTTGAGGCATACATGGCCCTGGCGATCCGTCACGGCGTACTTGTAGCGGTCCCATTGGCGGGCCTGGGGGGCGGTTCCGGTCCAGATGCCGGTCTGGCCGAGCCTGGTCAGCGGCGTGGCCGTGCGATCCCAGTTGTTGAACGAGCCGACGACAAAGACAGACGCGGCGTTGGGCGCCCAGACGGCAAACCGGTAGCCGCCGGTGCCGTCCCGGGGTTCAACCGGCCTGGCGCCGAGCATCGTGTAACTCATATAATCCTGCCCCTGGTTGAACAGGTAAGCCTGATTCATCCGCTGTGCCCCTATCCGACAGATGCATCGGCATCTGCGCTTTGTTTAACTTCATTATACCGTAATCGGACGTTCAAACATAGCCAAAGAGCCGGATGAACCGGCTCTTTGCTTGAAAACAAACCTGTCGTATCGCCCGTCAGGGGGCGGCGAACAACGTGCCGCGGTCGAAAATGGCCATTTCCGCCGGTATCAGATGGTGATGCCGGGCCGGCAAAGCGTCGTAGAGGGCTTTTTCAAAGGAATCGCGGCTGAAACACTGGGTCGCGGCTGCCAGGCATCCCAGCAGGATGACCGCTGCGAAGGTCATGTTGCCCGCCTCGGACGCCATGGTCGACGCCGGAATCGGGATAAAGCGGATGTCCTGCCGTTCGGGAACGGTATGGACCAGCGCGCTGTCCGCAAGAATGAGGCCGCCGGGTTTGACCAGACGGGTGAACTTGTCCAGAGACGGGCCGTTCAGGGCAACCAGGACATCGGTGGCGTTCAGGATCGGCGACCCGATCGGATTGTCTGAGACGATCACGCTGCAGTTGGCGGTACCGCCGCGCATCTCCGGCCCGTATGACGGCAGCCAGGAGACCTCTTTGCCCTCAAGCAGGGCGGCCGTCGCGATGAACTTGCCCGCGGAAAGGACGCCCTGTCCGCCAAAGCCGGCCAGCAGAATCGAAAATTCCATCAGTCGCCCACCTCGATTTCCTGCCCGCGGAACACGCCCAGCGGGTATTGCTTGACCATCGCCTCATCGATCCATTTCAGAGCCGATACGGGATCCTTGCCCCAGTTGGTCGGACATGTCGACAAGATTTCCACCATGGCAAAGCCCAGATTGGCCTGCTGGACCTTGAACGCCTTGCGAATCGCCTGCTTGGCCCGGTTGATGTTGCGGACGGAGTTGACGGCGACCCGTTCGATGTAAACGGCCCCCTGCAAGGTGGCCAGCATTTCGCTGACATTGATCGGGTATCCCTGGACAGCGGCCGAACGGCCCAGCGGCGACGTTGTCGTCTTCTGGCCAAGAAGAGTAGTCGGGGCCATCTGGCCCGAGGTCATCCCGTAGACGGCGTTGTTGACGAAAAAGGTGCAGATCTTTTCGCCCCGGGCGGCGGCGTGGACAATCTCGGCAGTCCCGATGGCGGCCAGGTCGCCGTCACCCTGGTACGTGAAAACCATGCTGTCGGGGTGCACGCGCTTGATCCCGGTGGCCACGGCAGGCGCTCGCCCGTGGGCGGCCTGGACCATATCGCAGGCAAAATATTCGTAGTTATTGTAGGTGCAGCCGACCGGTGACACCCCGATCGTGACGTCCAGGATATCCATCTCGCTGAGCGTTTCGGCGATCAGGCGATGGATGATGCCGTGCGTGCAGCCCGGGCAATAGTGGAACGGTTTGCCGGTCAGGCCCCGCGTCCTGGAAAAAATTTTCTCTTCCATACCTTCAGCTCCTTGCCAGAACCTGGATCTTGTCCAGGATCTCCTGTTGCGTCGGCAGATTGCCGCCGGTACGCCCGTGGAAATGCACCGGCCGGGTGCCGTTGACCGCGAGGCGGACGTCTTCGACCATTTGCCCGGCGTTCAGCTCGATATCCAGCAATGCCTTGACGGAAGGCTGGCCGGCCGCGGCCGCAATGGCCTGGTCCGGGAACGGCCAGAGCGTGATCGGCCGCACCAGGCCGACCTTGATGCCGATTTCCGCCGCCTGGCGGATGACGTTTTTGCAGATGCGGCTGCAGGTTCCGAACGCGGTCAGGATGATCTCGGCGCCGTCGCAGTTGACTGTCTCTACCCGAACTTCGCGCTCAGCGATCCGGCGGTACTTGGCCTGCAGGTTGCTGTTGAGCCGCTCGAGCGCGTCGGGTTCGATGTAGATCGACTGGATCGTGTTATGCTCGCGCCGGCCCTGCGTGCCGGTCGTCGCCCAGCTCTTGTCAAACGACTCAACCGGCTCCTCGTCGCGGAACAGCACCGGCTCCATCATCTGCCCCAGCGTGCCGTCACCGAGAATCATGGTCAGGACGCGGTAGCGGTCGGCGATGTTAAAGGCTTCGACCGTCAGTTCGTAAAGCTCCTGGACGCTGGCCGGGGCCAGCACGACGTTGCGGTAATCGCCGTGGCCGCCGCCCTTGGTGGCCTGGAAATAGTCGCCCTGCGCCGGCAGGATGCCGCCCAGGCCGGGGCCGGCCCGCACGATGTTGACGACGACGGCCGGCAGTTCGGCGCCGGCGATATAGGAAAAGCCCTCCTGCTTGAGGCTGATGCCCGGGCTCGAACTGGTCGTCATCACCCTGGCACCGGCAGCGGCGGCGCCGTAGACCATGTTGATCGCCGCGACTTCGCTTTCGGCCTGGACCATGACGCCGTTCACCTCGGGCATGCGCAGGGCCATGTAATGCATGATTTCCGTCTGCGGCGTGATCGGGTAGCCGAAATAATGGCGGCAGCCGGCGCGGATTGCGGCTTCGGCGATCGCTTCGTTGCCCTTCATCAAAACGCGGTTGCTCATGCTTTGCCTCCTTCGCGCCACACCTCGATGCAGCTGTCCGGGCAAATCGTCGCGCAGAACGCGCAGCCGATGCAGCGGCTCATATCGGTGACGCCGGCCGGGTGAAAGCCCCGGGCGTTCAGCTTGTCCTGCTGCAGGACAATGATTTTCCTGGGGCAGACATGGACGCAAAGGCCGCAGCCCTTGCACCGGTCCTGATCGATTTCTATTCGTGACATAGATGCCTCCCGAATCAAGATTTTTCACTCTTTTGAACCTCTCATGACTGAAGTCACGAGATTCTTGGGAACAGAGCATCCATGCAAGCATAACATGTTAATCTGCAGCGGTTTCTCTTATTGACCAAGCGATCCCCGTCGTCCCTACGGTTCTTTACGATCTTCAGGCCAGGGTTTTTTATTCAAAAGCCCTCAGCCAATATGTTCTTACTGGCATTTATATCACGATCAAGGCGTTTGTGGCAAACAGGCCATACGAGCTAATTGCGCTGTATGCATTTTTTCCAGTGAGATACATGAGCATAGGACCCGATATAACAATCGGATGAGCAAATAGGCCAGGGATTCACCTGTGCAAGGCCAAAACAGGGGATTACGGT
>Ga0172382_10004549_pt1 | contig 21197 bp, 12 predicted proteins | sample Leawel138RmetaG_FD_122245 | JGI IMG/M metagenome (GOLD analysis project Ga0172382, IMG submission 122245) | Leachate microbial communities from a municipal landfill in Southern Ontario, Canada - Leachate well 138R metaG | ecosystem: Engineered > Solid waste > Landfill > Unclassified | place... | reverse complement strand
TTGAATGTCCAGAATTGCGAGGTAAGTCATTTCATTTTTTCCAAGAATATAAAGCATATTGTCCACTGGGTTAGGATATAAATGTATATCACGATCAGGTTCTGTAATGTCAATTATTGACATTGAACCCTGATACTCATAAGCACCTAAATCTATAAAATCATTGTATAAACGTAGGTTTCCATCTAAATCCAATGGATTTTCAATTCCCCCTGGAAATAATGAGAAATCTGTGTCTGGATCTCCGAAATCAATAGCCGGAGAACCTTCAAGTAAACGTAAATTCCCTAATTCTGTTGGTGCATTATCAGGGTCTGGTTGATCAATAAACATTGGATCATCTGCTACATTGTTGCCTTCATCAATACCTATTTGTGTATTCCAGTTAGTACTACCACCTGAATTATCTATTAAACTATATGAAATAACCGGGTTGGAAAATTCAATATTCGATATGGAAGCCGAAGTTGTTGTTGTTTCGTTTTCTGAACTATTACCCCATATAATTACATTGGATAGAACTGGAGAGCTATGGTCAATATTAAGTATTCCGCCTCCCAATTGGTCTGTATGATTACCGCTAAAGGTAACATTTATCAATATAGGGGAGCTTTGAAAAACATTGACCAAACCACCTCCACCTTCAACTGACTTATTTCCACTGAACACACAGTTAATAAGAGTAGGTGAACTGTGGTCAAAATTTACCATCCCTCCTCCGGAATTCAAAGCAGTATTTCCCAATAAATAAATATTAGAAAATACTCCTGAAGTATTCACATTATATAATCCTCCGCCACTTACTTCGGCAAAATTATTTATAAATGATACATCATTTAGCTCTACTGAACTATTATCATTTCTCATTCCACCTCCACCACCTATGGCACTGTTGTTAAGAAAAATTACATTTGTTAAGTTAGCTGTAGCATCAAAGTTCTGTATCCCACCACCATAATTAAACGCAAAGTTATCTTCAAATATAATATTTGACAGAGTGATAGTTGAACCTATATTGTAAATCCCACCACCACTTAAAGATTTACCATGACGTATCGTTAATTCAGATATACTAACATCAAATCCAGGATTAATCTTAAATATCCGGTTATTAGATAACTCAGGGGAGTTATGCGCTTGAATAACTGTAAGGTTTTGACCTGCCCCTACAATAGATATAGATTTATTAATATCAAAAAACTCAGTATAAATACCCTCACTTACTTCTATGGTATCACCGAAATCTGACATTTCGTATGCGTAAAAAATGGTTTCACATGGATTTTCTGGATTTGTGCAATTTCCGGCATCATTACCGGTTGCTCCATTAACATAATGGGTAGTTTGTGCAGAAGTGAAAATAGTTAATAAAAAGACAAATAGTAATATGCAATTATTTAACACATTACTTTTTCGACGTTCAAATTGTAATTTTAATTTCATAGTTAACTTATAAATTTAGTTAAGAAGGCTGTATTATGCCAAAAGTTACTTTAGCCTCTTTACATTCTTCAATAGAATTTCAAGAGGCAAATGTTACTAAACTCTAAAATAAATGCTAAAATTAATCGTGAAAAAAAGGGCCTATTTAAAAAATAGCACTATTTTAATTAACTATGAGTAGTCTCTAATGAAAAAAGGTAGTCGTATAGAGAATCCGTTCTTTGTAATCCAATTTTCTCTTGAATCTTCCATTTTCTTTTTTTACAGGCATTGTAAGTAATGTTAAAAATACCGGAAATTTCTTTCATGTTAAGATTCATAAAAACATAACAAAGAAATCGGATATCGTTTGAAGTAAGTTCCGGGTGTTTTTTCTTTAATTGTTTTAAAAAATGGGGATTAACCCTTTCAAAATGACCCATAAAATCTTCCTGTCGATCATCTGAATTAAGCATGTTTTTAATTGTTCTTATTAGCTTTCCTATTTCATTATCTCTATACTTTTCACTTTTGGCTTCTATGGAATGTATAATATCTTTTATTAAATTATTTCTCTTTGTTACATAGAGAGCTTTGGTTGTTAGTTCTCTGTTTTTTTCCCCTACTTCTAGTTTTTTTATTTCTAATTGTTGTTCTACGAGTAAGCGGTCTTGTTTTTCATTGTCAATAATTAAACTTGATATTGTAAGTTTTTGTTTTTGTTTTACAATCCTGTTTTTTAATGTTTTATAAATTGATAAAAATGAAATAATACTAATTAGCAATATTCCTGTAAAAATATAAACCTGTGTCTTTTTACGTTTTTTCTCATTATTAAGCTCATGCTCATACTCCTTGATTTTGAATTTGACTTTATTTGATTCATAGAGTGCCATATTCATTTTATTAGCCAAAGAATCCTTTGCTCTTAATACAGAGTCTTTATACTGCAAAGCTGTTTTATAATCAGTTTTTTTTAGATAAAATTCAGTTAGGCTTTCATACAAGCCAACATGGTCAATTAGTTCATCGCTTTTGTTTAACGCTTTCTTAGCGTAGCTAATGGCTGTGTCATATTCATTCTTTGCTTCATAAATCTTTGAAAATATAGTTAAAATACAAGGATAGCATTTATCACGATGGTTTTCATAGGCGCCCTTATCCAATTCACTATATAAATCATCTGCAAGTTTCTGAGCTTTGTCAATTTGACCATCTGCTATAAGTGTTTGAATATACATAGACTGCCATAAAAAATTAATTCTTGAATCTTCCACTTCTTCTGCATTTTCAAGCAAAACACTAAAACTTTCAACTACTCTATCTGTTAATAAATAAACCTCAGCCATATTCCCGGCAATATGCTTTTTTAATTTTTTATTCTGAGGATTGACAACCTCATTTGCTTTTTTATAATAGTATAATGCTTCTTCATACTTTTGCTCACTCGTATATAAAATTGCAATATTTATTAAAGGCAACGCTAGCTTTTCTTTAAGGTCATTATTCTTTTGCAGAATTGAATAAGATTCCTGGAAATAGTTATGTGCTTCTCCAAAATTTGATATATAATAATAAATCAACCCTATATTATTCTTAATATCCCACAGTAAATCATCCCAACGGTTTTCTGTAGCAATTAATTCTGCCTTTAACAATAACTCTAAAGTCAAATTATATTTTTTTTCATTCTCGGCTTCCCAAGCTTTGTTCATCAATTGTTGACAGTACGATTTTGAATATTCATTTGTTGATTGTCTAACTTCCTGCGCAGTTAGTGTGAAAAGTAAGCTAAAGCCAAAAATTAATATTAAAAGTAATCTTCGCATATATACTTTTTTTATTAAATAAAGATATAAAATATTTTAATACAGTTATTTAGTCGTTTTAATTACAAAGGCAGCCTTATGGCTGCCCTTGTGGCAAAAACAAATCTTGCTGTTAATAAAAAACTAATAAAGAAAAGCTACCGTTTTATGATTTTAAAGCTTTGGGAGTGATTATTTGCCATTACTTTTACAAAATAAATTCCTGCTGAAAGATTGGAGATATCAATCATATTAACTGTGTCAGTATATCGAACAGGTAATTTTCTGCCACTTATAGTAAAGACCTCAACACCTTCAATGTCTTCAACTGTTTCTATATTTATAATTCCTGTGGTGGGGTTAGGATACAGAACAACTTTATCCATAATATTTTCATTTATACCCAACTCTCCTTCAGTTGTAAAAGGTATTGGTCCTGTCCATTCACTTTCTGAAAACTCACAAATTGACCTTACATAGACTTCATAGTCTGTCTCAGGCTCCAATCCGCTTATCGCTTCACCGGTTACACCATCGTTATCAATGACTACAGTTCCTTCTCCCTGAACAAAACCACTTTCACCATATTCTAATTCCCATTCGTTGGCTGAACCGTTTTCAGTCCAATTGATATACACCATAATGGGTGATACATTATCAACACTCACTTCACTTGGCGCACTACAGGGTTCCGGTTCTATTACAAAAGAAGTAGGGCCTTCCCAGTTGCTCTCTGTAAATTCACAAACTGAACGAACATAAACATCATACGATACTCCTTGTGTTAAACCACCGATGGTTTCTCCGGGCACACCATCATTATCAATAACCACTAGGCCTTCTCCCTGCATAAATCCACTTTCTCCATATTCAATTTCCCATTCTGAAGCACTCCCACTTTCTGTCCAGCTAACAAAAACTTCAGTATCAGTAACTACGCTTACAGATATATTGCTTGGAGGAATACACAATGGGGCATCAGCCGTGAAGAAACTGACAGGTCCAGTCCAGTCGCTTTCTCCATTTGTGCAATGACTACGCACATAAACATCATATTGAGTAGAGGGTGTTAAGTCAGTTAGGGTTTCTCCTAAAAAACCATCGTTATCAATTACTGTTGTTCCCGACCCTTGTATAAAACCACTTTCTCCATACTCAATTTCCCACGTAAAACTTGATCCGTTTTCTACCCAACTTACATTTGCTGTGGTTGGTGTGACAATACTAAAAGAAATATCAGACGGTGCTAAACACGATGTTGATTCAGGCAAAGTAACTCGGTAGGCTTCGGAGTACCCATCTGGATTTATGCCTACTCCAACTATAGTTTTCCCATCAGCAGAAACTGCAGTTGCATCAAAAAGGCTCCATCCGGCAAGATTTAACCCATATTCATTCTCTAAAAGCTCCTTAAGATTTTGCATACCTGTTTCTTCGCTCCAAATAAATGCAGCTGAACCTAAATTTGAATCACTAAAACCTACTATAATATCTCCATTTGCTGAAATAGATTTGGCTTCAGAGTGAGACCCTCCGGGGAGAAATCCTAATCCAATCATTCCAGTAACTTCGTCCCATTTAAAAGCTTCAATACTAGAACTAAATTGATAACCTACAATAATATTTCCATTTGCTGATGTATTATACGCTACAGAATATCCACCTATAGGTGACCCAAGTCCCTGCATTCCATCTTCCTGAGTCCATCTAAATGCTTGTTGCGTGCCATCAATAAAACCAGTGCCTACAACAATTGAACCATCAGCAGATACCCCCCAAGCTTCCGCCGTATAATCAACAGAAAGACTCTCCATCACACCATTTTCCCATCGGAATGCCTGCCCGGTCATATAACTTCTACCTACTACAACAGAGCCGTTATCTGAAACTGCCAAAGACTCAGACCAATAATCAGAAGGTGTAAGATCTCCCAATCCTTCCATTCCGGTATTTAAAGTCCAACGCATAGCTTCAAAAAGACCTGGTATTGAGTTAAATGATGTGCTATAACCAACAATAGTTGTTCCATCAGCTGAAATGTTATTTGAACGAGAATAAGGTGTAACTCCTGGTGGCGCAAAAAGCATTCCTATTCCTGTTATTTCCCCATTTTCCCATCGGAATGCCTCTCCTACAACCATTCCATCATACTCTGAAGCACTAGTCCCTGTTACGATAGATCCATCAGCGGAAACTCCTGTTGCTAAACTGTATTGATCAATGGATTCTACAAGAAACCCCAAGCCCTCAAATGTTGCTTGCGCATTGGCATCATTAATTGGAATGAGCAAATAAAACCAAACTACCGATAAGCAAAATAAATGTTTTCTCATGATTAAACTTGTTTTAAGATTTGAGTAAATTGAATTGTTTTGCCCAAATGTGAATAATCTCTTAAAAAATGCCTAAAATTAACTGTGAAAAAAAGGGCCTTCAAAGAAAATTAAACATATCATACTTAAAACCCGAAGGTTAAGATTATTAAAAAAAATTTGGTAAAAATCACACATTTTAAATTTAAAATATTTAACTGAACATTAGTCTTAAACATAATTGAGATTTAGTAGCTCAGTTTTGTCATTTAAAAATATTTTCAACCCTATTACTTTTTAATTTTAACAATTTTATTTAGGTGGGTCTCTATTTTTTGGTAATCATTTTTTTAGCCAAAATTTAATCTTGTCCTCAACAAAATAAAGAAAATTAAAAAGCTAAATTATTAATGACTTAATCAAGATAATATAATGGGTGAATTAAAATTAATTTTATTAAGTATTTTATATCAAGTGGTTACACATTTTTAATAAAAATAATTCAATAAATATTTGGATATTAAAATAATCTTATACAATATTTGCGCTCATAAAGTTCAACTACTTATTGAAATGTTATCAAGAAAGGTGGAGGGAATAGACCCTACGAAGCCTTAGCAACCCTTAAATTCTCGCATAGGCGGGAATCTCAATTAAGAAGGTGCTACATTCTACCCAAGGAACTGAAATAAATTCAGTTTTAAGTGATAGATAACACAAAAGCAACTTTCACGTCATCCGTGATAGTTTCTCCTGTATTTTCTTGTTAGCATTTTTCTTGAGTACACTTTTTTAAAAAGTGTGTTTGGCTTTTGTTTTAATTTATTTATTAACTCAAAAACAGTAAGAAAAATGAGTGCAACAAACATTATTCATTCCATTCCAAGCGATCCGTTAACCGGATCTATTTCAGTGCCGGTCTATCAAACTTCTACCTTTATTCAGGAAGCACCAGGCGTAAACAAAGGGTATGACTATGCTCGATCTAATAACCCAACCAGAAAAGTGCTCGAAGATGTCGTGGCTCAACTTGAAGGCGGACATTCAGGTTTTGCATTTTCCACCGGTCTGGCAGCCATTGATGCCGTTTTAAAACTGCTTTCTGCCGGTGACGAAATAGTTGCCGTAGATGACATATACGGAGGTGCTTACCGATTGTTTACCCACGTTTATGAAAAACTGGGTATAACGGTAACTTATGTTGATACGACCGAAGTCGAAAATGTAGCCAATGCTGTGAGCAGTAAAACCAAACTGATTTGGATTGAATCACCCACCAACCCCACTTTAAAAGTGTCTGACATTAAAGAAATTTCTTCAGTTGCAAAAAGTGTAGGTGCCCTATTAGTTGTTGACAATACTTTTGCAAGCCCAATTGCCCAAAGACCCATTGAGCTTGGCGCAGATCTTATCATTCACAGTGGCACAAAATATTTGGCGGGGCATTCAGACCTTGTAGCTGGTATCGTGGTAACCAAAACAGGTGAGTTGGCTGAAAAATTAAAGTTTATTCAAAATGCTTCCGGGGGTGTTTTGGGACCTTGGGACTGCTTTTTAACCATTAGAGGTATTGAAACACTAGATTTACGCTACAAAAAACAATGTGAAAACGCTTTTTCTGTTGCTGCATCTTTAACAACTCACCCGGAGGTTGACGAAGTGTATTATCCCGGCCTCTTTTTCCATAAAAACCATCAAATTGCAAAAAAGCAACAGAAGGGATTATATGGTGGTATCGTTTCATTTACACTTAAAAATGATACCGTAGAAGCTGCTGAAACTTTTGTTAAAAATACATCGCTATTCAAATTGGCGGAAAGTTTGGGAGGAGTAAAGAGTCTCTTGTGTTTACCCTCTAAAATGACACACGCATCAATTCCAAGGGAGAGAAGAGTAAAAGCAGGGATAAAAGATTCCTTGATCCGATTGTCTTGTGGCATTGAAGAAGTAAATGACCTAGTTGAAGACTTGAATAATGCTTTTTCAATTATAAAAAATTTAAAACCTACCAACCATGAAAATTGAAAAAACAATCCACCTCGTCATATTTGGAGTAGGCAATGTTGGTAAAACATTGATTAAACAGGTTCTAGAATCAGGAGAACACTTTGAGCATAACAAGCAACTACTCATTAAAATACCCGTAATCACCAACTCAAAGTTAATGTTGTTGAAAAGCGACGGTATCTCAAAGTTTAAGGAGTCCAATTTATATCTCAATGAGAATGTTAAACAATACAATGTAAGCGAAATATTTGATTTTGTTGCTTCCGAAAAACTCAACAATCTCATTGCCATTGATGCTACGGCAAGTCAGGATTTTGTGAAAAACTATATTCCATTGATTGAAAACGGTTTTCACATTATTTCTGCTAATAAAGTAGCCAACACACTTCCCATTGATTTTTATGAAACCCTTAGAAAAACGTTGAAGAGTCACCAAAAGCAGTTTTTATATGAAACCAACGTTGGTGCCGGGCTGCCCATTATAGAAACCATTAAAGGTCTGTATGAGTCGGGCGAAAAAATCAATAAAATCAGGGGAGTGTTTTCCGGGTCACTCAGCTATATATTTAACACATTTTCTTCGCAGGAGATTTCATTTTCTGAAGTTTTAAACAATGCCAAAAATTTGGGGCTTACAGAACCCGATATAAGAGAAGATTTATCAGGAGCTGATGTTGCAAGAAAGTTATTGATTTTAGCAAGAGAACTCACGTTAAAAAAGGACCTTGAAGATATAAAAGTTCAAACATTAATCCCTAAAAGGTTATCAAAAAAAGAGTGTGTAAATGACTTTAATGAAAGTATCCACGAATTGGATAATTTATTTCAATACATTAAAAATCATTCAAAAAATACCGGGGTTCTCCGGTATGTGGGAGAGTTGGACATTACCCGCCAGACACTTGATGTGAAACTTATTTCTGAAGAAAAACATACCGCCATTGGTCAATTGCAGGGAGCAGATTCTGTTTTTGAAATTTATACGGAATCCTATGGTGAGCTGCCAATTGTAATAAGAGGTGCCGGAGCCGGTAAGGAAGTTACCGCCAGAGGTGTGTTGTCTGACATTTTAAAATTGAGTTCAACATTAAATTAACAAGCAGATGAGTTCTATATTAAATGAATTGTCTAAGCGCATTTTAATTTTGGACGGTGCTATGGGCACTATGCTACAAGACTACAACTTTACCGAAGCTGATTATCGCGGGGAGCGGTTTAAAGACTATCCAAGTCCTTTAAAAGGAAACAATGACCTGCTCACCCTCACCCAGCCAAAAGCTATTGTCGATATACACAGCAAGTATTTTGAAGCGGGAGCAGACATTGTAGAAACCAATACCTTTTCAGGTACTTCTATCGCCATGGCAGATTATGCCATGGAAAACCTGGTCTATGAGCTCAATTATGAATCGGCCAGGATTGCAAAGCAAGTTGCTGACACTTATACCAAGCTTAACCCGGAGAAACCTCGTTTTGTAGCGGGAAGCATAGGCCCAACCAATAAAACGGCCAGCTTATCACCGGATGTAAATCGACCCGAATACAGAGGGGTTTCTTTTGATGAGCTTCGAAAAAGCTATAAAGAACAGGTGATAGCTTTAATAGATGGTGGTGTTGATTTATTACTTGTAGAAACCATATTTGACACCTTAAACGCCAAAGCGGCACTGTTTGCCATTGACGAAGTGTTAGAAGAGCGGGCTGCAAACATTCCCATTATGATATCAGGAACCATTACAGATGCTTCCGGGAGAACACTTTCGGGACAGACGATTGAGGCGTTTTTAATTTCAGTTTCTCACATTCCCTTATTAAGCGTGGGATTTAACTGTGCTTTGGGCGCAGATCAATTGAAGCCATATATTAAAAGGCTGAGTAGCCTGAGTAGCTTTAACATATCTGTTCACCCCAATGCAGGACTGCCAAATGCTTTTGGTGAATATGACCAAACTCCTGAAGAGATGGCTACTTTGATTAAGCCTTACGTTGAAGAAGGATTGGTTAATATCGTGGGTGGATGCTGCGGAACAACACCAAAGCATATCAAAATGATTGCTGAAATCGCTAAACAATATCCGCCAAGGCTTTTGGAAACACAGATTAATAAAATTACTACATAAAATGCTCTCCGGTAAAGAATCTAAATATTTAACGCTGTCAGGGCTTGAGCCTCTTATTGTAACTCCGGACATCAACTTTGTGAATGTGGGTGAACGAACCAATGTTACCGGCTCGCGCAGGTTTTTACGACTGATTAAAGAACAAAATTTTGCAGAAGCACTAGAGGTTGCCAGACATCAGGTTGAAGGTGGCGCACAGGTTTTAGATGTCAATATGGACGAAGGGATGTTAGACGGGGTTGAGGCTATGACAACCTTTTTAAACCATATAGCTTCAGAACCTGATATAGCCAGAATACCCATTATGATTGACAGCTCAAAATGGGAAATACTAGAAGCAGGCTTAAAGGTTGTTCAGGGCAAAGTGGTTGTCAATTCCATAAGCTTAAAAGAAGGCGAAACGGAGTTTAAAAGGCAAGCCGGACTAATCAAGCGTTATGGCGCTGCTGTAATTGTCATGGCTTTTGATGAAAAAGGCCAGGCAGATACTTATGAAAGGCGCATTGAGATTTGTAAACGCTCGTATGATCTGCTTGTCGATGAAATAAAATTTCCGCCACAGGACATTATTTTTGACCCCAATATTTTTCCGGTTGCTACCGGAATGTCAGAACACAGAAAAAATGCTATAGATTTCTTCAAAGCCACAAAATGGATAAGAGAAAACCTGCCTCATGCCAATGTTTCCGGTGGAGTGAGCAATGTGTCTTTTTCATTTCGGGGCAATGATGTTGTGAGAGAAGCCATGCATGCTTCATTTCTGTATCACGCTATACAACATGGCATGAACATGGGGATTGTCAACCCTGCCATGCTTGAGGTTTATGATGCCATAAACAAAGATTTGCTTGAGCTGGTAGAAGATGTTTTATTTGACAGAAGAGAAGATGCAACCGAAAGACTTTTAGAGTATGCCGAGCGTGTTAAAGACCAAAAAAAAGGTCAAAATGCTCAGTCACAAATTGATTTGAGCTGGCGCGAGCTTTCCCTGCAAGAACGTATTACACATTCGCTGGTTAAAGGCATTGATTCTTTTATCATTGAAGATGTTGAAGCTGCCCGAAAAAGTGTTTCAAGACCTATCGAAGTGATTGAAGGCCATTTAATGATTGGGATGAACGTTGTAGGTGATTTGTTTGGAAGCGGTAAAATGTTTTTGCCACAGGTCGTAAAATCGGCACGAGTAATGAAAAAGGCAGTTGCCTACCTGCAACCTTTTATTGAAGCTGAAAAAGAGGGAAAAATAGAGTTCTCCGGTAAAATACTTATGGCAACTGTAAAAGGAGATGTTCACGATATTGGAAAAAACATTGTGAGTGTAGTATTGGGCTGTAACAACTATGAAATAATCGATCTGGGTGTTATGGTGCCTCCGGAGAAAATCATTGAAAGTGCTCAAAAACACCAGGTAGATATTATTGGTTTAAGCGGGTTAATAACACCTTCATTAGACGAAATGGTGTATCTGTCTAAGGAAATGGAAAAAAGCAAAATGAAAATCCCGCTTATAATTGGAGGAGCCACTACCTCACGAGCCCATACAGCAGTAAAGATTGCACCCAACTACAGCCATACAGTAGTTCATATTAATGACGCTTCCCGAGCTGTTACCGTTGTAGGCGATTTGCTTAACAACAATCAAGTGTTATACAAAAACAAAATACGAGAGGAATATGACGCTTTCAGAATTCAATTTTTAAAACGGGGCAAAGACAAAAGTTATTTTTCACTGGAAGATGCCAGAAAAAACAAACCCCCAACAGATTGGAACAGCATAAAACCTACAGTACCCAACCTTCTTGGCATTAAGATTATAAATGATTTTGATATCACATTACTAAATGAGTATATAGACTGGACACCATTTTTCAGGAGTTGGGATTTACACGGTAAATATCCTGATATTTTAAAAGACACCGTGGTAGGGGAACAAGCTGCGGAACTTTTCAAAGATGCTCAAAAAATGCTGAAAGACGTTATGGACAATAAGCTTTTAAAGGCAAAAGCCGTTTTTGGAATTTTTCCTGCCAACACGGTAAATGAAGACGATATTGAGGTGTATGATGAACAAGGCAATGTTACAGCCGTTTTTTTAACCTTACGCCAACAACTCGCTAAAAGAGAGGGAATATACAATTATGCGCTAGCTGATTTTATTGCTCCAAAATCAACCGGAATAAAAGATTATGTGGGGTGCTTTTGCGTAACTACCGGCTTTGGAACTCAGGAAATAGCTGCGTCTTATGAGAAAAATCAAGATGATTATAACGCAATAATGATTAAGGCACTTTCTGACAGGCTCGCAGAAGCTTTTGCAGAATATCTTCATGAAAAAATACGTAAAGATTATTGGGGATATTCAAGCAATGAGTCATTCACAAATGACGAATTAATAAAAGAAGCCTATAAGGGAATCAGGCCTGCACCCGGCTATCCCGCCTGCCCCGACCACTTGGAAAAGAAAACAATATGGAAACTATTGCAAGTACAGGAAAACATTGGCGTTGAGCTCACAGATAGTTTAGCTATGTGGCCTGCCTCAAGTGTTAGTGGTTATTATTTTGGAAACGAAAACGCAAAATACTTTGGGGTAGGTAAAATCACCTTAGAACAGGTAAAAGAATATGCCAAACGGCGAGGAATTTCTTTTGAAGAAGCCCAGCGCTGGCTAAACCCTAACATTGCATATTCATAATTATAAAAGCAATACCTACATTTAAAATGAAAGTAACTGAACACATAGAAAACGCACGAGGGAAAACACTTTTTTCATTTGAAATACTACCTCCTCTGAAAGGACAAAATATAAATTCGATATTTGAGCATATTGACCCATTAATGGAGTTTAACCCTCCTTTTATTGATGTGACCTATCATCGGGAAGAATATATCTATAAAGAAATGGACAACGGACTCCTAAAAAAACAAACCGTCAAGAAAAGACCGGGCACTGTGGGCATTTGTGCAGCCATACAAAACAAATATAAAGTAGATGCCATACCTCACGTTTTGTGTGGTGGTTTTACCAAAGAAGACACTGAAAACTTTTTGATTGATCTGGATTTTTTAGGAATAGATAATGTGATGGCACTTCGCGGTGATGCAGTAAAGTCTGAAATTTATTTTAAACCCGAAAAAGAGGGTCACGCTTATGCCTCTCAGTTAGTAAAACAAATTTCAAACCTAAACAAGGCTGTTTATCTGGATGAAGACTTGCAAAACTGTTCAGCTACAGAATTTTGTATTGGAGTTGGCGGTTACCCCGAAAAGCATATGGAATCACCAAGTCTGGATACTGATATTCAATTTCTGAAAAAAAAGATTGAACTTGGAGCTTCATACATAGTTACACAAATGTTTTTTGACAACGATAAGTTTTTTGCCTTTGTCGATAAATGCAAAACCAACGGAATCGCTGTGCCTATAATCCCGGGCTTGAAACCTATTACCACAAAAAAGCAATTGACTTTATTGCCACATCGTTTTCATGTAGATCTACCGGCTGATTTGATTACAGCAGTAACTGGTTGCAAAAACAATGAAGAGGTAAAGCAAATAGGCATAGAATGGTGTATTAAACAGTCGCAAGAACTCAAAAAAGCCGATATCCCGGTGCTGCACTACTACTCTATGGGAAATGCAAATAACATATATCAAGTGGCAAAAGAAATATTTTAAACCTTTATACATGAATCCTCGGGTTGCAAAACCCAGCGCCCTCATTAATGCTCGCATAGGCGGGCATCTCGTCATTAAAAACTAATATCACAAATACATTAACGTTCCATACCATCAACCCATTCCGGGCTACCTTTGTGTTTTGCATCCCTCCCCGCGCCACACTTCTGTGGTTTTTTGCGGCCCCCACTGAGCCCTGTCGAAGTGTCACGATTTTTGCCCCACCACTTAAGCAGCACATTGCTTGTTTTGTTTTCTCGTATTATTTTTAAAGCGGTAAAAACAAAAAAGCAAAGAGCTGCCCCAGCCACACAAGCAAAAAATCCCGCCACAAAAAACCACCCCAAGCTATATTTACATAATTGGGCGTTATGATTCAAAACCAAAGCGTAAATATTTGTAATAGGTTTTTGATTTTGAAGTCATAACACAATTATGTAAAATAGCCCCTTCCCACCGCGCAGTTTTGAACTCCAAAATAAAATTAGGGCTATTCACGAGTACCGATAAAAAACAAACAACTAGGTCACGAGCTAAATAGCCGCACAGCCAACGCGCAGTTCCGTCACTTAAACACCACTTATCAATAACCGAAAGAAATCAAAACAAATCATCAATTAAATAAAATGCATCAATAAATCCCCGTTCACGTCATTTAAACCCACCCACCCACTTTAGAGGTTTCAGAAATGGGCAATTCATCTCAACACCATAAATGTGCAAAAGGCAGGTGCAATGTGTTAGTAGAATAAAAATTTTCAAATAGGAGATGGCATCAATATATAAAACCATTAGTTGCACCAGCCTTTAGCACCGCTTAGAAAGAGTGCTTTTTTAAAAGTGTATCAATGCATTTAAACAAGTCAACCCATCACGGCCGACAGCACACACGCAAGTTCAATTGTCAAATAATTTAAAAATGAATATTCATACACCATTAACCAATACCGGCTAACTCATAACGTGTGTGCCGTCAGCCGTCAACCCTTGCAACAATCAAAACCTCGTCCTTCAAAGTTTTAAAAAAGCTCCCTTTCCAAATACCATTCTGTACTTTCAACACCAAGAATTGCCCATTTCTGAGCGAGTAGTCCCGGTTTTCGTTTAAAAAATGGGTTCGCTAAATTGATTTCTTTTGGTAAAGGATATTAATAACAAAAGATTATGTATCTATAAATTTAATAATTTAGCTATCTTGAGAATTTCCTATAAATTATGGATTGGCAATACTATAAAAAAGTAAACACAAATATTGAGGGAGCCAGGGCTTCATTTGAGAAGGACTGTGCAAGCCTATTTAACTTAGTATATCCCGATAGAAATGTTAAAACAGTAAAAGTGTCAGTTGGTGATGGAGGAATTGATGTTTTTATCGGAAAAATTAGTATTGAGCCAATAATAATAGTTCAATGTAAATGCTTTATTGATGAATTTGGAGATTCTCAAAAGCAACAAATTAGAGATTCTTTTAAAACAGCTATTACTTCAAAAGATTTTACCATTGAAAAATGGATTCTTTGTATTCCAAGAGAACTAACAAAAGGGCAACACTTATGGTGGAGTAAATGGAAAGATGATATGCAAACTCAATATTCACTTGATAATGATTTTATAGAATTAAGAGACGGAAATGAACTAATTGATTTATTTAAGAAACATAATCTTTATAATCAGGTATTCAAAATAGAAGATTCATTGGCAATTGAAAGAATTGAAAGTAAAATAGATAATTTACTGACTAAACCCTCAATAACTTTTGAAATAGCAAATAATGAAATTAATCAGGCTAGTTTTTATTTAGAGAACATCTCCGATACTTTCGGAGAAAATGAACAAACTCATTTACTGAGAAAAGAAACTAATATTATTCATAATTGGATAAATTCAGATATAACTGAAGATAAAAAAAATGTTTTCATTCTCCAAGGAGAAAAAGGGTACGGAAAAAGTGTAGTAATGAAAAATTTACTAACTAAACTTAAAAAAGAAAATATAGCTGTTCTGGGAATTAAAGCAGACAAGTATTATGGAATAAATAGAGTTGAATTAGAAAAAAACATCTTCCAAAAAGATAATATTTCTATTATAGATATAGCAAATTTATATGAAGAAAGAGGATTAATATTGGTTATTTTAATAGATCAATTAGATGCTCTTTCTCAAACATTATCTTCAAACAGAACATTTATTCATACATATAATCGTCTAATTTCAGATTTAACCGCATACAAAAATATACGAATCATATTATCTGCAAGAAGTTATGATTTAAATTATGATGCAGATTTAAGTATCTATAAATCAAAAGAATATTCCAAGACTATAATTGGAGCTATCTCTAAAGAAGAAGTAAAAGAAGTACTTACAAAGTATAATATAAAAAATAGCTCTGAGAGTTTACTGGAGTTATTGACCATTCCCAATCATTTAAACATCTTTTGTAAACTACCCAGTAAAACTAATAGTGATACTTTAACATCCCTTAAAGACCTTTATGATGCTTTGTGGTATCAGTTAATTGCCAGTAATGATCAACTTAAACTAAGTTCTGTTTTACATCGTATTGCAGATATAATGTACAAAAACCAACAGATAACAGTAGCAAATATTTATAATGATGAATTTTCTAAAGAGATAAATTATTTAAAGAGTAATCATTTACTCATTGACAACAATAATGAATTACAATTCTTTCACCAGACATTTTATGATTATACATTCTCGAAACAATTTGTAGAAAATAAACTTTCATTACCAAAATATATTTTAGAAAATGATCAAAGTTTATATATAAGATCTGTTACCAAAATGGTACTTGATTATTACAGAGATTATAACAATGATGAATACTGCAAAACAGTTACAAAATTGGTAAAACCCTCAAAATATAGATTTCATATAAAGGCTTTAGTAATAACAAGTTTGGGCAATATTAAAAATCCAACAAAAAGAGAAAAATCTATTGCCTTAAATTTATTACTGAAAAACTTTGATTATGCAAGGGTTTTCTTAAATTCGGTTTATTCAAAAGGTTGGCTGAATTACTTTTTAAAGGACGGTTTACCTTTAAAATACTTCAATTATAGCAAAAACTGGAAACATAATTTATATGACAAATTACTCTCCAAAAAAATTATAGATTCAGAATCATATAAACAGTATAATTATATAAGCCAAAAAGATCTTCGGTTAAGTTTAATCTTCCGTTTATTCTATAATAATAAAGAGAATTGTTTAGATGAAATATTAGAGTATTTTGACAAAATTCCTGAAACACAGGAAAAAACAAATTTCGTAACGCGATTTCTGATAAGCATTGATAATTGGGAGAATGAGAAATTGATTGGTCTTTTCGATAAATATTTTGAGTTCAATGTAGAGAGTGTCAAGAGAGATAACTTTTGGTTTTATGGAATACTTGAAAAAATCTTTCCACATCATCCTGATTATGTCTTAAATAGATTAAAGCCTATTATACTAAAAGTGTTTGAGGAAAATTCTTTTTCAATACATTTTAATTATGATCAGGAAAGCCTGTTCGATAAGATGTATGAAAATAATCAGGATTTAACCTTTGACTTTTTCTATTCTATATTTAGTGAAATTGTTGAAAATAGTAAGTCCGAATTTATATCAGAAAAGATAAATACTTCTCTATACAAAAGTTACAAGTTTTCTGAAGTGTTTGAAAGCGAAAGCAATAAAAATGCTGATGATTTTATCGAAAACTTTTTAAGTAAGTATATAAAATCTAAAGCTACGGATATAACATATTTTAAAGAGTTTTATATAAAAACCAAACAATATAATTCAATATCACATCTCAAAATTTTGACTTTAGGTCTTGCAGAGATTCCTATATTGTATAAAGATGAAATTTTGGAATTTATTCAAATAATCCATTCAAAAAATGGATTTAATGGATATGATGATAAGTTTCAACTCTATTTAAGAGAATTGATAAGCAAAAGTTTTGCTTCGTTTTCTAATGATGAAAAAGATATAGTTTCAGATATCTTATTGTCAATTAAACATCCTTCGGACATATATTATTATGAAGATAATGGTAAAAGAAAAGTTGCTTTAGGATTTAATGGTAAAAAGAAATACTTGTTTATTGATAGTTTACCAAAAAATGAAATTTATAGTATTCCAAAACTTAAAAAAGTATATCAGGAATTAGAACGAAAGTTTGGTGTAGTTAAAGTAAAACAACTTGATGAAAGTAAAATAACAGTAAGAGGTGTTTCGGCTCCTTTATCTTCCAATGCTTATGATAGAATGGATAATGATGATTGGAAGGGTAGTATTTTAAAATTTGGGGATAATTATACAGAAGATAGATTTAATATGAAAGGTGGAAAACTCGAGCACTCCCGTGCTTTTGAAGAAGCTGTTTCAAAAAATCCTGACAGATTCTATTCATTTATTATTGACTTATTTGAAACAGAAGGTATTTCAACAGATTATTTAATTGCAGGAACAGAAGGGCTGATTAAAGCTAAATATGATGCGGATAAAATAAAAGAACTTTATATTAAACTTATCAAAAGGGAGTTAAACATAGGTAATACGTTAAGGATTGTTTGGCAGGCTAAATATTTGATTCTAAATGAAAAGATTAGTGAAGAAATTCTAAATTACTTATGTGATTTAGCTTTAAATCACCCAAGTCCTGATAGAGTTAATAATCCGACAGACCCACTTTTTGACAGCTTAAATTCTGTTCGAGGGGCTGCTTTCCACGAGTTGATTCATTGTTATTATAATACTAAATTCTCAAATAAAATATTCAATACTGTTAAATCAGGCTTAAATGATAATTATGTTTCGGTCAAGACCGCTATACTCACTAATTTAGCTTATTTGAGCTACTTGGATATAGACAGAGCCTTCGAAATATTTTTAAAAATAACCGATACAGATGACTTACTTCTATTAAAAAATGCTTTCAGAACAGCCAGTTATTTCAATCCAAAATTCCATTCAAGAATGATTCCTTTAATAGAAAAAGTAATTGAAAATGAAGATTTACACGATAATGGTACTTACCTTATTGTACATAGCTGGCTACTGGACTATGACAAAGATAAAAAGTATTATAACAGGCTTACCAAAAGAAGCAAAAAGGCAAAGTTAAAAGCAATTGAGGTGGCAGAGGGAAATTTGTTTAAAGATGGCATTGTCAACCCCAAATGTTTAGATATTTTATTCTCATTCTTAGATGAAAAAGATGAAGATTTTGCTCATTCGTATTCAACTTTAGTTTTAAGGAAATTCAATACTCAAAATTTTAAGGTTTTATTTCCATTTATGAAAAAGTATTCCAAATCAAAATTATTTAGGGAAGATCCCAGGTATTTTTTACAATATTTACTTAGATGTGTAAAGGAATTCCCTAAAGAATGTTTAGAATTGGTAAGTAATATGAATTTTGACAAAGCAAAAGGAATTCAAGATCGGGGGCATTATGATTCTGAACCTGTTCAACTAGTCTTATCTATTTATAGTAGTTTAAATAATAATTTCAGAGATAATAAAAAATATATTCAGCAATCATTATCAATATTCGATGGAATGCTAAAACGTGATCATCTAAGAGATAATTCCAATAAAGCAATGGATTCAATAAAGTTATTGTAATGTAAAAACATAAAAATACAACTTGATTTTCTCGAAAAAACATGATACGCGCTTCCCTCTAACAAGAGATGGATTCAAAGTGTCCATTTTGCGTAAGTAAAAAGTCGAAATGATAAATTTCCGAAAACAAATAAAAAGGAAGCAAAGTTAGTGGGCTTCCTACACCAGCCGCCAAAGCACTGTCAAGGTCAAGCCTTCGGTTTTGAAAAAAATCTCCACCCTCGCTTCGTCCTTTTTCAAAACCTCTCCTTGTAAAAAAACTGTACACTGCTATTGACCACTTGGCACTATTAACCCGGGTAGTATTTTTTCCAAAAACCTTGACAGCGCAGCCACGCCCCCAATGATTCGGCTTTCTTTTTTTTTTGTTTTTTCTTTTGTTCCGAAAAAAATATGTGAGCGAAGCGAGCATCAAGCATAATTAATTTTTAAATCTATAATTATGCTTAATTTCAAAATCAAAACCCACAAACACGAAAGGTTTTACAACACCCCGCACTTCTACATCCTAAACAAAGGAAACAACGCCGGAAAGCCTTCATTTGAACCTTACAGAAACGCCTTTATCGTTTTCTGCAACAACCAAAGCGACCTCCAAAAACTCTATTGGATATGCGCCATCCTCCACGCAGGTAGCCTGGTCAAACCTTACCACAAAGGCTCCGTCATCACGTTTGTCTCCATTTGCGACATCAAAAAACTGATTAAAGAATGCATCTGCAATTACGATGGCCAGTACTGGCAGGAACGCTTCAAAGTCCTCAAAAAACTGGAAGAGGCAGAAGAAAACCTGCGCAGGCAGTCGGTCAACCTCAAAAATTACAAAATCTTAATGATGAGGTCCTATCAACCACAACTGTCATAAAAGAAGGGCGAAAGCCCTTTTTTTCGTCTTTTTCCATTCCAAATCAAAAGCCTGTCATATTAAAACCTGAAAAACAACGCAAAACCCTGAAACAAAAACACTTAAAAGCTATTTGCACAAAAGTTGCCATAACTTCGTAGGAAAGGTATTGCTCCCGGCCAAAGCCGTACCAAATCCACATAATTAATTAATAACTTTTAAAAACAATTTGCTATGGGTAAAATTGGAAAAGGGATACTCGGAGGAGTATCAGGAAAAGTGGGTAACGTTGTAGGTGCCAGCTGGAAAGGTATTGACTATATCAGATCCAAGCCTCTACACGTAAAGAACTCCCGAACCGAAGGACAGGTAAAGCAACGAACCAAATTCAATCTCGTATTGAGGTTCTTGCAACCAAATTTAGGTTTCATTCAAGTTGGATATAAGAACTATACCAACAAGAAGTCACAGTTCAACAGCGCGATGTCTTACATCCTAAACAACGCGATTACAGGAACATCACCGCTTGATTATGCAATTGATTACTCACTTGCTCTCTTAAGCCGTGGAATGCTTTCAAGCGCCTTAAACGGTACAACAGATTTGACAACTGCCGGTCAAGTTGATTTTAGTTGGGATGACAACTCAACTGATTCAAACGCCAACGCAACCGACAAATCGATGCTTGTAGTTTTCAACAGCGACAAGACCGAAAGTGTTTACATCACTGAAGGTCCTGACAGATCTACTGGATTAGCTATTGTAAACATTCCTGACTCTTGGTCTGGTGACACTGTAGAGCTTTTTATGGCTTTTATCAATGAAGATGGAACCTTGGTGTCAAACAGTAATTATCTAGGCTCTGGAACAGCTAGTTAATGCTTATGGGTTGATGATAAAAACCGCTCAATTTGGGCGGTTTTTTTTGTTTCAAATCCTTATCTTTGGGAGTATAAAAGCAACCTTATATATTCCTTTATTTGTGGTGAAATACCCTTTATTTAAAGCTTTTTGTTGCCCATTTGTTGCCCAAATCACGTAAACCCTAATAAATAAAGGAAAGTTACTTTTTGTATCGGGAAATGACTATCAAATCTTATTGAGCATTACTAATATGATCGCTATTCCTTTATGATTGAGGAAAAAATATTTTATTTAGAGGAGCTTAAAAAATATTTCCACCACAGACTAATAACGACCCAAGATTGGTAGAATTTAGTAGTTTGGAATTAACTATGATAGGTAGGAAAATTAACCTATCAATACACAACAAATAAAGGTTTTGAAGCTCAACGTTTATTTGAATTGGTTTTATTCAGTTACTTGACAGGAAATGCCGATATGCACCTGAAAAATTTTTCAT
>Ga0172382_10004547_pt1 | contig 21201 bp, 20 predicted proteins | sample Leawel138RmetaG_FD_122245 | JGI IMG/M metagenome (GOLD analysis project Ga0172382, IMG submission 122245) | Leachate microbial communities from a municipal landfill in Southern Ontario, Canada - Leachate well 138R metaG | ecosystem: Engineered > Solid waste > Landfill > Unclassified | place... | reverse complement strand
TTCTTGCAGCTTAGACAGCACCGCCTCAAGAATCGTTGGATCAGTATCTTTTAACTTAACGCGACCACCGGTCACGGCAGCAGCAACCAAATAGGTGCCAGTTTCAATACGGTCAGGCATCACTACGTAACGCGCGCTACCGAGTTTTTCAACACCATCAATAATAATGGTATCCGTACCCGCGCCTTGTATTTTCGCACCCATGGCAATCAAACAGTTGGCCAAGTCAACAATTTCTGGCTCGCGCGCAGCATTCTCTAGGGTAGTACGGCCTTTGGCTAAGGTTGCTGCCATTAGGATATTTTCGGTGCCAGTCACGCTGACAATATCAAAAAAGAAGTTGCCACCACGTAAACCACCTTCAGGTGCTTTAGCTTTAATGTAGCCATCTTCAACCGTAATTTCTGCACCTAAGGCTTCCAAACCGCGAATATGTAGATCCACTGGACGCGAACCAATCGCACAACCACCCGGCAAAGCCACTTCAGCCTGACCAAAATGCGCCACCATCGGTCCCAACACCAAAATAGAAGCACGCATGGTTTTCACTAAATCATAGGGTGCAATCAGCGTTTTAATGGTGCGCGGATCAATTTCCACACTGAGTTTTTCATCAATTACTGGCTCAATACCCATGCGGCCAAACAGCTCAATCATCGTCGTAATATCATGCAGGTGCGGTAAGTTGCACACTGTCACAGGCGCGCTGGCCAATAAAGTTGCTGCAAGAATCGGTAACGCAGCATTTTTTGCACCTGAAATACGGATCTCACCGTCTAAACGGTGACCCCCACTAATAATTAGCTTATCCATTAGAGTCTCGTTTGGTTGCTTTAAGAGCGTGCGGCCCAAGCCGTGCGAGTATAGAACTTCATCGTCACCGCATGCATGCTGCCATCAGCAATCCATGGGTTAATCACTGCGTATATCTGTTGTTGACGTTTAACTGGACCTAATGCCGCTAATTCATCGCTAATAATATTAAGCTGAAAATTGCAGCCTTCGCCTTCAACTTCAACTTGGGTATTGGATAGTTTTTCTTCCAACAATTGCTTTACTGCTACAGCTTGCATAGTTAACCTCATTTACAACGGCCAGCATTGTTTGCGGCCGCTACATTAGCATTTATTCAATATGTATTGTTTTCAATAGCGCTGGACTCAATACCGAGAATCTCGGTTAAGCCACATACTTGGGCAATTTTACGCATATCCTCAGGTAACTGAACCAGTTCAATTGCTTTCCCATATTGCTGCCCATCACGCATAAAGGCCAATAACAAAGCCAAACCCACACTGCTCGACTTTTCCACTTCAGCACAGTTTAGTTGTAAGGTTTTACTGGCGCTATCTCGGATCAAAACCTGACCTTGCTCTCGTAAAAGCGGGCCGCTATCATGATCTAAGACACCTTTAATGTAGACAATACCGGAAGGGTCTAGAGTTACACTGGCTTTACTCACACGTCCTCCTCAGTAGTGCGCGTTTTAGCCACCGTATCGACCCAAGTATCAATGACTCGGTCTAAATCTTGTGCATTACGTTGCATCGCTTCAGCAAACTGATCACGGAACAACTTACCTAAATTAATCCCATTAATAATCACATTGCGCATGCGCCACTGATTATTGATTTTAACCATGGTATAGGACACGGGGTAAATCACGCCTTTTTGATCAGTGACTTCCATGCGCACTTCGCTTCGGTTATCACCTTGAGCCCTCTCATCTGGCAATACGCGGATACCTTGATTATTGTACTCAAGCAGCGCATTGCCATAAAACCGCATCAAGCTGCGCTTAAAGTTTTCTTGGAAACGCTGCATTTGCTCAGGCGTGGCACGACGTGAATAACGTACCGTCATCACACTTCTAGAAATGCCGTCAGCATCAACAACGTCGCCTAGAATATTATCCATCGCATTATAAAAAGCTGTTGGGTCAGCTCGGTACAGCTCTTTGTTAGCAGCTAGATCGCCAAGCAACTCCTGAGTCGTTTGCTCCACTACCGTACGTGCATCGGTTGCAGCTGCAGTCAAACCGCTGAATGCTAACAGGGTGCATAAAAAACCATAACGTAACTTTGCAAACATAATGATTATTCCTGATTAACTGTGTTCATTAAAAACTTACCAATCAGCTCTTCGAGTACCAAAGAGGATTGCGTGTCATAAATTATATCGCCGTCGACTAAGACATCTTCTTCACCGCCAACGCTAAAACTAATATATTTCTCACCCAGTAAACCAGCAGTCAAAATCGATGCGGTGGTATCTGTTGGCAAGTTATTCACCTGACGCTGCACTTCCATAACGACCTTACCCGTATAGGTTTCAGTATCGAAATCTATACTCACTACTTTACCTACAGCAACTCCTGCCATGGTGACTTTAGCTCGCGTGGTTAAACCGGCAATATTGTCAAAATGTGCAGTTAACTTATAGGTATCTGTACTACTGGCAACAGTTAGGCCACTGACTCGTAAAGCCAATAACAATAACGCGACAATGCCCAGCAATAAAAACACACCTACACTAATCTCTACGGCGCGGATTCGCATCAGAAGTCTCCAAACATTAAAGCAGTCAAAATAAAGTCCAAACCCAACACTGCTAACGAGGCGTACACCACCGTTCGCGTTGTCGCGCGACTGATACCTTCTGAGGTGGCCTCGCAATCATAGCCTTGGAAGACAGCGATCCAAGTCACCACAAAAGCAAACACCACACTCTTAATAACACCATTGAGCACATCATCGTAAAAATCGACACTATTGAGCATATTGCCCCAGTAGGAGCCGTCATACACGCCCAACCAGTCCACAGCAACCATCGCCCCGCCCCAAATACCAACAACGGAGAATATCGCCGCCAATAAAGGCATCGAAATAAAACCGGCCCAGAGGCGTGGCGCAATAATGTACTTAAGTGGATCAACACCAATCATCTCAAGGCTCGACAGCTGCTCGGTGGATTTCATATTGCCAATTTCAGCAGTCAAAGCAGAACCAGCACGTCCAGCAAAGAGCAGCGCGGTGACCACAGGTCCAAGCTCGCGTAGCAAGGTCAAAGCGACCATCTGCCCCACTGCCTGCTCAGAACCAAAATCAACTAAAATGCTATAGCCTTGCAGCGCCAATACCATGCCTATAAATAGACCGGAGACAACAATAATTGCCAGCGATAACACACCCACTGAATACAGTTGTTTGACCAGTAAGTGCACCCCTGTTCCAGCACCGCCGCGACCGACTAACACATGCCATAAAAAAAGCAGTGATCGACCCATGGCCTGCACAACATCCAACCCAGAGCGGCCGAATAATGCAATACGATCCAGTAACGACTTGCTCGCCATTTAACGACCTCCTAATAAGTCGTCACGATAGTCAGGTGCATCAAAATGAAACGGCACCGGACCATCAGGAATACCCTGCATAAACTGACGAATGCGCGGATTATCTGAGTTCATCAAATCGTCCGGCTGGCCCTGACCTAACACCTGACCATCACCTATGACATACAAATAATCAGAAATACTCGCCGTTTCCGCCAAGTCATGCGAGACCACCACACTCGTGATACCCAAGGCATCGTTGAGCAAACGAATCAAACGCACTAAGACGCCTTTAGCAATTGGGTCTTGGCCAACAAAAGGCTCGTCATACAATAAAATATCAGGATCTAAAGCAACCGCCCTCGCCAAGGCAACACGGCGCTTCATCCCTCCCGACAACTCATCGGGCATTAAATCAATGGCACCGCGTAAACCAACTGCCTGTAATTTCATTAAGACAATATCGCGAATCATTTCTTCTGGCAGTTTGGTGTGCACACGCAATGGAAAGGCGACGTTTTCAAATACATTTAAGTCGGTAAATAACGCACCGCTTTGAAACAGCACACCGAACTGTTTACGCATATCAAATAAATCACTGCGCGACAAATCAGGTAAGTTTTGCCCGTTAACCCAAACCTCACCTTGTTCCGGTTTCAGCTGAGCAGCCATCAAACGTAGCAATGTCGTTTTGCCGCAACCAGACGGCCCCATGACTCCAGTGACTTTACCGCGCGGAAAACGGATATCGACGCGATCGAAAATCTTCCGTGAGCCATGTCGAAAGGTCAGGCCTTTTAGTTCTACGGCGAAAGTATCCTCAACTGACATCTAAACTCCCGCTAAATAAGATTAGTTTTTGGATCATTAGGCACCCACATACCATTACGTATGCAATCAGCAGAGCAATATAGCATTGTCAGAGCTGACACCCAATAGAGAAACAGACCCGAGGCACAGAACAGTGCGACCTTTTATCCAGCCCTTTAAACAACAAAGGCACCTTAAAAGTGCCTTTGTTGTGTTTATGCACTTAATCGAGTTATCAGTGTTGATGACCACCCTCACCGTGCACATGACCGTGAGCCACTTCTTCTTCACTCGCTGCGCGCACGCTAACAACTTTAACTTTAAAATTAAGCTGTTGGCCGGCTAATGGATGATTGCCATCGATGGTCACGTCCTCGCCATCAATATCGCGAATCGTCACAATCTGCATCCCACCATCAGGCGCTGACGCATGAAACTGCATACCCACTTGCAGCTCATCAACACCTTCAAACATCTCACGACCGATGGTAGTGATCAGTTCAGCACTGTATTCGCCATACGCATCTTCTGGCTCAATACTAACGTCCAACTCATCATCAGCAACTTTACCGGTCAAGGCATTTTCTAAACCAGGAACAATATTGCCTGCACCATGCAAATAAACCAACGGTTCTGAACCTGCAGAACTGTCAATCACTTCGCCAGCGTCGTTTGTAAGCGTGTAATCAATGGCGACAACGTGTTGGTCAGCAATCAGCATAAAATATAAACCTTTATCAAAATGTATGTGTCTTAAAGTTTACCTACTCATGAGACGTAATGCGACTTTAGAATAAATAGACCATTGCTAACTTGACCTGACTCCACCTAGCACACGAAGATTGGAGGTAAATGATCCGGCCTTCATGCAACACAGCTAGACCGCATCCGATTTTCTCTTATGTACTAAAAGGATCCTAAATGTCGTCTCGAAATATATTGGTTATTAACAGCGGTAGCTCTTCTATTAAATTTGCACTCGTAGATGAAGACCGCGAAGATTTTCTTATCCAAGGCCTTGCAGAACGTTTAGGCAGCCTACATGCAGTTCTGAACTGGGAAATGAACGGTGAAAAGCATACCGATCAAATCAGCGGCGCTGGCCACGAAGAAGCCTTTGCTCGATTGCTACCTCTAGTGCAAAAAGCCAGCGATGGTAAGCTGTTAGGCATTGGTCACCGCATTGTTCATGGTGGCGCACACTTTACTAAAGCTTCGACACTGACTCCCGAAGTGATTGATGTTATTAATCGCGCAGCAGTACTCGCTCCGCTGCACAACCCTGCCGGCTTGATTGGCATTAAAGCAGCTAAGGCGCTGTACCCTGATTTAACTCATGTCGCTGTATTTGATACTGCTTTCCACCAAACCATGCCAGCACATGCCTATCGCTATGCGGTACCAGAGTACCTGTATACCGATCACCATGTGCGTCGCTATGGCTTCCACGGTACCAGCCATATGTATGTCAGCCGCAAAGCTGCAGAAATGACTGACTTGCCGGTAGAAGACAGCTGCTGGCTCGTCGCCCACTTAGGTAATGGTTGTTCAACCAGTGCTGTAGTAAATGGCGAAAGCTTAGACACCAGCATGGGCTTAACACCTCTAGAAGGCGTAGTCATGGGCACCCGTAGTGGTGATGTTGACCCAAGCTTGCACAGTCACTTAGCTCGGACACTCGGCTGGAATGCTCAGCGTGTTGAAGACATGCTGACCAAAGAAAGTGGGCTGCTAGGCCTGTCAGGCTTGTCTAATGATATGCGTACCCTAATCGAAGCTCGCGAAGAAGGTCATGAACGCGCCACCCTAGCAATTGAAGTATTCTGCTACCGTTTAGCCAAATCACTGGCTGCTATGGGTTGTGCCCTGCCTAAGCTAGACGGCCTGATTTTTACCGGTGGTATCGGTGAAAACGCCAGTTTAGTGCGTAGCAAAACTCTAGACTACATGCGCTTACTCAATTTCAAGCTTGACTATGCAGCAAACCTGAAGTGCACTCGTGGACAAGGTGGCATTATCAGTGCCGAAAACCACCCACGCGTATTGGTTATTCCAACCAACGAAGAACGTCAAATTGCTGTTGAAACACTGGAATTGATCGACGCTAACGCTTAATACAGGACGCCTGATTCATGCATACATTTTTACTTGCCCCAACCGGCTTTGGTGTTGGTTTAGCATCTGTTAGCTTGGGTGTTGTTCAAAGCCTCTTGCGCTCTGGCTTAAAAGTCGGTTTCTTCAAACCCATAGCACAACCGCACCCTGATGACACAGGCCCAGAGCGCTCAAGCGCTCTGATGCAAGCCACTCACGGTATTAGTCAGCCCAAAGCACTGTCATTGGCTTACGTTGAGCGCCTGATTGGTAATGGTCAACTGGATGAACTGATGGAAGAAATCGTCAGTATGCACCAGCAAATCCAAACCGAGTACGACATTATTATTGTCGAAGGTATGACGCCATCACGCCAAGCAAACTATGCTGAGCGGATCAATGCCTACCTTTCTAAAACGTTAGATGCTGAAGTTATTTTAGTTAGCGCACCCAGCAGCGATGACCTCAACGAGTTGTCAGATCGCATTGAAATGCAAGCCCAGCTGTTTGGTGGCACCAAAGATCCTAAGGTTCTTGGCGTTATTATTAACAAGGTGGAAGACGCGCCGATTGCTGGCTTTGTTGAGCGCTTAAAAAGCCACTTACCGGCATTACGCAAAGGTGATTTACATCTGATTGGCTGCATTGCTAAAAATGATGAACTCAACAATGCCCGTACCAGTGATTTTGCTGAACTCATAAAAGCCAAAGTGCACAACGCCGGTGATATTGCACAGCGTCGTGTACAAAAAGTTATTTTATGCTCACGCACTGTGGCTAACATTGTGCCATTGCTGCAACCAGGCGTGTTAGTCGTATGCCCTGGCGATCGTGACGATATTATTTTGGCCACCAGTTTGGCTGAAATGAATGGCGTACTGCTGGCTGGTTTATTGTTAACCGGCGACCTGACACCCAACCCAAGCATCATGGATATTGGTGAACGCGCACTGCAAGGCAGTTTGCCAGTGATGAGCGTCCCAACCGGATCATACGATACGGCTTACAATCTGACTCGCTTGTACAAAGGCATTCCGATCAGCGATACCGAGCGCGCTAAAGCAGTCACCGACTATATAGCGGGCAACTTAGATCAAGACTGGTTGAGCGCTCGCTGCAAAACCACGCGTCAATTGTTATTATCACCGCCTGCGTTCCGCCATCAACTGGTCAAGCGCGCGCAAGCCGCGAACAAACGTATTGTGCTACCCGAAGGCAATGAACCGCGCACCATTCAAGCAGCGGCTATTTGTCAAAAACGCGGTATCGCGCGCTGCGTGCTATTGGCTAAACCTGAAGAAGTGCATGCCATTGCCAAGGCGCAAGGCATAGAATTGCCAACCGACTTAGAAATCATTGATCCCGCATCTATCCGTCAGCGTTTTATTGCACCTATGGTTGAGCTGCGTAAAAGCAAAGGCTTAACGCCACAATTGGCTGCCGTGCAACTGGAAGACACGGTTGTTTTAGCCACCATGATGCTGGCTGAAGATGAAGTAGACGGTTTGGTTTCTGGCGCAGTACATACCACTGCTAGCACCATTCGGCCGGCCTTGCAGTTACTCAAAACTGCACCGGGCTACAATTTAGTATCATCCGTATTCTTTATGCTGCTGCCTGATCAAGTCTTGGTCTACGGTGACTGTGCAGTGAATCCTGATCCTAACGCTACCGAATTGGCAGAAATTGCCTTACAAAGTGCTGAGTCTGCACAAGCGTTCGGAATCGATCCGCGAGTGGCAATGATCAGCTACTCAACTGGCGACTCAGGATCCGGCGCAGAAGTAGAGAAAGTGCGTGAAGCAACACGCATAGCTCAAGAGCGTAATCCGTCTATGCCGATTGACGGCCCATTACAATACGATGCTGCCAGTATCGAAAGCGTTGGTCGCTCAAAAGCACCAGACAGCTTGGTTGCTGGTCGCGCTACCGTGTTTATTTTCCCTGATTTAAACACCGGTAACACCACCTATAAAGCGGTACAGCGCAGTGCTAACGTAATCAGCGTTGGTCCAATGCTGCAAGGTCTGCGCAAGCCGGTAAACGATCTGTCACGCGGTGCTTTGGTTGATGATATCGTCTTCACCATTGCTCTAACTGCGATCCAAGCGGCGAACATGCCTAAGTAATATCGACCTTAAGAGTCATCGTCGCGTCCTGCGCGGTGGCTCTTAAGTCTCACGCAATACTTGCACTCCTACGCATAAACGATAACCATAATACGTAAACAGCATCCATTTCTGCTGCGCTCAGCGCATTATTTTGGGGTATTGCTTCTATGCTGCACATTCTCCCTCCGCTATTACGTGGCATCATTGCTTCGACATTACTGTTTATTAATACTTTGTTTTGGTGCTGGCCTTTATTTATTCTCGCATTAGTCAAACTTGTTCTACCTTTCCCACCTGTACAACGCAGCCTGCGCTTTGCCATGCACTGGATTGCTGAATCTTGGATTGCGGTAAATTCTTTCTGGATGCGTCTTGTCCAGCCGATTAAGTGGGACGTTGAAGGCCTAGAACAGCTTGATTTAACACACTCATGGCTAGTGACCAGCAACCACCAAAGTTGGGTGGATATTCTTGCCCTGCAATACCAATTCAACCGTCGTCTACCCTTTCTCAAGTTTTTTTTAAAAAAAGAATTGATTTGGGTGCCCGTGATTGGTCTGTGCTGGTGGGCGTTAGAGTTTCCATTTATGAAGCGCTACAGCAAAGCGTATTTAGCCAAACACCCAGAGAAGCAAGGACAAGACCTTGCTACCACACGCAAAGCCTGTGAGCGTTATAAAACCAATCCAGTGTCAGTATTTAACTTCCTCGAAGGCACGCGCTTCACTCCAGAAAAACATAACCAGCAAAACTCACCCTTCCAGCATTTGCTGAAACCCAAAGCCGGCGGCATTGCCTTTGTTCTGGATGCTATGGGCGAACAATTACACGGTTTGGTTAATGTCACACTGTATTATCCAGAAGGCCGCCCTAAACTTTGGGATTTACTCAGTGGACAAATTAAACACATTGTCATGCGCGTTCAAATCGTGCCGATTCCGCAACAATTTATTGGACAAAGTTATGACCAAAACATGGATTACCGCGCGCAGTTTCAAGAGTGGGTCAACCAACTGTGGCTAGAAAAAGACCTAGTGTTGGCACAACTGAAGGACGCTGAGCGCATTAAACAAACGCACTAGCAGCCTATTTGCCACCATAGTCGATAGCGCGCGACTGTTCGCCTGACACTGATGCGCGCTATACTTGACGACTTAAAAAGCACATGCATTGTGCGTTAAGCCTGTTTTAGCGTACCCACTATTTGCTCATCCACACCGAGTCTGCTGGTTAAAAGCACTTGATGTTCCCGTCACTTTAGAGGAGCGTTTCATGACCGTTATTAAGCAAGATGATTTGATCCAAAGCGTTGCCGACGCCTTACAGTTTATTTCCTATTACCACCCACTCGATTTTATTGAAGCCATGCACGAGGCTTACTTACGTGAAGAGTCTGCATCGGCTAAAGATGCTATGGCGCAAATTCTAATTAACTCACGTATGAGTGCCACCGGACACCGTCCTCTGTGCCAAGATACCGGCATTGTTACCGTGTTTGTCCGTGTCGGCATGGATGTACGCTGGGATGGCGCCACTATGAGCCTTGACGACATGATCAACGAGGGTGTTCGTCGCGCTTACAAATTGCCAGAAAACGTTCTGCGCGCATCTATCTTAGCTGATCCAGCGGGTGCCCGCCGCAACACTAAAGACAACACCCCAGCCGTAATTCACTACTCTATTGTTCCTGGCAACACTATTGAGTTTGATGTAGCAGCCAAAGGTGGTGGATCAGAAAACAAAACGAAAATGGCTATGCTCAACCCATCCGACTCTATCGTGGATTGGGTGCTCAAAACTGTCCCAGAAATGGGTGCAGGTTGGTGTCCGCCAGGTATGCTCGGTATAGGTATTGGCGGTACCGCAGAAAAAGCGGCGGTAATGGCCAAAGAAGTGCTAATGGAATCCATCGACATTCACGAACTGCAAGCGCGCGGCCCACAAAACCGCATCGAAGAATTACGCCTAGAGCTGTTTGAAAAAGTAAACCAACTGGGTATTGGCGCGCAAGGCTTGGGCGGCTTAACCACAGTACTTGATGTAAAAATCATGGACTACCCAACCCACGCTGCTTCATTACCGGTTTGTATTATTCCTAACTGTGCAGCAACACGTCACGCTCACTTTGTTTTAGACGGTTCAGGCCCTGCGACATTAGAAGCACCATCACTGGATGCCTACCCAGATATCGTCTGGGAAGCTGGCCCTTCAGCGCGTCGCGTCAACCTAGATACTTTAACGCCAGAAGACGTAAAAAGCTGGAAGCCAGGCGAAACCGTTTTACTCAACGGTAAAATGCTCACGGGTCGCGACGCTGCACACAAGCGTATGGTCGATATGCTGAATAAAGGCGAAGAGCTACCCGTTGATCTTAAAGGTCGTTTTATTTACTACGTTGGCCCAGTTGATCCGGTTGGCGACGAAGTTGTTGGACCTGCAGGCCCAACAACTGCTACCCGTATGGATAAATTCACCCGCCAGATTCTCGAAAGCACAGGTTTGCTGGGTATGATCGGTAAATCCGAACGCGGCCCAATTGCTATTGAAGCTATTAAAGATAACAAAGCAGTGTATTTGATGGCCGTTGGTGGCGCTGCTTACTTGGTTGCGCAAGCCATTAAAAAGTCACGTGTAGTGGCTTTTGCAGAGCTGGGTATGGAAGCCATCTATGAGTTTGAAGTGAAGGACATGCCTGTCACTGTTGCTGTCGACACCCTCGGTGAGTCTGTACATATCACCGGCCCTGCCGTATGGAAGCAGAAAATTGCAGACAACTTAGCGATTGAGATTTAATAATCTCACAACCCTTATGTTAATCTAGCGATCAGGCCGAGACTCAGTTCTCGGCCTTTTTATTTATCTGTGTAATACATACCATGTGCACATAGCATCCGTGCCGTGGTATCCATATAAAACCTAGCGAGTGTATCGTGGCCAATCGTCGTTACAGCTGCATTGCTTTAAGCAACCCCAAATCACCAACCAATGTCGGCTCAATTATGCGCGCCGCCGGCTGTTACGGTGTTAACAGCGTGTTCTATACCGGCACGCGTTATGATCGTGCGAAAGACTTTATTACTGACACCAAAAAAGTTCACCAAGATATCCCGCTAATCAACATTGACGATTTACGTAAGATTTTACCTTTGGGTTGCGTACCAGTAGCCATAGAGCTGGTTGCAGGCGCGCGCCCCTTACCCGAGTACACCCACCCTGATCGAGCGTTGTATATTTTCGGCCCAGAAGATGGCTCTCTCGACAAAGATATTCGCGACTGGTGTGAAGATGTGGTGTATGTGCCAACCCATGGCTGTATGAACTTAGCGGCCACGGTCAATGTGGTGCTCTACGATCGTTTAGCCAAAGGTTTAAACACCCGCTCAGGACCATTATTCAAATAATAAGAACAGACCTGTCTGAGCGAATCAACCACGGATGCAGTACTCGTATTGCGGTGCCGTTCAGCTTGATTAAGCAGCGCTCGATGGGGCTTTTTTCTTAAGTTTAGGAAACTTACGCAAGCGCCAAGCAGGCCAGAGCGCCAGCATAAACGCCAGACCTAACAGGATAAAGGTTCGCTCAAATGCTTGTGTTTCAGCTGCAAAGTTAGCACCGAGTGATTGGTGCTGCCAATCAAGAAAAACTGTCAGTAAGTTAATACCAAAAGCACCACCCAGCTGGCGCACAAAGGTTACCGCGCCAGCACCGTAGGGCAGTTCATCAACAGTTAAACTGTTCAGCGAAGCGATACTCAGCGCCGGCATGATTAAACCAATACCTATACGCCCTATACTCGCAATGATGCACAGCCATAAAAAGCCACTACTGGCGCCCCAAATACCGTACCAGACAGAAGAAACGGCAAATAAAAACAAACCAATACACAACAGCCAAACAATCGCTATTCGATCACATAACCAGCCACTGGCAAACGAAGCCAAGCCTAACAAGATACCTGCCGGCAGCAACAAAACCCCGGAATGACCAGCGCTGTAACCTTTAACTGTCTGTAAAAATAACGGAATTAAATAGGTCGAACCGTACAAGCCTAGGCCTAAAGCTAGGGCAACCCAACTGGCCCGTCGAAATGCAGCTAAACGCCATAAACGTAAGGATAAAATAGGTCGGTTACTGTTTAGTGTGCGCACAAAAAAAACGCGAGTACAGATGACAGTTAATAATGCGAGCGTTATCACATGCCAATCATTCCAAGCATACCGTTGCGCTTCTGAGATGGCACCCAGACCAGCAAAGATTGCCACAGTTAGCAAAATAAATGAGCGCACATCCAAGCGCTTAGCATTTGCATTACGCTCGTCGGGCAACAACCAGTGCCCTGCCGCCATCAATACAAAACAAACCGGCAGCGGCAACCAAAACGCTGATGCCCAGCCAAAATGATCAACCAAATAACCACCGATGGTAGGCCCGATACTCGGCGCAATCATCAAGCCTAAGCCATAAACGCCTAACGCAGCACCACGCCCACCACCGGCATAGACACGGAAAATCAATACAGTTGCTAACGGCTGAATAATCCCCGCACTGGTGCCTTGCAAAACACGTAAAACAATCAGCTGCCAGCCTTCCGTGGCCACCAATGCAGCAATTGAACACAGCACAAACAAACCAATGCTGACTTGTACTGTCAATCTCGAACCAAATTTAGCTTGCGCCCAAGCCGCCAATAAAAGCCCTGCTGTCATTGCCGCTAAAAAACCAGTGGCAAGCCATTGCGCCAGCGGCAGGCCCATAGCAAACTCGTCCATAATCGCTGGCAGCGCGACGTTAATACTGGTCGATGACAGCACCATCACCATACTGCCAAGCATCAATACGCCCAGCAACCAAACTCGATAAAGCGCACCAAAGCGTGCATTTAAACTCGCTAGATCACGTTTCATGGTTTTTTTCTAAATTAGCCAGCATACGTAAATGAATATCTTGGCAATACTGAATATCTTGTGCGGATAGGCCAGCAAAGACTTCTTTACGTAAGGTCGTGGCAATGCTCTCAATTTCTTCAATAATGCCCAGTGCCTTATCTGTGAGTGCAATGTTTTTGACGCGACGATCTGTCTGATCAGGCTGACGCTCAATTAGCTGCTGCGCCTCTAGAGCATCTAACAATCGAGCAAGGGTAGGGTTTTCGACTCCGACACTGCTGGCTAACTCACCTTGCGTCGGTAGTTTTTTATCACGTGACAGATGCAGCAAAACTTGCCAACGCGCCTGTGACAAGCCGAGCTGAGCTAAGCGCCGATCCAGCTCAGCACGCCACGCTCGCGATAAATGCGTCAGTTGCATGCCAAAGCGGTGCTGTTCATACATGGCTACGTAGTCTCCAAGCTATTCGATAGCTGACTAAGTATACCCATAAAAAAACAAGCTAACAGATAAGAACCTTCACCTTATGTCGTATAAAACATAAGGTGAACGTCTAACAAATATTACTTAATGACGGTACGCGCAGTACTTAGATACACAGGACCTGCCTCTTTAAGGGCATCACGATTAGCAGTTTCTGAAGCGATGTGGACTTTCTCTAATATCTCAGCCAGCTCTTCTAAATCGATATTGATCTTCTCTAACGCATTTTCTAGGGTGTAAGTAAGTTCATGGACAGTCGCAAGGTCAGCATCCGTGAGTTCACCCGCCAATATCTTCTCCAATCGATTATTGTATTCAGAGAAATTAGCCACTGCAGTGTTTAAATCGGGGGCCGCCTGGCCTTTAAAATGACTAGGTCGATCCTCTGCAACAGCGCCACCTGCAACTGCCAAGCTAACGGCAAACACCGCCCCTTTAAGTAAATCTTTCATGGTATTTCCTGGGTGATAAATTAAGTGCAGCTAAATTACCAAAACACCCTACAAATAGCAATGATTATCATTACTGTAAATTAAATCACTTTGTGTTGCAGTATTATTTGTGTCGATTTATCACGACTGTGGTGATCTTTTATTGCCTGCCAGGCTTAGGGCTTAAACAGAGACGCGCTCAGTGCTGCATACATTCACAGCGCTGAGCGACAGAAAAACTGGACTTTTAGGTTTTGAAATGACGCAGCATTTCTTGTAAAGCACTGGCCAAGCGCGCCACTTCCTGACTGGCTTCTGTTGTTTGTAACGCACCCTCTGTTGTCTCAGTGGTTAGATCATTAATGGCTACAACCGAGCGCGTAATCTCTTCACTCACCGCGCTCTGCTCTTCTGCTGCACTAGCAATTTGCACGTTCATATCATTGATTGTGCTGATGGCCTTCACAATCGACTCTAAACAGGCAGTCGTTTTTAACGTTTGCTCAACACCGGACCGCGCCTGCGCACGCCCTGCTTCCATAGCATCAACAGCTTGTGATGCACCACGCTGCAAACGCTCAACCGTGTCATTGATTTCTTGTGTGGATTTCTGTGTACGCGAAGCCAGAGTGCGCACCTCATCAGCAACCACAGCAAAACCACGACCCGCCTCACCCGCTCGCGCCGCTTCAATAGCCGCATTCAGTGCAAGCAAGTTAGTCTGCTCCGCAATAGCCTTAATCACATCAAGCACACTGCCAATTTCTTCACTGTCTCGCGCCAACGATTCAATCACACCAGTGGCATGCTCAACTGCCGCCGCTAAACTTTCAATTGCTTCAATGGTCTGCAGCGATACATCGCGCCCAACCACTGCTTCTTCGTCTGCATGATGTGCAGCATCTGCGGCTAAACTGGCACTGCGTGCCACCTCGCTGGCTGTTGCATGCATCTCATTCATAGCCGTCGCCACTTGAGAAATCTCACTTTGCTGCTTGCCCATGCTCTCACTGGTATTCACCGTCACCACTGAGGTTTCTTCACTGGCTGCGGCCAGCTGCTCAGCAGAGCGGTCAACATCACGCAGCGCAGACTGGAAACGCTCACCCATGTGATTAAAGGCTTGCGCCACAGCACGCAACTCATCATTGCTGTGATACTCAACGCGCACAGTGGTGTCGCCTGCCGCCAGTTTTTCAGAGGCTTCACGCAACAGTTTAACCGCATCTTGAATGCTGCAAACAACCCGTATTGCTAAAAGCAAAACTAACGCGCCACCAATAATCAGCACAAAGGCGAACAGCTTAAGGCTTTGCTCATAACGTAGTTCACCTTGATTAAATGCGTCTTGTGCATGCCCCATTAACTGATTAGACAAATCCGTCATTGCCTCACGCACATCGGTCACAGCAGGGTTAACCTTGGTTAAAATAACTTGGTTAGCGTAATAATAGTCTTGCTCCTTAATCGCCTGCACTACGAGATCAACCGACTCTTTACGCAACACTCGCACTCGTGCTTTTAACGTATTTAACATCTGTTGCTCTGTGCCCATAAAGCCGAATGCATCCAACTTATCCCAAGCTATTTGGTTGCGCGCCTGGCCTTCTCTAATAGTCTCAAGGTGGAGGCTAACGGGATGATCATGCAAATCTAAAAATGATGAATCCGGTGCGTGCTGCAAAGCCAATAACAACTGAGTACGGGAGGCGTTTATGTCAGCAAAAACATTATCCAACAATTTCACTGGCACCATATTTTCTTTATAAACATCCTCTAGTGTTTTATTGAGTGTACGAATACCCATCAACCCAGCAGCGGCTACAATCACAATCAACACAACAGCAATAGCTGTGAGCAGTATGAGCCGCGCTTTAAGAGATATTTTATTAAGCATGCATTTTCCTTAGCTGCCGTTTTGCAGCGCCCCGATTCAAATTTTAATGTTAGAATATCTCTGGAAACATATTAACCTAGGCAGGCTTATCAGCAGTATGCCGACCCAGAACAATCACCTAATTAACGCGTCATAACGTCACAGTTTACCTGTAAACACTATGTTTCTAGGCATTTTAGCCAAGAAACCATAGCCTTAGATCAAAAAGAACTTAAAGAAGACAGAAAGCCTACTTGTACGCTATATCGACCTGCACGATAATGAACACCTTACTCACAACGGCCTACGCCCCTACTTATTCCCTATGAGCGAACTCTTACTTATTTTGGTCAGCGCCATACTGGTGAACAATTTTGTATTGGTTCAGTTTCTTGGCCTATGCCCATTTATGGGTGTCTCAAAAAAAGTTGAAACAGCCATAGGCTTATCGCTGGCCACGACATTTGTTCTGACCTTAGCATCCATCTGCAGCTACTTAGTTCAACACTATATCCTCAAACCCTTTGATATAGAGTTCTTACGCACCATCAGCTTTATTTTAGTCATTGCTGTGGTAGTGCAATTCACCGAAATGGTAGTCAATAAAACCAGCCCGATACTCTACCGTGTACTCGGGATTTTCTTACCTCTAATCACTACTAACTGTATCGTCCTCGGCGTGGCACTCTTGAATGCAAATCGCAGCGAATACACATTTATTCAAGCCAGTGTGAATGGTTTTGCTGCTGGCCTAGGTTTTTCTTTAGTGCTGGTGTTGTTTGCCGCCATGCGTGAACGAATTGCCATCGCGGATGTGCCTAAGCCCTTCCAAGGTGCGGCTATTGGTATGCTAACAGCCGGTCTGATGTCACTTGCCTTTATGGGCTTTAGTGGTTTGATCAAGCTATGAGCATGGTATTCATCTCAGTCATCGCTCTAGTCGGACTCAGTTTAATCTTCGGCGCCATCTTAGGCTTTGCTGCCGTTCGCTTTCGTGTGGAAGGCAACCCCATTGCTGAACAAGTCAATGCACTACTCCCACAAACTCAATGTGGCCAATGTGGTTATCCAGGCTGCAAACCCTATGCAGAAGCGATTGCCGCAGGCGATAAAATCAACAAATGCCCCCCCGGCGGGGAAGCCACGATTCAAGCGCTGGCTGAATTACTTGATGTGGAGCCCGAACCGCTGGATGCAGTGGAAGGCGAAAAGCCACAAATGGTGGCTTTTATTCGCGAAGCAGAATGCATTGGTTGCACAAAATGCATTCAAGCCTGCCCCGTCGATGCAATCTTAGGCGCAGCCAAACAGATGCATACCGTGATTGCTAACGAATGCACCGGTTGCGACCTCTGCGTTGAGCCCTGCCCTGTGGATTGCATCGATATGATCCCTGTTGCGCAGACCTTGCAAAGCTGGAAGTGGGAGCATCCTTTGCCGCCCGGCACTTTGATCGCGACTGACCGGGAGTCTTTGTCATGAGCACTTGGCCTATTCACCCCTTACGCGGCGGAGTACATCCGCCGCAATGTAAAACCTTGTCTAACCAGCAGCCTATACAGCGCGCGCCCTTAGCTAAGCAATTGATCGTGCCGTTGTTGCAGCACCTTGGTAGCCCAACCGATGCGCATGTTGGCGTCGGTGATTATGTGCTCAAAGGCCAATTGATTGCCGACTCAGCCAACCTGATCAGTGCGCCAATACATGCCCCCAGCTCTGGCATTATCAGTTTTATTGGCCCGCAACCTTATCCGCATACATCCGGCCAATTAATGGATGCTATCGTCATTGATACCGATGGTTTAGACAAATGGTGCCCACTCGAACCACTCGCTGATTTCCGTACAGCCAGCGCTACAGAGTTACTAGATAAAATCCGCCTAGCCGGTATTAGCGGCTTGGGTGGTGCCGGTTTCCCTACCGTGATTAAACTATCTCCAGCCGCTAATCAGCCGATTAAGACACTGATTATCAATGGCACAGAGTGCGAGCCGTATATCACTGCTGATGATGTATTAATGCGTGAAAAAACTGCGCAATTGATGCTCGGTATCGATATTTTGGCGCGTATTCTACAGCCTGAAAATGTACTGATTGCGATTGAAGATAATAAGCCCGAAGCCATTACTGCTGTACGTGGTGCTCTCAATGCACGCAGTTACCACGTGGTTGTTCTGCCGACTATTTACCCATCCGGTGGCGAGCGCCAGCTGATCCAAATTCTTACAGGACAAGAAGTTCCCTCAGCAAAAATACCTGCTCAATTGGGCATTCTCTGTCAAAACGTCGGTACCGTCGTGGCCGTGCATGACGCGGTTGTTGAAGGCAAGCCTCTTATTTCGCGGATTACTACACTCACTGGGGAGGCATTGCACAACCCGATGAATGTTGAATGCCTGATCGGCACCCCTGCGATCAATCTGCTTGAGTTTGCTGGACTGCAAAAAAATAAAATGAACCGCTTGATTGCTGGCGGCCCGATGATGGGCTTTACCTTGCCGTCGCTGGATGTGCCAGTGATTAAAACCAGTAACTGCCTATTAGCCGCTAGCGCTGAAGAGCTGCCTGCGCCACCACCGGCCATGCCCTGCATTCGCTGTGGCGACTGTGCTGAAGTTTGCCCTGCGAATTTACTGCCACAGCAATTGCATTTTTATGCCTTAGGTGAAGATCACGCACAACTGCAAGCACACAACTTATTTGACTGCATTGAATGCGGTGCCTGCGCCTACGTGTGTCCGTCTAGCATTCCTTTAGTGCAATATTACCGCTCAGCAAAAGCAGACATTCGTGAGCAGGCTAAAAAACTCGCTAAAGCCGAGCATGCCAAAGAGCGTTTTGAATTTCGCCAAGAACGTTTACGCCTTGAAGAAGAACGTAAAGACGCTGAACGCAAAGCCCGAGCAGAGCGTTTAGCGAAAACTAAAGCCGAGCAGGCTAAAAAAGCAGCGCAAGCGCCAAAGGCTGATATCAACAGCTCTACCGGGGCATCAGAGGATGAAATTAAGCGCTTAAAGATTGCCGCGAGCATGGCGCAAGTGGCCTTGCGTAAAGCACAGAAACAGTTGGAGATTCATGGTACTGCAGAATTACAGGCGCAGGTTGAACAGCTGAGCCTTAGCGCAGAACAGGCTAAAGAAGCGTTAGCCAGTGCGACTGCAGCGTCGTCCTCCAAAGCGGCAAGCATCTCAGCAGATGATGAGCTGAAACGCTTAAAAATAGCATCAAGCATGGCTCGAGTTGCACTGACTAAAGCACAAAAACAGCTGGATACGCATGGCACAGAAGAGCTGCAAGCACAGGTTGAGCAACTGCGTGTCAGCGCCGAACAAGCCCAGCAGGCTTTAGAGGCAGCGACACGTGCGCCTGACGCCGCTAAAAAACCTGCTAAACCAGAACTCAGCGCCGCTGAGCAAGCTATAAAAAAAGCTAAAATTGAGACTGCAATGAAGCGTGCTGCGCTACGTAAAGCCGAGCGTGCTGAAGCAGACGCAGAGACGTTAAGCGCATTGCAAGCTGAGCTGAGCCAAGCAGAACAAGAACTGGACACACTTAATCAAACCGAAAAAGCTGACGTATAACGTTTAGCTTTTGCACTATTTTGGAGTACCGATGACTCTGCCCCGCATTACATCACCACACGCTAAGGGTGCCAATCGCACACAGCGCGTTATGCTGCTGGTGATGGCCGCCACTGTGCCTGGCATTCTTACTCAGAGCTACTTCTTTGGCATCGGCGTGCTGCTTAATATTGCTTTGGCTTGTGGTTTTGCTGTGTTATTTGAAGCCGCTATCCTGGCGCTACGTAAACTCCCTGTCATGTTCTTTGTTAAAGACTGCAGTGTTTTGGTCACAGGCTTACTCTTAGCTCTAGCTTTACCGCCCTATTCTTCGTGGTGGTTGATCGCCGTCGCCGTGAGCTTTGCTGTGGTGTTTGGCAAACAACTGTTTGGAGGGCTGGGGCAGAACCCATTCAATCCGGCCATGCTCGGTTATGTTGTGGTTCTGGTGTCCTTCCCAGTCGATATGACGATTTGGCCAGCGGCGCACAGCATTGATATTGCTGCCGGCATACAGCATGTTTTTTTTGGCCAAGCGTTTCCCGATGCATGGAGCCAAGCCACTGTTCTGGATGCCCTGAAAACCAACTCTAGCCTAACGATTAAAGAGCTATGGAACAATAATCCCGCATTTGGTATGTTTGCCGGTTATAGCAGCGAGTGGGTCAATCTCGCCTTTTTACTGGGTGGACTATTCCTCTTACACAAAAAACTCTTCAGCTGGCACGCACCCGTCGGTATGCTTGCTGCACTGCTTCTTATGAGTTTAATTTTTTGGAATGGCAGTGGCTCTGACTCTCATGGCTCACCACTGTTTCACTTGCTTAGTGGTGCGACCATGCTGGGCGCATTCTTTATTGTCACTGACCCCGTCAGCAGCGCCACCAGCGTGCTAGGTCGCTTGATTTTTGGCATCGGCGTGGGCATTTTGATTTACATCATCCGCGCTTGGGGTGGCTACCCTGATGGCGTGGCCTTTGCCATCCTGCTGATGAATCTCTGTGCGCCTACCATTGATTATTTCACCCGGCCACGCACCTATGGTCACGCAACCGCCAAGCGCGGTTTTAAGACGGGAGAATAAAATGCTGCCAGAAATCAGTCGGTCAGTGCTTAAAAACAGTTTGGTATTAGCCTTGTTTGCGGCAGTAACCGTTGCCGTGGTTGCCATCACCCAGCAATCGACCGAAACACGTATTGCCGAAGCAGAGCGCGAAGCACAAATTCGTACACTGGGCGAAATCTTACCGCCGCACAGCTACGATAATGCGCTACTCGATAATGTCATCTACTTAAACGAGTCATTATTGGGCCATCGTAAAGACACCCCAGCTTATCTAGCCAGTCTAGGCGGTGAACCTGCAGCGGTAATTTTGCAAGCCAATGCCCCAGACGGTTACAGCGGTACCATCCAGTTATTGGTCGGCATTATGGCCGACGGTACACTCAGCGCTGTGCGGGTTATTCAGCATAAAGAAACACCCGGTTTAGGCGATCGTATTGATCTGGCAAAAAGCCCATGGATCAGCAGTTTTGATGGTAAAAGCTTGAACAATCCAGAAGAGCGCGGCTGGGCAGTAAAAAAAGATCATGGCGACTTTGATCAGTTTGCTGG
>Ga0172382_10004542_pt1 | contig 21217 bp, 21 predicted proteins | sample Leawel138RmetaG_FD_122245 | JGI IMG/M metagenome (GOLD analysis project Ga0172382, IMG submission 122245) | Leachate microbial communities from a municipal landfill in Southern Ontario, Canada - Leachate well 138R metaG | ecosystem: Engineered > Solid waste > Landfill > Unclassified | place... | reverse complement strand
CGGCGTTCAGGCCGTACTGCACGGCGTTGTAGATCTTGCCGGAGAAATTCACCTTGGCGCCGTGGGTCAGGTGACCGCCGTGGGCCAGGCTCATGCCCAGCACGGTGTCGCCCGGGTTCAGCAGGGCCATGTAGACGGCGGCGTTGGCCTGGGAGCCGGAATGGGGCTGGACATTGGCGTAGTCGGCGCCGAACAGCTGCTTGACGCGATCGATGGCCAGTTGCTCGGCAATGTCCACGAATTCGCAGCCGCCGTAGTAGCGCTTGCCCGGGTAGCCCTCGGCGTATTTGTTGGTGAGCACGGACCCCTGTGCCTCCAGCACGCGCGGGCTGGCGTAGTTCTCCGAGGCGATGAGTTCGATGTGTTCTTCCTGACGGACCCGCTCCTGCTCCATGGCAGAGAACAACTCGGGGTCGAAACCGTCTATTTGCATGCTTTTCGTGTACATCGGCACTCCTGGCTCGGCTCGGAAGTAGGGCGGGAAGGGGTCCGCAGAAGACGGGAAATGTTACCCGATCCGGGCCTTCTTTGCATGCGGGCCAGTGGGTGGACATCCGCACGTGAAAGCAAGTGGACGTATTGAGCCGAAGAGAAAGCCAAACCACGGGGGACACGGGAAACACGGGGAATCGAATTTTTCTGTAGGAGCGGCCACCGGCCGCGATAGCGCAGTATCCGAGGACAATCGCGGCCGGTGGCCGCTCCTACAGGTAGGGTAACCATTGAGGATTTCCCCGTGTTTCCCGTGTCCCCCGTGGTTACTGCTTTTTGCCTTTCCATCCGCTTGCGTTCATTGGCGGGCGCATAAAAAAACCCCGCCATCAGGCGGGGTTACGTTGGGATCCGTCCCGTGCTGCGTTCCCGGCCCCTTGGATCGGGCTTCTTTTGGCGCTGTTTTTTATTCCCAGGACTGCCGGGGCGTGCCGCCGGCGGCCAGGGTAAGGGCGCGCTCGATGGCGGCCGGGGACTGCATGATGTTCATGAAGCTGTGCTTGCCCATCATGGACAGGTCCGGGAAGTTGATGGCGATGCGGAAACGGGCATACAGGGCATAGACCTTGTTGCCGGACACCAGCATCTCGTAAGGCAGGTGTGCCGTGGAGCGGACCGGCTTGAAGTCGATCTCACGCATGATGTACTCGTCATCCTGGTACTTGGCCTCGTCACCGCCGCGCAAGGCCACGCCGAACACGGTTTCCTGCTTGCCCGGGATATCGATACGGTAGACCTTACCCACCCCCGATACGCCTTCGGCCAGTTTCGCCTCCACCGCCTGCACGGCGGCCTCGTAGCTGTCGTGCTCGGCCAGCAGGCTCGGGTCGTCGAAGTACTCCATGCCGAACATGTAGTGGTACTTGCGCAATTCCTTCCCGGTCATGGCCTTGTCAGGCCCGTACTCGGCCTCACGGCCGAGGGCCTCCGCGAGTTTGTCGCTCACCGCCTTCAGGTCCCCGTCCAGGCGATAGGCGTGTGCCATGTAGGTGGGATTGGTGTAGGCCACCTGCACCTCCTCCCCCACCTTGGTGATGGCGACACGCTGTGCGGCTGCATAACCGCCAAACTCCGATTTGGCTGCTTCCTGCTTCAGCGCGTCGTTGGTGATGGCGAGGATGGTCGCGGTGGGAAATGGGCTGTAACTCCCCGCCACTTCGAAACCGGCCTGTGCCAGCTTGGCGGCAACCGCCTCCATCGCAGCCGCCACTTCGCCATCACCCTTGTAGGCCAGCACGAAAGGCTTGTATCGCTCCGCCGCCTGCGCTGCGGCAGCCACCACCAGCAGGCACAGGCCCACCGCCCAACTCGCCCTGCGAGTGTCCATGATGCTCCTCCTTCTGTATTTCATCGATTGTGAAACGGGGGGCATAGCACCCCCCGTCTTTTGTTGGTTGCTATCAGAAGTGGTGGCTGTACATCAGCTGATAGTTGAGCTGGGAATGTGAAATCTCGAGCCCCTGGTTGGACTCCGGATTACTTCCCGTGACCTCGACCTCCGGCGCATAGGAGATCGAGAAATTGATGTCACCGTTGTTGGGGATGTCGTACCCGATACCCACCGTGTAGTGCTTCTCGACGATGGCAGGGAAGAGATAATGAACAGTGCGGTCGGGGATCGGGTTATCGGAGATATTGGCACCGGCCCGAAGGGTGATAGTGTCAGTTGCCTTGAAAGCCAGACCGAGTTGCAAAACCGTCTGGTCGTCCCAGTCCTGGAACATCACTGCATCCAGATCACCCGCAGCTGATTCGAAGCTCATCTTGAAGTCTTCCATGACTTCGGACCAGTTAATCTTCTTCACGTCCGCGGCCACCATGAACCGATCACTGGGCTGATAGGCAACGCCGAGACCGTAGGTGCTAGGCCACTGGAAATCCTTGATCTTGATCTTCCCGTCGATGGGCATGGTTGCAGTCCCACCGACGCCATTGTCAAACGCCATCACGAGGGTGGCATCGCCTTCGAGGTCATCGAGACTCGTCTCGCTATGGTAAGTACCGCCGATCGTGAACTGATCATTGATGCGGTAAACGAATCCCAACTTGCCAGCGAAGCCATCCCCTTCGGTTTCACCGCTGTAATCACTGTCGTCGGAGAAATCGAAGTAACCACCGTGAAGCGGACCCGGGAGTCCCCCGAGCGCACCCAACAACGAACCGCTGAGTGAGCCGACCGTTGACGCGGGATTCGTCATACCGAGCAACACCGGCGCCGGCATGGCCATCTGCAGGTCCATGGTGGCGCGCACGTAATCCAGGCTTGCCGCAAAGGACAACCGGTCATTCATTTGGTAAGCGAAAGGTAAAATGACGCGCAGGACACCGACTTCGGAACGCTCGTCCCAGCTTGCCACTGCAGCAGGATCCGCACCTTGCGCTATCACGCCGGCCGTACCAGGACCACCGGGCAAGCCATTGCCTCCGTTGAATTCGGTACCCATTCCACCTTGTGCGAAAGCACCGAGACCATAAGTCAACCGGCCCGCCTTGTGTGCCCAACCGACGGCTGGCATGTAATACGAGTCACCGTCCGACTGCCAATCCATGGGGCCCATCGAAGCACTAACATCAGGGCGTAGCACACCGATGGCAAAATCCAGGCGGTTACCCTCTTCCATCAGGGACAACGTTGCGGGGTTGTTCATTACCGCTGCCGTGCCGTTGTCATAGGCCATCGATGCACCACCCATGCCGGCAGCAATCGGACCATAGCCCTCCATATTCATGCCATTGGTGGCATTCGCCGCCACTGGCATACCCAGTGCGATGCCTACGGCAGTCGCAAGCAAACCCTTTGAAACTCTTTCCATCACTTCTCCTCTTGTGGCAAGCACTCGAATAAAAGGTCGCGTTAGGGCTCTTATTGTCGCGGTGAGAACGCGACCGTTTTTTTTATGGCCCAGCCGGAAAAATAGGAGGAAGTGCGAAAATGATCACTACTCCGTAGTGGGTAGTTAGAGAACGCTTATATAAGCACCAAATGATATTTAATGCATGTTAGGTGCTAAAAACAAAAACCCCCGCACGGGGCGGGGGTCTTGCACCTGACGCGAAAATGCGAGTCAGATGTAAAGACAGATGTCGGATTCGCCGGCAAACTCGAAGAAGGTGGCAGCGCCACCGAATTCCAACTCGTCGATGAACTGCGAAGGTTCCATATCGAACAGATCCACCGTCATCTGGCAAGCCACGAAGCGGACACCCGCCTCTTGGCACAGCTCGCGGAGTTCTTCGATGCTGGCGACACCCTTCGCTTTCATCTTGCTCTTCATCATGGAGGTCATGACTGTCTCCATGCCCGGGATCGCGGTACCCATGACGGGGAACCACTTGTCCATGCCCATGGGCATGGGCATGCCCGGATTGCCGAGCGGCGAAACCTTCAGATCGAGGTCCTTCTTGACCAGCTGCAGGCCGTAGAACGTGAAGAACACTTCGACGTCATAACCGAGCGCAGCCGCAGTGGACGCCAGGATGAACGGCGGGTAGGCCCAGTCCAGGGTACCCTTCGTGGCAATGATGGCCAGCTTCTTAGACATCCGACACCTCCCGCACCGTGGTTACAATCAGGCCTTCTTGATCAGGAAAACGAACTTGCCGCCTTCTTCGCCGGATTCCAGCAGCGGGTTGCCGGTCTGCTTGGAGAACGCTTCGAAGTCCTTGACCGAACCGGGATCGGTAGCCACGATGCGCAGCACCTGGCCGGACTGCAGGCCTGCAAGGGTCTTCTTGGCACGCAGGATCGGCAACGGGCAGTTCAGGCCGGAAGCGTCGAGTTCTTGATCGAAGTTTGCCATCTCGTTCTCCTTCATACGTAACAAAAACGCCAGACCCAATTGGGTCCAGCGCGGTAAATTAAGAATTCGCTGGTGAACTTATATGCGATCCTTGTTCCGGCGCAACCCTCCCATTGGTAATAGCCCTCCCTGGTTCCAGGGGCTTGTACCACGGGAAATCGCGCCACTGACAATCTCAGGCTACGGCAAGGCCATTCTGCACCCAGGAGATGATGCCGCCACGGAGGTTGTAGACATTCTGGATACCCTGGGCCTGCAGGAAGGCGCAGGCCTGCGCCGAGCGGGCGCCACTGCGGCAATAGATCACGGTTTCCACGCCGTCACCGAAATCGCCCATGCGGATGGGCAGCAGGTGCAGCGGGATATTCACCGCACCCGGGATGGCGCCTTGGGCCACCTCGGCCGGTGACCGCACATCCACGAGCCGGACTCCGCCTGCTGCGCTGATTTTGTGGTGCACATCACCGGCGTCGACTTCCTTTATATTGAACATATGTGTGGGTCCCCCCGATTAAGCATTTTACCAAGTGCTAATATTATAGATTCGCCTGCGACTGATTCAACTCCGTCCTGGCCAGATCCGCTCCGGACGGACCTCGCCGGGAAGATAATTTCCAAGAGGAACACCTACTTGCGCATCGTCCTCTCCCTCGCCCTGCTCGCCTGTTCAATCATGGCGGCCCCCGTCGCACACGGCGAAATCCAGTTGCCCGACATGGGTTCGGGTTCGGCCGTGATCTCGCCTGCCGAAGAGGAGCGTATCGGCCGCGATATCGTCCGCCAGCTGCGCCGTGCCGGAAAAGTGGTAGAGGATCCGGCCCTCACCGCTTACCTGAAAGACTTGGGCGCCCGGCTTGTCTCCGCCTCGGGCTCGGAACAGGTGTTCACCTTTTTCCTCGTGGATGATCCCACCATCAATGCCTTTGCCCTGCCCGGAGGGTTCATCGGTGTGAACGCGGGACTCGTCCTCACGGCGCGCTCGGAGAGCGAGTTGGCCAGCGTAATGGCGCACGAAATCGCCCATGTGACCCAGCAGCACATAGCACGCCGAATCGAGCAGATGAACCGTTCCAACCTGCCCATGACCGCCGCGATCATCGCCGCCATCGTGCTCGGCAGCCAGAACCCTGAACTGGGGCAAGCCGCCATCGCCAGTTCACTGGCCACGACCAGCCAGACCCAGCTCGACTTTTCCCGTGCCCATGAGCAGGAGGCCGATCGTATCGGCATGCACATCCTGAGCGGTGCCGGCTTCGCGCCCGGCGCCATGGCCTCCTTTTTTGAACGGCTGTACCAGGAGACCCGGCTGGGAGGCGGCGAGGCCAGTGAACTGGAATTCCTGCGCACCCATCCTGTCACCGTGTCGCGCATCGCCGACACACGCAGCCGCGCACAGGAATACTCGAAGCACGCTGCTCCGGTCAGATCCGAGACATTCGAATTCATCAAGATGGAGATCCGTGCACGACTGTCCCAGGATCCGGCGACCCTTGCCCGCCAACTCGCCGCCTCCCTGGAGGCAGGCACCCATGCCTCTGTCCAGGCCACGCGCTATGGCTACGCCCTCGCGCTCTGGCGTGCCGGACGCTTCGCCGAAGCACGCGATGAAATCCGGCGCATGGATGCACCCAGCGAAGTGCAGGCGCGCCTGCTGCGCATGAAGGCAGAGATCGAAGCGGCCGACGGCGATAACCAGGGCGCAGAACTCACGTTGCGCAAGGCAAGAGACCTGTATCCCGGCGATGAAGCGCTGTGTCTTGTCCAGGCGCGCCTGCTCGCGGCCACACGACGTGCGCAGGAATCGGTAAAAATCCTGCGCGCCTTCCTGCGTGATTACGGTGCATCGCCCGCATTGCTCGCAGCACTCTCCCAGGCGGAGCATGCCGCAGGTAATGCGGCAGCCGCGCGGCTTGCCCTGGCCGAACGCTTCATCCTCCTCGACGAAAAAAACCAAGCCATAGAACAACTGGAAATGGCACGCCGTGAGCCGGGCGTGGACTTCTACGATCTCGCCCGCGTCGAAGCACGCTTGCAGCAGCTTCGGGACCCTTCAGGCCCTGGCAAACCCCCAATGGAATAATTCAAGCGCTGCCGTCACTCTTTGAATGCGCGCTCTGTTCATGCGGTGGCTTGGTATAAGACGCCGCTAATATGCTAATAAAACGCTATGGCGCGAAACTTGCCATCGCGCCTTGGTTAGGTATTCTTAGCGCGTGTGCTCTTCAGCGTGGACACTATCCACTCCGAGAGATACCACAACAAAAACATCACACTTATCTTCAAAAAGACACGGCACCCGAGTGCCGGATGAGCCAACCAGGAGGATAGGAATGCGGAATACCGCTCAACTCATCACCGCAGCGAGTGCGGTAGCGACCCTGCTGGGTGCGCTTACCGTCACACTTCCTGCGGCTGCCGCAGAACCAACGGTCTTCGAGCAGGGCAAGGCGCTTGCGTTCGACAACAAGAAAGGAAACTGCCTGGCCTGTCATCAGATCGAAGGCGGCGAGCTGCCGGGCAACATCGGCCCACCGCTCGTTTCCATGAAACTTCGCTTCCCCGACAAGGCGAAGTTGCGCGCACAGATCTTCGATTCGACCAAGGGCAACGCCAACAGCATCATGCCACCGTTTGGCCGTCATCAGATCCTCACGGCCGACGAGCTCGACAAGGTCGTCGAATTCATCTACAGCCTCTAATCGGCATCTCATTTCAGAACAGTCAAGGTGATTCATATGAAGCGCAGAGTATTCCTCAAAGGCACCCTGGCCAGCAGCGCCGTTGCTGTCGCAGTAGGCGCCGGCATCCTCAATCCGCGCCAGGTTCTGGCCGCATGGCCGAAGCCGGCCTTCGAGGCCAAGAGCATGCAGGAAGCACTTAACGGTGCCCTGGGCAGCGACCTCACCGATCCGAGTGACGCCATTCAGATCAAGGCCCCGGAGATCGCTGAAAACGGCGCCGTTGTTCCCGTGACCGTGTCCACCACACTGGCCAACGCCGAATCCATTTCCATTCTCGCCGACGGCAACCCGACACCGCTCGCTGCCAGCTTTGCCCTGGCCGCCAACACCAAGGGCAGCGTGTCCACCCGCATCAAGATGGGCAAGACCTCCAACGTGGTCGCTGTCGTCAAGTCCGGCGGCAAGCTCTACAGCGCACGCAAGGAAGTGAAGGTCACCATCGGCGGCTGCGGCGGCTAAAACACACGAGTTTCGAGGAAAGACCCATGGCTAAAGGCACCATCAAGATCAAGGCAAACCTCTCCGGCGACGTCTGCAACGTAAAGAGCCTCATCAAGCATGTGATGGAAACGGGCCAGCGCAAGGACGCCAAGACCGGCAAGGTCATTCCGGCCCATTTCATCCAGGAACTGTCGTGCACCCATAACGGCAAGTCCGTCCTGAGCGCCAATTGGGGCACCGCGGTTTCCGCCAATCCCTACCTGTCGTTTGAATTCTCCGGCGCAAAACCTGGTGACAAGATCGTCTTGAGCTGGTCCGACAACACGGGGGATAGTGACTCGGCAGAAGTCACCCTCAGCTGACGCGCCAACCACCAGGTGAGGATGGAAGGAGTCAATAAATGAAAAGATACATGACGATGGCAGCAGCCGTCGCCTTGCTCGCGGGCATGCCGCTTGCGGGCCAAGCAACGCCGGAAGATGACCTGAAGGCATTTCGTACCTATTACATGAAGCGTTTCCCTGGCGTACCGCTCAATGAATTCGCCAATGGTGTCTATGCCGTCGATGCCGACGCCCGCAGCTCGTGGGAGGCGATCGAGGAGTTCCCGCCGTACGAGGATGAGCTGGAGAAAGGCAAGCAGCTCTTCAACACCCCCTTCGCCAATGGCAAGACCTACGCCAGCTGCTTCCATAACGGTGGCATCGGGATTCGCCAGAACTACCCCTACTTCGACCCCAAGTCGGGTGAAGTGAAGACGCTCGAACAGGAAATCAACGAGTGCCGGGAAAAGAACGGGGAAAAACCGCTCGGAGCCAAGAAGGGTGACATGGCGGCCATCTCGGCCTACATGGCCTCCACCTCGAACGGCAAGGCACTGGACATCAAGATCCCCAACGATCCGCGCGCGCTCGCATGGTACGAGAAGGGGAAGGCGCAGTTCTTCATGAAGCGTGGCCAGCTGAACATGTCCTGTGCCAATTGCCACATGGACAATGCAGGCAACCGCATCCGTTCAGAGGTCTTGAGCCCGGCCCTCGGCCATCCCACGCACTTCCCGGTGCATCGCCTGCAGTGGAAAGAACTGGGGACCCTGCATCGCCGCTATCAAGGCTGCAACGAGCAGGTACGGGCGAAGGGCTTCAAGCCCCTGGGGCCGGAATATCGCGCCCTGGAGTACTACCACACCTACATGAGCAACGGCATCCCCGTGAACGCGCCCAGCACGCGCAAATAACAGGGGCGCACGTGTATTGAAGAACCCGGCTTCGGCCGGGTTTTTTTGCCATCACCCGAACACAAGCCGTGTGATGTGACACCCAGGCAGGTGCGGCGCACCACGCACCTTTAAGTCACCAGCAGACGATTCTCCCGTGGATGAACAGGCCTTGATGGCAGGTTCGTCCCTGCGCCTGGTACTGCGGTTCCTTCTTCCTTCGCTCCTGGCCCGTGGATAGGTTGCGTGTGGACGGAGGAGAACCTCAACGACGCCAGCACTGATCCACAGTCACGTCCGGATCGGGGGGATCCGGATCGAGTACGATGTCCTTGACGCCCGCGCTGGTGAGCTGGAGCGTACCGCAGCGGTCATTTTCCATGATGCCCTTGGGTACTGCAGAGAGCGTGTAATCAACATCCGAGGCGGCAAGTATCAGGTCATACACCTTGATGCCCGGATCCTTGGGGGCCTCATTGAACGGCAGCACTGGCGGATCGTCGTCGGCATCCACATAACTCCCGTTGGCCGTGTAATAGCGCTCCATGAACTGGGCCAACTCGAACAACAGGGCCTGCGCATCGGTACGCCTTGCGGTGGCCACATGCTCGCGGTAGACCGGAATGGCGACGCCAGCAAGGATACCGATGACGACCACGACGATCATCAGTTCAAGCAGCGAGAAACCACGCTGAGATCTCACGGCAGTCCCCCCTTTTACCTTATCTCGAGCCACGACTTGCGGCCGAGCTGGCGATCCAGTTGCGAGCGGATCCCGATACCTTCCTCGTCCACCAGATACTCCAGTTCTCCATCGAAAATGGTAGGCGTGACGCCGGTGCCGCTGTGACGGCGCAACCCGCTCGGGGGTGTACAGTCCTCACCTTCGCAAAGCTGGTCATCCTCATCGAACTCACCGTCACCGTCGAGATCGAACAGGGTTTTTTCAACTCTGCCGCCCGTCATGAAGTCCAGCTCCAGAAGCCAGCCGGTCATCCCGCCCGAGCAGGGATCGCTCTGGGGGATATTGGTGGCGAAACGGATACGATCAAACCAGAGGTGCGGCGGGTGTATCACGCGCTCTCCCTCCGAGCCGTTGGTCGGAGAAACCAGATCGAGATACCAGCCATCCTTTGTCGTCCAATCCACGGCCGTGTTGCTGATCGTTCTTACCTCGAAACCCGAACTGTGCGTGCCTTCGAAGATGAGCTCCTGCTCCTGCAGCGTGCTGCGATTCACGGCCGTGATGCGCGTATCGTCGTCCCGGATGCCGTACACGCTCTGCACGATTTGGTCTTCCGCGTCGCCTACGAGGAAAAACCGGCCCGTACCGAAGAAGACCAAATAACCCCCGTCCGGGTGGTATTGGATATCCGGTTCCACGGTAATGGGTTGTATCTGGCCGGAGGCGTTGCGCGCAGTGAAGAGCGGGAATTTGTTCTGACCGGAGGTGAAGGCCACGTCCCACTGTGCACTGTTGTTGTGTGAAAGATCGAATTTCCACAGGTTGCCGTGCAGGTCGCCGGCATAGACATATTTTGCCTGCCCCTGGGCGTCATACACGAAGGCGGGACTCGCCAACCCGTTTGGCTCATCGTCATCGCCCACACCGGTGTCGATCTTGCGGATGAGCGCGCCGGTCTGCAGGTTCACGATGAACAGTTGTGCACGCTGGCTGTCGCTGTTATAGCCATTGCCGAAGATGGCGGCCCAAGTGCCGCCGTTGAGCCGCGCAATCACAGGCTTGCCGATGGTGTAACCGAGGTCGGCATCACTGGCGCTGCTGAACTCCCACAGTACCTTGTGGCGGTTCATGGCCTCGGGGTCGGTCACGTCGAGTGCGAACACCGCCCGCCCCGCGGCACCGGTCGCACCCAGCAGGATGCTCTTCCAGGTAGCGTCAAGAAATGCATCCGACACGTGGATGTCACCGTCCATGAGAAAGTGCCCGGCATAGCCCGGCTCGGCAAGCTCGGCAAGGCGGGGATAGACCGCATTGGGAACGTAGGCGAACACCTCGTGGCCATCCTCACCATCGAATCCGTGCAGCATACCGTCGTTGGCACCCACATAGACCATGGACTTGCGCTGCGACTTGCCCAGGACGAAGTCCTGGTAACTGGTACCGCCGTCCGCGCCCGGCAGGAGATGGAAGCCGAAATGCTCGGTCGCTACGTAAACCGGGTCGGAGTTGACGATGTGGCCGAGATCAGAGGCCCGGTCACGCAGTGTGCCTCCATGCCGCTGCTCGTTGCTGTGATCGCCGCGTAGGTAATTGACGATCTCCTGACTACCCAGGTGACCGGTTTGGGTTGCGTTCAGCGCACTCCAGATGAAGTTGATGCCCTTGCCCGTGAGGCCGCCAGTGGTCGTGCCGCTGTTGCTCAGGATGGTGCGCGCCCCATGCGCCGGAATCAATGTCGCTGCATTCCATTTCTCCGTCAGCACGAGGCGATGCTCAACCACACTGGGTTCGTAGGCCACCAACTCTCCGCTCCAGTCGGAACTGTTGAGCGTCGCCTGGTAGGCCAGAGAATCCGTATCGAGCCGGACCGAGTTGATCGCCGTGGTGGTCGAGGACGTGCGTGTGCGATCGACGATGTTTGACAGGATGGCGGAAAGGTGGATGGAGAAGTCGTGGGAATCCTTGGCGCTGAAGAAATCACCATGGCTATTGACGGCGGCATGCAACAGGTCGTCCAGGCGCGCGGCGCAGGTCGTACCGGAACAGTTCTGGGTACTCGGGCTGGGGTTCAGCCAGTCGATGGCGTCTCCTTCATTGACCGCCGACCACGCATCCGCAGGCGCCACAGAGCCGGTGACCCCCAGCCCCACCCCAAAGGTGACCATGTGCTGCCAGAACGCCGGGTCGGACGGCGTGATCGGCACCCGGTTCGCCAAATGCTCGCGCAGATCACGCTTCCAATAGTACATGGCCACGTCGGCGAGGGTGTTGCTGTGGCTGTCCCGGTACGGATCGGTGGGGGAATACTGGTAACTCGTGCCATCGGGCGCTTCGATCTCGGGACCTGACGCGTTGTCGACATTCTTGCGGGCATCGGCGGTCTCCGCATCGTAGGTGCTGCCACCCGACCAGTAGCCGTCGGTCATCAGAATGGCGTAGCTCTGGCGACATGCCAGATGGGGTGTGGTGTCGTTGCTGCCCGGCACGGCCCCCCACGGACCGGCGTTGTCGCTACGGGAAAAATACTGACCCACGTCATCCAGCGCCTTGCGCAAGGGTGTACCTGCGGCCGGGATGTCACGGGTGTAGAGGTCTTCGTAGAAATCCCGACGATTGGAACCGCTGAAAGGGCGTACACCGCGCACCACGGTCTCGGTGTTGTTCACACCATCGACGCTGCTTCCGCCCTTGTTGATGGCGGCGTAGCCGATGCGCATGTTGGTACCCTGGTCTGCAAATGCACGACCGATGCCCGCCCGGGCTGCGAGGATGCGCGAACGGTGATAGGTATACCAGTTGGCGAAGTTCTGGATTTCCTGGGCATAGGTACACACGCCATCCGTACAGTCGCTGCGCCCCTCGCGCCCGTGACCGCTGTAGGTCGGGGTGGTCGGCTTGATTTGGATTTTCGTGTAACTACCCGCATGCCAGACATCGCTCGCCTCGTCAGCCTTCCAGTAATACGTGGCGGGCCAGAAATCCTTGTCGTTCCCCGTCGAACTACAGCTTCCATTGCTGTTACAGCTGACCCAACGGTTGGAATTGTAGTTGTCATTTGTTTCGGTCAGGTCGCGGCAGTAGGCCTGCATGGTACCCGAACGTTCCGGGTTATGCAGTGCACATTCGGGGTCGGCATTGGGGTACTCCGTGCCGTCCCATTTGATCCAGGGCAGGTAGGTTATACCGGGGTCGTAGTAGACCGAATTCACCTGGGGTGAGCGCGTCAGTGCTGCATAGGCGTTGTTGTTGTCCACGGTCGCGACGTAGTTCGCGTAGTCACTGCTGCCGTATACACCGTTGGCACGGGGAAACACGTACCGGGTGTCGCCCATGGTGTAGTCGTCGGGCATGATCTCGAATTGCATGGAGCCCGAGTCATCGAGGATGAACATGATGTTCGGGTCCACCTGCCCGCCGAGAAACAGCGGGACCTGGGAGATCTCGAGAGGACCGGAATCGCTGGGGCAGGAAGCGGCGGGACCGGTGAAGCTGAAGGTGCCGCTACACCGGCGATATCTGAACTGGTTGGGATGGATCTTGGTGTAACTGCACAACAATCCACTCCCGCCTGAGACGCTGTTTATGGTCTCCAACTCGCTGATGGTGATGGTTTTCCAATTGTTGCTTGAGCTCACCGAGCGCGTCACGGTGGTGGATGGGCATGCCGCCTGGGCGGTTGCCGCCAACAAGGACCCAAGCAGCGCCAGCACCATGCCGAACCGGGACCATCCTGCGGGAGGCAGGCAGGCGTCCGCCCACCTGCGAGCGACCGCACCGCGCGATCCCATACGGGCCGACCTGAGATGCCGAAGGCGTCCGGGTGTGAGTATCCAGTTGTTCATCTGACTCATCTCCATGCGGCTCAGCTCCCAACGCTTCCCGGGGATGGGCACGCAGGCTTCAATGGGGGATTTCCTTGAGTCCGGGCAGGACGTTCAGGCCGATGAGCTTTCCGTCTTCCACCTCGTAGTGCACCACTTGGCCCGGTACGACCTGCTTCAATTGCGTTTCGACACCGCGGCGGACAGCACGGCTGCTGCCGGATCCCACCGAATAGGTGACACCATCGATGCTCACCACTCCGCGGACCGGGTCGACCGCATCGATGCGGCCGACGATCTGGCCGGCCAGGGCCGCGGGTATCACGACCCACAGCGACAGAACCGTAATGAGTACGCCGAGACGGGTTGAAATGTTTCTGCCGGACATCAGTTCTTCTCCCGAAACGCCAGCTATCTCCCACACCCTCGTACCATCATGCAAGCGCACCATCTGTGGTCGCGCACGAATGCCCAGGCGCCCATCATTTCCCGATCAGTGCGGACTCAGTCCGTGTGGAGCATTACTGAAAAATCACGGCCTGAGGCCGTGCCTACAGTCCGGAACACCGTCGTCACGTTCAGAACAGCGGCACCGCATAACTGGAACGGAGTTCCGCCTGCGCGATCCCCGCGTTACCCGTGGCACTCACCCGGTAGTGGGCCGTATAGAGTTTGCGCGCTCCACCCTTCGCACCGGTGGCTGAGCCGCCTGTATCCGTCCTGATCTCACGCAGGGCCGGTTCCGCCGGGATCTCGAAGCGGTATTCGGGCGGGACCTCCTCGGCCTGCGCGGCGATGGAGATGGCGACATCACCGCACGCGGGCACGCTCGATTCCGTACAGGGATCGGCCGGCGTGTTGTTTTCCACATACTGCTCGCCTTGGCGCAGGCCCACCTCAGCGGCAAGGAACGCCCGCTGCTGTTCCTTGAGATTGCCGGCCACCCGCTCTTGCACGGCGGAGCCCTGCATGCCACTGACGCCGAGGATGGTCAACAACAGGAGGATGACCAACGCCACCACCAAAACGGCGCCGTGCTGTCTGGAGCGGGGCTGGAGCATTACGGTACTCATGGCAGTCGATTGCGCAGTGCGACGGTCGTGGTGAATACTTGGCGCAACCGCAGGTCGGTGGTGTCCGGGGCGATTTCCACCGGGTCACACGCGCCATCCGGATCGGCCGCGCCGTCGTCGTATTCGAGCACCTGCTGCTCGCTCAAAACGCCGGCATCGGCATTACCCACCAGCAGGGTTACACGCACCGCCACCACGGCATTCCAGTCGGCGATGGTATCGGCGCGACAGTAGCGCTCCACGCGCCTGTCGCCGTTGGTGTCCTCGCCATAGACGATCTGCATGTCCTCTACACCGTCGGCGACCAGCTCGTCGTTGCCGCTGCCCGCGTCGAAGCGCATGCGGCGCAGTGCCGGCCGACCGTCGTTACCCGCGCCCACGTAATAGAGGCCGCTGCGGAAGGTGTTGATCTCCATGTCACCGTCATAGGCATGGCTGAAATCGTTGCCACCGGGGTTCACGTTACCGGGCGTGCCGCCACCGGCGCCGCGCGCCAGATCTTTTGCATTTGCGCTGGAGCGGTTCTGAAACATGTCACAGCCAAGCACGTCGGAAACCACCACGATGGTCGCTGCAGGAATGCCGCTTTCGGTAGTGAGCGAAATGGCATTCGCATTAGCCGGTGTGTTGCCGTCGGCCGTCACACCCGGAACCACGGCCGCATGCTTGAACAGCAGCACGTCAGTACCTGCCACATAGCCGTTCATGCCGGCGGCCCATGATGCCGTTGGCCCCGTGTCATCCCATCCCAGCAGTGCATTGTCCAGGTTGAACAAGACGGCGTCATAGCCGGGATCGGTCGTGTCCAGCAGGTTGTTGACAGGCGTGTCCTGTCCACACAGGCCCTTGTAGCCGGCAAGCCGGAGTTCGCGTGACAACAGGCTGGCTGCGAAGCGGCCGTTGTCCTGGACGCGGGCAAGGGCATCGTTGGTGCGATAACCTTGCCGACTGCTGAGGAACACATTCCACACCGCACCCAGCACGATCAGGCCGATGAGCAGGGCCACGAGGATTTCGACGAGTCCTATGCCGCGCTGATTCATCGGTGTCATGGCTCAGATTTCGGTGCGGTAGACGAATACCGAGGTGTCGTCCGCACTCGCCGTGCCGCTACCGTCCTTGATACGCCCACGCTCATCGTTCCACTGGATTACCACCACAAACTGATTGCCGGCTTCCCGGGCCACGCTACCGTTCGCCCCTGCCCCCAGCATGCCTGGGATACGCTTGGCCCAACCATCGCAATCAGGATTGGTGGTGCAGTTGGCCGCATCGTATTTACCGGCCAGCGCAGCGCTGCGGTTGGCGAGCATGCGCTCGGTGATGTCCTGCGCCAGCAGCGTGGCCTGTGAGCGCAGATACGCGCTGTGGTTAGAGCGGAGCACGGTCATTTGCAGGCTCGCGAGGCCCAGCAGCCCGATGGAAAGAACAAGGACTGCGACGAGCACCTCGACCAGGGTCATGCCCGTCATGGTTCGTTGCCTGACGGAGAACATATTCACGGTTCGACGCAAGCCTCCCGTGACACGGTATGCTGCCCGGACAGTGCGACACTGATGACGCGCCGCCCCTGCCCGGTGCAATCCGGAAGTTGCAGGCTGAAGTCCGCGGCCATGGCCGCGGCGCCCATGGCGTCGAAACTCACACCCGTAGCCACGCCTTGGAGTTGCGGCTGCCCCAGCGGTGGCTCCCACACCCGAAGGATCTGGGTGGTGCCGTCTGGCAACGTGGCCCGGATGAGCCAGCCTGCCGACCAGTCGGTGTCGTCCTCGCAATCGCTCCCGTCGTCATTACGACGGCAGACCAGTACGGGAAGCCCGCGCTTACTCGCCTCCGAACGGGCCAGCACAAACGCGCTGGAAAGATCATTGCTCACCGCGGCGATGCGATGGCCTCGCACGATCGTATCCAGGCTGGGAATGGCGATGGCGGCAACGATGCTGAGAATGGCAACCGTCACCATCAATTCGATCAATGAAAAGCCGCGCCCCGTATCCATGCATTTCTTCCCGATGCTGACCGTATCGTACTACAGCCATGTACCGGAAATAGCCGCAGAAATGTGAACTGGCTAACAAAGTCTGGCGTATGAGGGGCATCGAACCCATCGATGCACCATGTGCGTATCACTCAGGCCGCCATCTTGCGGGCAATGAATTCCAAGCTCTCGCGACTCTCGAGCACGGTGCCCAGTGCCGCTTCTGCCTGGATCTCATCGAGGCCGGTGGTTTCCAGTAACACGGTTGGAATCTGCAGGCTTTCCGCATCGCCGATACCGTGGCGCTTGAGCAATGCGTTGGCGATGTATACCAGATTTGCATACACGGCAAAGTCACCGCGGAAGTCTGCATTGTGATGCTCGTGCACCGCATCGACGATCTCGCGCGGCATGCCCCAGTCCTCCATGAGCCAAAGGCCGAGGTCGGTATGGCTGATACCCAGCACCTCATGTTCCAGTTCGGTGATAGGACGCTCCGGCTGGTCCGCCACCGCCTGGTTGATGCGCGTGAACTGCTCCGGGAACAAATGCCCGAGCAACAGGAAGCCGAAGTTGTGCAGCAGGCCGGAAAGATAGGCAATGCCCGGCGACGGTCGCCGCATGTAAGGGATGCGCACGCAGAGCGCTTGGGTCAATGCCGCAGCGTAGGTGGCGTGCTGCCAGAAGTTGTTGAGGCCGAGCGGGCCGCCGCTGGGATTGCGGAAGGATTTGCCCAGCGAAAGACCAAACGCCAGGTCCATGACGAAGTCCATGCCCAGCACACGCGCGATGGCCATGGCTACCGAGTCCACCCGTCCCTGGTAGCCAAAGAAGGGCGAAGAGGCGTAGCGGATGATCTGGGCCGACAGTGAAGGGTCCTGCTCGACGATGGCCGCCAGTTCGCTCACGTGTGAATAGGGGTTGTTGCGCAGCTTGAGGATCTGCATGGCCATGCCGGGCATGGAAGGCAGTTGGTGCAGTCTACGCACGCGCTCGCGCATGGATTCCGTGTCGCCATCGCCGCCTGCTTCGACAGGCTCCTCGCGCCGCTTGCTCACGGCGCGCTGCCAGCCACCCTCGGCGAAGCAGGCCAGGTCGGCGCCGTTGGCACGAATGAACACGCCCAGGCGCCCACCGGAGAAATAAACGTGCTCCGCTGCCGTGAGCGACGGCTCCACGATAGCCTTCATACCGAAGGCTTCAGGCAGGGGCGGGATGGCCTGCGGGTCGCAATCGGGGCAAAGGCGGGTGAGGTCCTGCAGCGTGGCGCGGCTCAGCGGCCGCTTTACCATGTCCGCCACCCGCGCGATATCGGGTTCGTGATCGGCGGGATGGATGATCATGAGGGCAACCTTGCCCGTGGTGAGCACCGTTGCCTCGGCCACCAGCGACGGCGACAAGCGCGCCTCGGCGATGGCGGTCTGCAGGCTGTCACCGCCCTGGCCGACACGCGCCTTGTACTGGCCGCCCTTGCGGCGCAGGTATTCGCTGACGATGGTCGGGATGCTCATGTTTGTAACGGGCGGACGCGTCCTGTTTGGGCAAGAAACTAGCCAAACGGAACCACAACCGCAGTGGTTGGCTTCACAGAAGCGATGATGAGGTGCGCACGAAAGTAGGCAAGTGTGATCCTGCTCACGCTTGCCCGCGCCCGCGCCGGGCCCTGGCCGCACCGCCGCGGCGCAGGGCCCCCGGACCGAAACGTTCACGGATACTGTCGGTGACGGCATCCAGCTTTGTATTGCCTGCCGGCGCCGTGGCGATGAGGTCACCCTGGGCCGGGCTGTCCTGCACATCGAAACCGCTCACTCCCATGCCGAGCAGGCGCACGGGCGGCAGGTGCGCCGGCAGGCGCGTCTCGAACAGTTCGCGCGCCGCGGCCCACAGCACGTCGGTGGCATCGGTGGGCTGCCTCAGGCTTTGGGCGCGTGTCACCGTGGTGAAATCTGCGTAGCGCACCTTGATCTGTACCGTACGTCCCGCCAGTCCATGGGCACGCAGGCGGCCGGCCACTTGATCGGTGAGGTCCAGCAACCATGCGGCCAATATCTCACGGTCACCGATGTCACGCGCAAAGGTCGTCTCATGGGAAATGGACTTCACCTCCCTCCCGGCCTCCACGGGCCGGTCATCACGGCCGTGGGCAAGTGCGAGCAGGTGCGTGCCGCCGTGGCCAAAATGCGCGTGCACGAGTGCGGGTGGCCAGGCGCGGAACTGGCCGATGGTGCGTATGCCCAGGCGCGAGAAGATCTTCTCCGTAACCTTGCCCACGCCCCACAGGCGCGTCACCGGCAAGGGATCGAGAAAGCCCTGGACCTGCTCAGCGTGCACCACGCAAAAGCCGTCGGGCTTGTCGATGTCGCTGGCGATCTTGGCAATGAACTTGTTGGGTGCCACGCCCACCGAGGCCACGAGACCCAGCTCCTGGCGGATCTCGTCCTTGATGCGCCGCGCGATGCGCTCGGCCGGGCCGAACAGCCGTTCGCTCGCGGTGACGTCCAGGAAGGCCTCGTCCAGGGACAGCGGCTCGACCATGGGCGTATAGCGCTCGAAGATCGCGTGGATGTCGCGCGACACCTGCGCGTACAGGCGATGGCGCGGCGGCAGGAACACACCCTGGGGACACAAACGCCGCGCCATGGCGGCGGGCATGGCGCTATGGATGCCGTAGCGGCGCGCCACGTAGTTGGCCGCGCATACCACGCCCCGTCCCTCGGGCGTGCCGCCCACGATGACCGGCCTTTCTGCCAGTTCGGGCCGTTCACGGATCTCCACGGACGCGTAGAAGGCGTCCATGTCCACGTGCAGAATGGCGCGCCCGGCGCGCTCCATGGTTCTACCTCGGCGTTATGGGCTCGATGGCGACGATGCTGTAGTTACGGCCGTCCTCGGCCTGCAGGCGAAAGCGCACGCGCATGCCCGGCATCAGGCCGTTGCCCAGGGTCTTGGGTTTCAGGCGCAGGTCGCGGGTCATGGTATTCCAGCCAGCGAAGGCCACCGGGCCGTGGGAGATGTTGATCACCCCCACGCCCCGATCCACGCGATTGAGTATCCCCTCACCGTGGAATTTCGGCTGCACCGGAAAAACGGCAAAGCCCTCGGTCGCCTGCACCGCAGGCACGGCGAGAGCGGCCAGCAGGAACGTACGTCGTTTCATTTTCGTTCTCCTCACCGGCGGAATATACCGGAGCCCGACCGGATGCGCCCGCTCAGGCCGGCAGCGACAGGGGCGGTTCCGATTCGGGCCATTGCGGCGGCTCCAGCGGCGGCAGGCTGTGGGCCGCGCGGGCCTTGTCGCATTGCGGACTGGGCTCGCCCGCCATCCAGGCCGGCATCAGGTCGCGACAGGGCGAGGGACGCTGGCCGTAGATGCTGCAAGCCACCGACTGGCCGATGGTACCCTGCAAGGCCACGCAGCGCGCCGGCCGCGACTCGGTGCCGCGCATGGCCGACAGGTGGGGATTCAGTTTGGTGGTGAGTTCGGCGGGGACGGTTCCGCCCAGAAAAGGCCCCGCTTCGGCCCAGTAGAAGGACACGCGGAAAAAGGCGCAGCACGCGCCGCAATCGAGACAGGGATTCGCCATACACCGCCGAGGCTGCCACGGAGGCGCGAATTATAGACCGGCGTATGGCGGGCGGAGAAGACAGGGATTCAACGCGGAGAGCGCGGAGGCGCGGAGGACGCGGAGGAAATGAAATGCCCATGTGTTCTCAAACAGAGACGCAGAGCGCACGGACAACGCAAGAGCAGTCAGCGCTCTCCCGCCCCTGCTTTTCTCCGCGTCCTCCGCGCCTCCGCGACCTCCGCGTTATGCTCTCTCTCGCGCTTACTTCTTGAGGCGCGCGAAGGCCTCGGCCATGGCGCCCATGGGTTGCGAGCCTTGCGGCTGGCGCGGCTTGCCGCCCTTGGGGCCCTGACCGCGCTCGCGCGGCATGTCCTTCGGTTGGTCGCGTACATCATCGTTAAGCCGCATGGACAGACCCACGCGGCGGCGTTTCACGTCCACCTCCATGACCTTTACCTTCACCAGGTCACCCGCCTTCACCACCTCGTGCGGGTCCTTCACGAACTTGTCGGACAGTGCGGAGATGTGCACGAGGCCGTCCTGGTGCACGCCGATGTCCACGAAGGCGCCGAAGTTGGTCACGTTGGTGACCACACCCTCCAGGATCATGCCCGGTTGCAGGTCCTTCAGGTCCTCGATGCCTTCCTTGAAGGTGGCGGTCTTGAACTCGGGGCGCGGGTCGCGGCCCGGTTTTTCCAGTTCGGAGAGGATGTCCTTCACCGTGGGCTCGCCGAATTTCTCGTCGATGAAATTGGCGGGCTTCAGGCCCTTGAGGAAGCGCCCGTCGCCGATGATGTCGCGGATGCCCTTGCCCGTGACCTCGATGATGCGCTGCACCACCGGATAGGCCTCCGGGTGCACCGCGGAGGCGTCGAGCGGGTCATCGCCGTTCATGATGCGCAGGAAACCGGCCGCCTGTTCGAAGGCCTTTTCGCCCAGACGCGGCACCTTCATGAGCTCCTTGCGGGTCTTGAAGGCGCCGTGCTGATCGCGATAGGCGACGATGTTGTTGGCGAGCGTCGTGTTGAGTCCTGAGATGCGCGTCAGCAGCGCGGGCGAAGCCATGTTCACGTCCACGCCCACGGCGTTCACGCAGTCCTCCACCACGGCGTCGAGCATACGCGCCAGGCGCGTCTGGGATACGTCGTGCTGGTACTGGCCCACGCCAATGGACTTGGGGTCGATCTTCACCAGCTCGGCCAGCGGGTCCTGCAGACGGCGTGCAATGGACACCGCCCCGCGCAGCGACACATCGAGATCCGGGAATTCCTTCGCCGCCAATTCCGAGGCGGAGTACACCGAGGCGCCCGCCTCGCTCACCATCACCTTGGTGACCTTGAGCGCGGGATAACGCTTGATGAGCTCGCCCGCCAGCTTGTCGGTCTCGCGCGAGGCGGTGCCGTT
>Ga0172382_10004540_pt1 | contig 21219 bp, 18 predicted proteins | sample Leawel138RmetaG_FD_122245 | JGI IMG/M metagenome (GOLD analysis project Ga0172382, IMG submission 122245) | Leachate microbial communities from a municipal landfill in Southern Ontario, Canada - Leachate well 138R metaG | ecosystem: Engineered > Solid waste > Landfill > Unclassified | place... | reverse complement strand
GAAGCAGATGGATTGAAATAAACGCACTTGTGAAAAATGTTTTTCGTTCATCTGTATTATAAATCATTTGCAAATAACACTTTACCAATTCAAAAATATTTTTTATGAATTAAACAGGCTAAATTTATATTTACTAAAAATACAACGCGTTAAATAATTTTTCTCATGCAGAAGATAAACTACCAAGTCAATGAAAAGGGATATTACGGTGAATTTGGCGGAGCCTGGATTCCCGAGATGATGTTTGCGAATATAGATGAACTCAGGCGTCGTTACCTGGAGATCATTCAATTGCCGGAATTTATAAAAGAACTGGATCAGTTGTTTCAGGATTATGTAGGTCGACCATCTCCTTTGTATTATGCCAGCAGGTTATCGGAATATTACGGGACAAGTATTTTTTTGAAGCGGGAAGATTTAAATCATACCGGTTCTCACAAATTAAATAATACTGTTGGACAGATTTTACTGGCACAGCGATTAGGGAAAACCCGAATTATTGCCGAAACCGGAGCTGGTCAGCATGGAGTGGCAACAGCTACCGTTTGTGCTCTGAAAGGAATGAAATGTGTTGTTTACATGGGTGCACTCGATGTACAGCGTCAGGCTCCAAACGTGAAAAAAATGAAAATGCTGGGAGCTGAGGTTGTTTCTGTTCAAAGTGGCAACAAGACACTGAAAGATGCCACCAATGAAGCCATGCGTGACTGGATCAAGAATCCTGAGGATACACATTATATTATCGGTTCAGTTGTGGGACCTCATCCCTTTCCCGATATGGTCGCACGGTTCCAGTCGGTCATAAGCAGGGAGATAAAAGCTCAGCTGCTGGGAAAAACCGGAAGTGAATTTCCCACCCGTATCATCGCTTGTGTTGGAGGGGGAAGCAATGCTGCCGGGGCATTTTATCATTACCTGAACCACAACCAGGTGGAACTCATAGGTGTTGAAGCCGGGGGGAAGGGCGTGGATACGAAAGATACTGCAGCTACCCTGCTGGTTGGTTCACCTGGTGTACTCCATGCCAGTCGTACTATGCTTATGCAAAACAGAGACGGTCAAATCACAGAACCTTATTCCATCTCAGCCGGCCTTGATTACCCGGGAATCGGGCCACTGCATTCCCACTTGCATAAAACTAAACGCGCAAAATATATTGCTACAACCGATGAAGAAGTGTTGAAAGCAGCTCTGCTGCTTACCCGGAAAGAAGGAATCATCCCGGCACTGGAATCAGCTCACGCTCTGGCAGCTCTTGAGAAATTGAAACTGAATGAAAATGATGTCAATGTTATTAACCTGTCAGGAAGCGGAAATAAGGATATGGAAACCTATTTGAATGCCTTCAACTTTTGACGTACCTGTAGGTAGATGAATGACGAAATTAAAATTCATGGATGTTCCATCAAAATGACTTACAAATTCTGCCGATCACCATGAAACAGACGATGAAGTGCGGCAAATAAATAGAAAAGAGGTCCATTTTATACAATAAAAAACAAACAATTAAAAGATGAAGAACAGGATCAACCACCTTTTTGAAACAAAGAAGAATAATATACTGTCGGTTTATTTTACTGCCGGATTCCCCAATTTGAATGATACCGTTGAAATTATCCAACAACTGGAGAAAAATGGTGTAGACCTCATCGAAATCGGGATGCCTTTTTCTGACCCAACTGCTGATGGGCCAACCATTCAACATAGTAGTGAGGTCGCTCTCAGAAACGGAATGTCATTGAATTTGCTTTTTCAACAAGTAAAAGAAATCAGAAAATTTGTGCATATTCCTTTAATTCTGATGGGATATTTTAATCCGGTTATGCAGTATGGACTGGAAAAATTTTGTGCAACATGTAAAGAAACCGGCATTGACGGAGTCATTCTTCCGGATTTACCGCTGGAAGAGTATGAAGAGCACTTTAAAAAATTCTTTCTGATGAATCATTTGCATAATATATTGCTGATTACCCCTCAAACTCCGGACGACCGGATAAGAAAAATCGATGATGCTTCCGAAGGGTTTATTTATGCAGTGTCTTCCTCTTCAACAACGGGAGAAGGGAAGAAGGTGGAGGACTTCAACCGGGAATATTTTGAACGAATTCAACGGATGAAACCTAAAAATCCTGTTCTGATCGGATTCGGGATTTCCGATCGGGAAACCTTTTTAAATGCCTGCAATTTTGCTAACGGAGCAATCCTGGGTAGTGCATTCATTAAAGCTGTACAACAGAAAAAAATATTGAAAGTGGCCATCCGGGATTTCGTAAAGAGTATAATACCTCCCCAATGAATTAGAGACTGTTTTAAATTTATCCATTTATTCTATTTTGCGTCTTTTTTACTCATACTGCTGCAAAATTTCCTTAAATAGCTATGGCTATTCGCGTCAATTTTGCCTTGTCTGAGCAAAAAACAAAATCAAAACAGTCTCTTAAATTTCGTCGAAATTAACCTGATCCAGGTGACTGTTCACTTTGCAGGTCTCCAAAACTGATTTCTTTCGCTCAGATTCATGTTAATTATCCTGAATTAAAATTTAATCTTTTCTGGTAACCTGCAAAGAAACAAATACATAAAAAAAGACTAAAAGGTATTATTTTGTTAAGGAATGTTAAACCCTATTATAAAACATACTTTGATTCATTTTTTGCTGTTATATTCATGAAGAATTAACACAAAAAGAGGGTATCATGCTTGAGTATGCAAAAGTAATATTACCAAATGTGAGTTTCAGCAGGCATTTATTCAGGAAAGAGCTGAGCAAATGCATTCAATGGGTAGAACCCTATGAATTACAGGAGCTGCACGATTGGTGTTACGAGAATTTTAAAGATAAGTATCCCGATGTTTTAGAGGAGGTATTCTCGATCATCGCGGCGTAAAAACCAGGAGGTGCATGATTTCATGCACCTTTTTTTTTTATAGGCCAGCTTCATCATTTTATTTTTGTGTACATGAATTATCCATGTTTGTTATGTCTGGGATGGTGTATAAAACAAATAAGTTACAGAGTAACTGGTTTTCACACTTTGGGGATCAGGGTAACCAGAGGAATAATCATTTCTTCCAGGGATATGCCTCCATGCTGGAAGGTATCTTTATAGTAGTTTGCATAGTAGTTAAAGTTGTTTGGGTAGGCAAAGAAGTCGTTGTTCTGAGCAAAAATATAGCTTGTACTTACATTCCGTGAGGGAAGAAATGCCGACAGGGGATTGCGTACCTCAAAAACATTTTTTGATTTATAGTTCAGGTTTTTCCCCAGTTTATAGCGCAGGTTGGTATTGGTTTCGCGATCGCCGATTACTTTTATGGGATTATTCACTTTGATGGCACCGTGATCGGTTGTAACAATCAGCTTGATATCATTCCCAGCCAGGCTCCGGATCAGGTCTCGGAGGGAGGAATGGTTAATCCAGCTGAGGGTAAGGGACCGATAGGCTTTTTCATCTTTTGCCAATTCACGGATCATATCCATTTCTGTCCGGGCATGTGAGATCATATCCACAAAGTTAAAGACCAAAACTGACAGGTCATTTTCCAGGATATTTTTCAGGCTGTCACTTGTTTGACGTTCCCTCCTCATGCCTGAAGTTTTTTCAAAATAAATGCTTTCTTTTCGTCGGTATCGCTCAAACTGTTTACGTAATAGCTGTTCTTCGTACTGGTTTTTATTCCCAACGTTATCATCATCGTCCCATAGGTCAGGATAGTATCGTTCAATTTCCGAAGGAAGCATACCAGCAAACATGGCATTTCTTGCATACATGGTTGCTGTTGGAATAATGCTCACATATAGCTCGTCGGAATCGACCCGGTAGTATTCTTCGAAAACAGGACTGATGGTTCTCCATTGATCGAAACGCAGATTATCGATAAGGAGTACAACTACTTTGTTTCCTGCATCAAGCAGTGGAAATACTTTATGCCGGAATACATCGTGCGACATAACCGGTCTGTCTTTATGCTCTTGTTTGAGCCAATTGAGGTAATGTTCTTTTATAAATTTAAAGAATGTTTTATTGGCATCGTCTTTTTGAAGGGCCAGTACCTGGTCCATTGCAGCATCTTCGGAAGTAGCCAGTTCAATTTCCCAGAAAACAAGTTTTTTATATATATCGATCCATTCATTGAAAGTGAGTTTGTCATTTATGCGCATACCAATTTGTGAAAATTGCATTTGGTATGCCGATGTGGTTTGTTGGGTTACCAGGCGTTTCTGGTCGATATTTTTCTTAAGCGACAGCAGGATTTGTTTCGGATTCACCGGCTTAATGAGGTAATCGGCAATTTTTGATCCGATAGCTTCATCCATAATATTTTCTTCCTCACTCTTTGTAATCATCACTACCGGTATGTTTGGAGCAATGGTTTTAATTTGAGTCAGGGTTTCCAGTCCGGTCATACCCGGCATGTTCTCATCCAGAAAGATGATATCAAAAAAGCTTTCTTTCACTCTTTCTACTGCATCCAGTCCGTTATTTGCAGTCTCAACTTCGTAATCCTTATTTTTTAAAAAAATGATATGTGATCGCAACACATCAATTTCGTCATCAACCCAAAGTATCCGTGGTTTATTCATATTGAATGATTAAAATCTTTTCAGAAGTAAAAGTAAAAAACAAAAATAGTGCCGGAGAAGGGTTTAACAAATCCTAATCCGGGTTTTGGCTCAGGTAAAAGCGTTTGAAGAACTCCATGTATTCATTAATATTTTTTTCATGGAGAAAGATGGTAAAGTTATCGGAAGTAATTAAAAAATTCCTGTAATTAGCCGAGCCCAGAGGGTTATAGAGTTCCCGGTTTTGTGTTACAGTTTTGGAATATCTGGTAGCGGGGTCTTTGCCGGCAAATCCTGAAATTACAACAGCCACCCTGAAAGTGTCAATGGTAGTTTCTTCAATTTGTAAAGTAACATCTTCAAAGTTTTGATTAAACAGTTGGATTCCCTCTATGAATTGCGCTTTATCAACTCCTTCGGAGGGGATAACAAAAACATACAGGTGTGGTTTTTCAAGCGATGTATTGTATGGACCCGTGTATGCTTCTGGTGCATCCTCAATTATTTCATCCTCAATTTCCTCTTCTGTTTCAGATTGTTGAGTTTGTTTTCCGAAAGAAGAATGGGCAGTATTTCGTTGAATATAATTTGCACGGAAAAAACCGATATATTCATCTACTTTATTTTCTTTGATGAGGTTTTCGAGATTTTCATTGGTTATCAGGAAGTTCCTATAGGTAGCTTGTCCAAGAGGTTCAAACAGGCTTCGGGTAATGACAACAGTGCGGAAATAGGACATCGCTTCATTGATTGAAGGAATGCCTTCCACAATGATCAGTTGATAGTCTTCAGTGGCTTTTTGTTGTACTTTCAGGTTCCAGGCCCTGAACTCATCCTGGTTAAACTGGGCAATGCCACTGAGCATCTGACGAAGAGATAGGTTGAGATCCTGAACAGCGAGCACAAAATTTTGGGTGGTATCAATATGTGTGGTGAAAAGTGATTCAGCCCCTGTTTCCACCACTCTGAATTCGCCTCTCTCCCTCAGCATTTGATCTTCTTCTAATGCACGAACCATTAATTCTTCGGGTGAAATATCAAGTTCATCATCACTGAAATCGGCACCTATGTAACGGCTGTAATTTCGCACAAAAAACCTCAGGTAATCGGAAATAGATTCTTCCGATAAGATTTGCCTGTAATTGGTTGATGAGATGGTAAAATTGACATATTCAACTCCATTGAGTACCTGAAACACCGGCGCATTTCTGATAATTGCCCGATGATAAATAATTCCTTCCTCTTTGTTCCCTAGTGCTCTTACCAATAGCAGGTTGGTGTTTTCGTTTAAAGATTCTGATTCAATATCGAAATCAATTTTTGTATAGTGGTCAATATTATAATTGGCCACGTCAAATTTTAGCCGGTTTAAGTCAATGTCGGCTGATTTTGGGAAAGCAATAACAAAATAATGAAGCAGATCATCGTCGTATGAAAATTTTCCTCCGAATTCATCATTTTCTCTATCTGCAGCATTCAGGAACTCTTCGTTCTGGATTTCCTCATTGATATAGCCCAGGTCGACCAATTTTTGGTAATCGGCCAGTGTACTATCCTGGATGAGTGTCAGGATCTCCTGTGCCAGGGGAGTAGGTTCCGACTTCGGCCAGGTTTCAACATATTTTTTCAACAGGTTTTCAAAATTTTGCATATCGGTTTGCGTTCCCTGAGCCACTGATTCCATGAATTCAATTTTAGGAATGAGGGTACTGTCGGGTTTCATTTTGATCAATGATTCTGCCAAAGAAATGACATGTTGATAATTTCCTGAACGGTAGCTTCTGAAGGTTTCTTCATATAGGCGGTTCAGGCTATCAGTACGGGCTTCCATTTCAACAAAGAAGTTAGGATTTACCAGGTATTGTGCGTACTTGCTGTCGGGGAACTGAGTGATAATGATATTTCGGTAATAGTTAGATTTTTGAACATCTCCAATCAATTCATACAGATTATACAGATCGAAATAGGCAGAAAGCTGGTATAGGTTTCCGGGGTATCGTTTTAACAGGTCTTCAAAAGTTTCGGCGGAGCGGGCATAATTTGAAAATTCTGATTTATAGATTTTACCGGCGTTGTACAGGGCATCCCGAATTTTATTGTGCGATATGACCATCAATGAATCGGTTAAAGGGAGGTCTTGTGTATAGAATTCTTTCTGGAGGGGGTCTTCCACACGAACAACCATTTGGGAGGAGTCGATCTCTTCAGCCATTTCATCCATTTCTCCTGGCGAAACAATTCCTTTGTTGGATCGACGCCAGTCGTCTTCCAGTTTTCGTTGCCCCCAGCGTTGTTGGAACGTAACCTGGCCATAAGCAACGGTTTGTGGATTGTAGAAATACCAACCGGCTCCCTGCTGATTGGTTCCCATACCCATGCGGTAACGATTTGAGCGGAAGTAACCCTGATCTCTTTGTCCCTGCATGGCCAGGCTTTCTTCATTTCGCAGCCGTTCCTGCTCCTCTTTCATTAGGTTGGCAATGAATGCTTCTCTTTCAATCTCGGGCATTTGGGCAATGCGCTGGAGACTGTCCTCACGCTCTATAGTCATCAGGTTTTCTACCAGGTTCGACAAGCTCCGGTATTGAGCAGAAAGGGTATTATAATCAGGATAGGTATCATCGATAATAATCATGGCACTGTCATAATAAGCTTGTGCCTCTGTGTAGTTTTGAATATCGAAATAGATATCGGCTATAGTAATGGCCGACTTGGCCCGTTGAAAAGGATTATTGAAACTGCTGGCCACGGAATTTCTGTAGGATGAAATAGCCTCAGCCTGATTTCCCTCTTTGGAAAAAATATTTCCCAGTGCATAAAAAATCTGATCACGAAATTCAAGATTCTTTTTATCGCGGAGCATCTTATTCAGCTCCTTTTTTGTTTTTTCCGCATCGCCTTCACCTGAAAATATTCCTGCCGCATTTATTTTAGCATTGAATGCCATGCGGTAATCAGGATTCATCCGGGTAACTTTTTTGTATGCTTCCGATGCCAGCATGGGGTTTCCTGTTTCATTGTATAGCTGTGCTTCGATGTATTGAATACGTGCTTTCTGTTTTTTCCAGAAGGTTTTTTTTAATGCAATATCAAGAAATTTAATGGCTTCGGTATAATTTTTTTGCTTCATGTAATAATGGGAAGTAGCAATAGCCAGATCCTGTTCCAGTGTCCGTGGAAAATCTTTTTCGTTTTGAACAGCCTGAATCACTTCCGAGGCTTCAGTGAATCTTTCCAGCTCGGTATAACTTCTGATGAGCCAGATTTGTGCTTCATGGCGTGCATCTCCTCCGGGGTACATCCGCAATATATAGGAAAGATTGTCAATGGCAGCCATAAAGTTGTGCTGGTGATAATAGGCTTTGCCTATCAGAAGGTAACTTCTGTCGATCCAGGGATTAAACTCATTCTTACTTGCAAACTCAAGGTAACTTCGTGTTCGCTTGCGGCGGCGTTTGGGTTTTGCAGTGATGGAGTGGATTTCTATTAGTTTTGAGGCTTTGATAATGGCATTGTCCATATCGGATTTTACCATATTGGCAGCAGACGGATTGCTTGCTTTATATATGGGCAGCAAACGGGTAAAATCATCCTCTATGCCGGTTTCAATTTTCTCCAGCCCTGCCTGATAGCTTTCATTTGCATTAAAATGAATGTTATACTTTGAAGTCAGGTTATGATATGCACGCGACGCAAAGGTGTTCTTTTCAGTTGAACAGCTTTGATAAAGCGGCATAAGCAGCAAAATCCCGATTATATGTAATAAAAATCGCTTCAAAAACAGGTTTTATATGGCTTAAGGAATAAACTCCGATTTCGGTATAATATTGTTACCGAAGTTTTGATTTTCTTCCTATGGTCAAGCCACAAAAATAAGAAATTATTACTGCTTTCGCATTTGTAGGGTAAGTTCTTCCTATTCTGGTACCGGGGATTTATTTTTTTGTTATTTTGACTTTTTTTGTTGGTGCTTTTTCTATGTTACGGACTTTAATCTGCTGTTCCAGTCTTTGCGCAACTTCAGCAAATGCCTGTCCCGTTATTGAACCGGTATTAGATGCTACCGGTACACCCTCATCGCCACCTTCTCTTATGCTTTGAACCAGAGGTATTTGCCCTAATAGTTTAAGTCCAAGTTTATCTGCCAGCTCTTTGCCTCCATCTTTCCCGAAAATATAGTATTTGTTTTCCGGTAGTTCTGCCGGTGTAAACCAGGCCATATTTTCAATCAGACCTAAAACCGGTACATCAATCGATTTACTTTGAAACATGCTGGTTCCCCGCACTACATCGGCCAGGGCAACAGCCTGGGGAGTGGTAACAATAACTGCTCCTGTAACCGGAAGAGTTTGTACCATGGTCAGATGTATATCGCTGGTTCCCGGAGGCAGGTCAATGAGCATATAATCCAGTTCACCCCAACTGGCATCCATGATTAGCTGTTTTAATGCGTTGGATGCCATGGGTCCTCTCCAAATAATCGCATTCTCAGCGTCAACAAAGAATCCAATCGACAAAAATTTCACTCCGAATTTTTCAACAGGCTTTATTAGATCCCGGCCATCTGTTTTTTCACCTACCGGACGGGTTTGCTCTGCTCCAAACATTTTGGGAATCGATGGCCCGAAAATATCGGCATCAATCAATCCTACTTTTGCTCCCGATTTGGCCAGAGCAACTGCCAGATTTACCGCAACAGTTGATTTACCTACTCCTCCCTTTCCTGAAGCAATGGCTACAATGTTTTTTACCCCTGGCAATACAGGTCGTTCCATATCATGTAAAAATTTTATCGTGATATTATTTTCAACCTCAACCTGTTCGCCCAGATATTCTTTTAAGGCATTCTCACAGGCAATAACCATCGGTTTCATATATGGATCGTTGCTTTTTTGAAAAACTAGAGAAAAACTTATCCGCTGGCCGGCAATTCGTATTTCCTGTACCATATCCAGTGAAACAATGTCATCATCACTGCCAGGGTATTTTACTGTTCTCAACGCATCCGTTACATTTTTTGGAACGATTAATTTCCGGGGAATTTCATTCATGATCAATTCATTTTAGTGCATACAAAATTAAAAAAATTAGTGGTTTCACAACAGGAAATTGATTCTGCTGCTTGTGATCATTATTGATCGGTTGATTTTGTCCCCTGACTAAAAAGCTCCATTCAAATTTTTTTGTTTTCCTTTGTTGTGGTATAAATATCTTATGGATAGCATCATGGCAAATAAGCAGTACTCCCAATATTTTTCCGAGGAATCCTTTTGGGAAAAAATCAGAAAATATTCTAAATCAGCCGGAATAACAGTTGTTTATGGGGTACTGATCTTGTATTATATCATGCAGGAGAAAGGCATTAAGATTAAAACCAAGCTGGCTATTGTAGCTGCTTTAGGTTATTTTATTATGCCAACCGATGCATTGTTTGATTTAACTCCTCTGATAGGGTATTCTGACGATTTGGGTGTATTGCTGTTTGTTCTGACACAGGTTTCCTCTAATATTACACCAGAAATCAAAGAAAAAGCCAGAAGAAAACTACAGGATTGGTTTGGGGAGATAGAAGAAGAAAAATTAAAGGAATTGGAGAATAAAATTATATAGAAGTCCGGATAAATGTCTGCTGGCAGTTTTCTTTTACCTTTGGCTTCCAAATTGTAAAACATGATCGAATTTACTCTGCTTCAATGGCTGATGCTGTTTTTTTGTGCCATGTTAATTGGGATGTCAAAGGTTGGTGTACCGGGAGTTTCTCTGTTTGCTGTACCAGTACTTGCACTTATCTTTGGCGGAAAAGCATCTACCGGAGTTTTGCTTCCCATATTGATGATGGCTGATTGGTTTGGAGTGGGGTATTATCATCGGCATGCCCAATGGAAATATTTATGGAAGTTGTTACCCTGGGCTATGGGTGGTGTTGGTATTGCTTTATGGGTAGGTGGAGTGGTGAATGATGTGTGGTTTAAGAACATTATTGCAATTCTTGTATTTGTTTGCATCGGATTGATGCTCTGGAAGGAGAGAAATAATAATGGAATGTTTCCCGACACCTGGTGGTTTTCAGCGGCAATGGGTGTGTTAGGAGGGTTCGCTACCATGATTGGTAATGTTGCCGGTCCTATTTTTGCGATCTACCTGTTGGCTATGCGTCTGCCAAAAAACAGCTTTATTGGAACCGGTGCGTGGTTTTTCCTCCTGATCAACACGAGTAAATTTCCGCTTCATATTTTTATTTGGAAAACCATTACACAGCAAACATTGATGCTGGACCTGATGTTGTTGCCCGGAATAACCATAGGTGCCATTTCAGGAATCTGGCTGGTGAAAAAAATTCCGAATAATGCATACCGGACTTTCGTTTTTATTGTAACTGCTTTATCCGCTTTTTTACTACTCATTTAAAATTCATAAATAGGCAGGATTTCTTAAATTTGCATGATTCATGCAAACAGTCCTTCATGCTCAAATTTATCAAATGGAACCTCTAGTTAACTATTTTAAAGATATTGAAGTCCGGCACATACTGGATGTGGGTACAGGTACGGGCGGATTTATACCCGTATTGAGAAAAGCATTTCCTGAAGCTCAAATTACAGGGGTTGATCCGAATCCTACTTCCATTGTAACTGCCCGTCAAAATTATGCTGACCTGACATTTTTGGTGAATGAAGCGGAACATCTTGACTTTGTGAGTGATACATTTGATGTAGCCAGTCTGTCCATGGTTCTTCATCATCTTCCAAAAATTAAAATGGGATTAAAAGAGATCGGGCGGGTAGTAAAACCAGAAGGATATATCATCATCAATGAACCCATAAGTGATGGTTTAAATGCTGCCCAGGAAGTTCATAAGCTATATCATCATTTTCGCAGCCGCATCGATCGGTTGCTTGGTAATTTTCATCGCAAGACTTTCTCCAAAGAGGCTGTATTACAAATGTTGAAAGAAGCTGAACTGCCGGTTCAGTTCATTTTCGAACAGCGAAAAAACATCAATCTGGTTGAGAATGCCAATGACATAGAAATCCGTTCAGAGAAGATGAAACAGATGCTAGAAAAAATTAAGGATAAGCCTGAATATGAAGTTCTGAAACCCCAGATTGAAGATTTCAGGGGAAAGGCGCTGAAGTATGGGTTTCAACCAGCCACTACCCTGGTGATTGTCATCAGAAATATAAAACAGGAGAAATAACTCCAATTAGTCTGTTTTCCTGCTACTTTTACTCCTTCAGAGCTTCTGCACCACTCACAATTTCCAGTATTTCGTTTGTAATGGATGTTTGGCGTATTTTGTTGTATGTCAGGGTTAAGTCCCGGAGAAGTTCGGTGGCATTATCGGTTGCCTGGTGCATGGCGGTCATCCGTGCCCCTTGTTCTGCTGCATTTGATTCAAGTAAAACCTTTAAAAATTGAATCTTTAGGGACATGGGGATCAGGTCTTCAATAATATACTCTTTTGAAGGTTCAAAAATATAGTCAATATATTGAGCATCCCTTTGCTGGTTGTTTATTTCTACAGGGAGGAACTGTTCGGCCGTATGAATTTGCATGGCAGCATTTAGAAAGTGGTTGTATATTAAGTCAATACGATTGTATTTTCCGGAGGCAAAAAAGTTCATGATTTTTTCTGCCAGCTGATAGATATGTTTTTGGTCAAAGGAATCATAGATTTCGTGATGACTTTCCACTACCTTCATTCCTTTTAATTTTAACTGTCTTTCAGCCTGTTTTCCAATACACATAAAATCAACTTCTTCCAGTTGGAATTGAAGGAGGTAGTTGGTTTGAACCCATTCCAATGCTTTTTTGGCAATATTCACATTAAATGCTCCGCATAAACCTCTGTTCGATGAAATGAGGACGATCAATACTCTGTCGGCTTCGCTGGGTTTTGTATAGATGGAGTTTTCATAACTTTCGAGGTTTGAACTGATTGAAAGCAGGATATCGTGTAACTTATCGGCATACGGTCTGATTTGTAAAATGGCATCCTGTGCTTTTTTCAGTCTTGCGGCAGAAACCATTTTCATTGCACTGGTTACCTGCCGGGTAGTTTTTATCGATGTAATGCGTGTACGTAATTCTTTAAGTCCGGCCATGTTTAAATCTAATATTTGCAGGAATGGATATCTGAGTTCTAATTCACCTGTTTTTTCCCCGTTTTGATAATTTTAATTAATATTTCCTCTGCCACCTGTCGGATCATCTTTTCAACAGAGTCAGTCATTTTCCCTTTTTTTATAGAATCCAGGATATCATGGTGTTCCATTTCCATGCTATCGATGAAAGCTTTCTCAAACTTTTTTACCTGATCAACGGGAATAGTCCGGAGTAATTCATTCACCCCACAATAGATAATGGCAACCTGGTGCTCTACTTTCATGGGGGAGTATTGATTTTGTTTTAAGATTTCCATATTTTTTCTGCCCTTATCGAGCACTCTCATGGTTGCTGCATCCAGGTCGGAGCCAAATTTAGCGAATGCTTCGAGTTCACGATATTGAGCCTGGTCGAGTTTCAGTGTGCCGGCAATTTTTTTCATGGAATGGATTTGAGCATTTCCGCCTACCCGTGAAACAGATATTCCAACGTTGATGGCTGGCCGGAATCCGGCATTAAAAAGGTTGGATTCAAGAAAGATCTGGCCATCGGTTATAGAAATAACATTTGTCGGAATATATGCAGAAACATCACCTGCTTGTGTCTCAATGATTGGTAAGGCAGTAAGTGAACCTCCTCCTTTTACTTTATTTTTCAATCCGGGTGGCAGGTCATTCATTTGTGCAGCAATTTCATCAGATTCAATAATTTTTGCTGCCCGTTCGAGGAGTCGCGAGTGGAGGTAAAAAACATCACCCGGGTATGCTTCTCTTCCCGGGGGTCTTCGCAGCAGGAGGGATACCTCCCGGTAGGAAACTGCTTGTTTTGAAAGATCATCGAGAACGATCAGTGCATCGCGACCGGTGTCACGGAAATATTCTCCGATAGACATTCCGGCAAAGGGGGCATAGAACTGCAATGCTGCCGGATCGGAGGCAGTGGAAGACACAATAGTGGTGTAATCCATAGCCCCGTATTTTTGAAGTGTGGCAGCAATGCTTGCTACGGTTGAACCCTTTTGGCCAACAGCTACATAGATGCAAAATACAGGTTTCCCCTTTTCAAAATTTTCCCGCTGGTTGATGATGGTGTCGATGGCGACTGCCGTTTTCCCGGTTTGCCGGTCTCCTACGATCAGCTCACGTTGTCCACGCCCAATGGGCACCATGGCATCAATTGCTTTCAGCCCGGTTTGTAAAGGTTGTTTCACAGGCTGGCGGTAAATTACACCCGGAGCCTTACGTTCCAGGGGAAATTCAATCAATTCGCCACCTATCGGTCCCTTCCCGTCAATGGGCTCTCCAAGAGTATTGATCACCCTGCCAAGCAGACTGTCACCAACCATAAGGGATGCTATCCGGTTTAACCGCTTAACGGTATCGCCCTCTTTTACTAATTCCGAAAGCCCCAGAAGTACAGCGCCAACATTATCTTCTTCCAAATTGAGTACAATGCCTTTTATCCCATTTTCGAATTCGATCATTTCATTGGACTCGACATTCGATAAGCCGTAAATCCGGGCAATTCCATCACCAACCTGAAGAACTGTACCTACTTCTTCGAGTTCCGTTTCTGAATGAAAATTCTCCAGTTGGTGTTTGAGTATTTCAGATATTTCAGCCGGTTTAATATTTCCCATTCTATCTATCTTAAACTGTAATTACATTGTTTCCCATATTCCTTTTTTACAGATTTGCCTTTAGCAACTCCTGTTTCATTTTTTTTAGCCGGGTAATCAGACTGTTATCATACTGCTTATCGTCAACACGTAAAACCATTCCTCCAAGGATATTCCGATTGACCCTCCCGGTAAGTTCAACTTCGGTTCCGAATTCCGAAGTAAGAATTTTTTCTGCTTTTTCAAAAATTTCTTTGTCTAAGGGTTGAGCAGTGGTTATGGTTACAGCTTTTATGTTTTTTTCCTGACGAATGAGTGATTGTATATTGCGAAATATTGTCGGGATATAAACTTCTCTTTTATTCCGGGTAACCAGGGTGAGAAAATTTTGAGTCAGTTCGTTGGTCTTTCCTTCAAAGATGATCCCCATCAGTCGAATTTTTTCAGATGTTCTAATCACCGGATTTTTTAGTAACCAGTTGAATTCGGGTGAGTTGTTGCTTAATTCTGAAATCAGATCGGCATCATTTCTCAGGCTATTGAGCTGGTTTTTTTCTTTGGCAAGGAAAAAGATTGCCCGGGCATACCTGACAGTAATTGCACTATCCATCATGTTGTCAATTCAGTTTTATTTCATCGATCAGCTTACTCACCAACTCCTGATGCTGTTTTTTATCGGCCATTTCATTCCTGATAATTTTTTCAGCAATAATAAACGATAGATCTGTAATTTGATTTTTCATTTCCTGGATTGCCTTTTCTTTTTCATGATCTATCTGATTTCTTGCATTCTCGATACCTTTTTGCAATTCGATGGCCGCTTTTTCCCTGGCTTCGGCAATGATTCCATCCCGGAGTGTAATTGCTTCTTTGATGATTGCATCTTTTTTCCCCCGGGCTTCAGCAATGAGTTGTTCATTTCCTGCCGTTAGGTTTTCCACTTCAGAGCGGGCTTTTTGAGCTGCGTTTAACGCATTTTCAATGGATTCTTCCCGTTCGTAAAGTGCATGCAGGATAGGCTTCCATGCAAATTTTTTAAGCACAAAAGCCACCAAACCAAAAATGATGGTCATCCAGAAAATTGTTCCAACATTCGGAGTTACCAATTCCATATACTGAACGATTTAAATTTTTATTTCGTTTTTTGATTCAAGTACCTCCGGCAATCCCGGAGGATGTTGTATTGACTTGACTACACAAACAGAACCAGTGCTGCCACAATAACGGCAAAAAAGGAAACACCTTCAATCAGCGCTGCTGAAACAATCATGTTTGAACGAATATCACCACTGGCTTCAGGTTGCCGGGCAATAGCTTCCAGGGCGGCTACACCAATGCGACTGATACCAAACGATGCCCCTATGGCAGTTAAAGCAGCTGCCAGTGCTGCACCAAATTCGCTGAAATTTGCTGCACCTTCTGTTACTTGTAGCAAGACACTTAAAATAGCTGATAACATAGTATAAATTTTAAAATGAATATTAATGATGTTCTGCTGAAGCCATTCCAAAATATATGGCCGACAGCAGAGTAAAAACATAAGCCTGAATAAAGGATACCAATACATCGAGCAGGGTGATGAATACGGCAAAACCGATGGAAACAGGACTAACCCCGTATCCTGCAGCAGGCCCCATCAAACTGCTGAAAATAAATATTAAACTTAAGAATACGGTCACAATCATATGACCCGCCAGCATGTTGGCAAATAGTCGAATCATTAAAACAAACGGTTTGGTAATCATTCCGCTAATTTCCAAAATAGGCATTAATGGAATGGGGAACTTTAACCACAAGGGAACATCCGGATTGAAAACTTCTTTCCAGTAATGCTTGCTTCCTTTGATATTAGTAACAAAGAAAGAAAAAAGAGCAAGCACCATGGTAATCGCAATATTCCCCGTAACGTTGGCCCCGAATGGGAAAATAGGTATTAATCCCAACAGGTTGTTTAGCAGGATAAAAAAGAAAAGAGTGAGAAGGGGAGACATGAATTTTTTGTAATTTTTTTCTCCAATGGAGGGTTTGGCTATTTCATCCCGAATAAAAACAACAACCGGTTCCACAAAATTATGGATACCTGAAGGAGCTCTCCCCCTGTTTTTTCTGGCTGAATGAGCCGCGGCAAAAAGTAGCGAAAACAAGACCAGAACAGAAACAATAGCTCCTGCAATGCTTTTGGTTATGGACAGATCTATGGGCCGGCCAACCACTTGTCCTTGTTTGTCCAGCTCAACAATTCTTCCTTTGTTCTCCTCCTCGGTTGAAAGGTGAAACCCCTGGAAGTCGGTATGACCGTGATGAAACTCAGAGGACAAGAAAACATGAAATTTCTTACCACCATGAAGCTCCGGGAATTTGGTATATAGAATAACCGGAAGCGGAACACTTATGTGTCTGTTTCCAACGGTAGCAATATGCCATTCATGTGCATCTAAAACATGTTCAAAAATAAATCTCCCTGTGTCAAAACTTTCTGTTTCGTGATCATTTTTGGCAGGGAGGCTATCCTGACCCACTTCCGATTGGGATTCTACCGGAAGAATCCCCATCAAAATCATCAATATTACTGTCAGCAGCTTTTTGGAATTTACCGGCATTTTTTCTTTCATTCAAATGGCACAAAATTAATAGAATTTTCTACATGAATCCATTTGGGTGGATTATGAATTTTATGCCTTCCTATTTAAAAGGAGAATCAGGTTCCCTGGCAAACATTTTATAGGACAGTTTATCCACAAACCGGGGCATTAACTTGGCTAAAAACACAGTAAATTTTCCCTCCAGGAAGGTGAGTATTAATTCTCGTTTTCGATTTTTAATGGCAAGAAAAATATGGTTTGCACATTCTTCTGCCGACATCATATTATTTTCGTTACGGGGTGTTTCCCCTTGTGTTTCTCCATTGCCTTTGAGTGCCGATTTCCGGATTTCCGAAGCCGTAAATCCGGGGGCAACGATAAGAACATGAAGTCCGGTTTTTAAATTTTCTGTTCTGATGGTTTGTAAAAAGCCTCGTACTGCAAACTTGGAGGCGGAATATCCACTGCGCCCGGGTAATCCGACATATCCACCTACAGAAATGACCCCGGCTAAAGAGCCTTTGGTCTTAAGTAAATAGGGCATGGCATATTTTGTGCAATAAACAGTTCCCCAGTAATTGACATCCATTACCCGCTTCATGACCTCCAATTCGGTGTTGTTAAACAAGGCCCGCATAGAAATTCCTGCATTGTTGATTAAAACATCAATTCTTCCAAATTTCTTAATTGCTGCTTCAATCAAATTTTTGCATTCCGATTCGCATGTAACATCTGTTTTTACCGCCAGAACTTCTGTACTATTGAATTGCCTTTTAAATTCCATCAGCCGATCGTGGCGGCGTGCGCCCAGAACAATATTCCATCCTGCTTCTGCGTACCTTTCAGCCAGAGCTTTCCCAATCCCTGAAGAAGCTCCTGTTATTACTACAACTTTTTTTTGCATATTTACTTGCGAATAATCTTGCCAACAGATAATTTCGACACGAAAGTATAAAAAAATCATCGTTCCGGGCAGAATATTTAAACGAATCGCTTCTTATTATCCAAAGAAATAAAAAGCTGAAACTCCCGGATCCTCCTGCCCGATGAATGAAAAACCGACCTAAAGAAATACTGTACGACTGGTATTCTATTCAGATTTTGCTGAAAATTTAAATATCGTGGAAGATTTGTAGCTCTCTCCGGGTTCTAATAAGGTCGACGGAAATCCGGGTTGATTGGGTGTATCAGGAAAGTGCTGCGTTTCAAGGCAAAATCCTGTGCGGGTAGTATAGGGTTGCCCACTTTTCCCTGTTTCCGCTCCTTTCAGATGATTTCCGGTATACAACTGAATACCGGGAGCTGTGGTGAACACCTCCATGTATCTCCCGCTCTCCGGTTCAAAAACACTGGCAGCAAAAGCCAGTTCCCCTTCATCTTTGTTCAGTACATAATTAAAATCGTATCCCGAACCATATATGAGCTGTGGATGGTTAGCCTGAATTCGTTCCCCTATTGGATGTGGAGTAGTAAAATCAAGCGCTGTTCCCCTGATATCCATAATTTCTCCTGTAGGTATCATGTTTTCATCAATAACCGGGGTTGATTGATCCGCATTGATCACTAATATATGCCCCAGAATATCCCCGTTTCCTTCTCCCCGAAGATTAAAATAGCTGTGATTGGTCAGGTTAATATGTGTTTTTTTGTCGGTTATAACTTCGTAATCAACTTTTAATTCGTTGCTGTCGGTGAGGGTATAGATTACTTTTGCCGATTTATTTCCGGGAAATCCAAATTCTCCGTCGGGACTGTTAAGCAAGAATATCACAGCGTTTTCTTTTTCCTCAAAATCCCAGACCTTCCTGTACCAGCTGTCAGGTCCTGAATGCAGACAAGCTTCCCCGTTATTTACAGGTAACAGGTATGTTTTATCATCGATGGTGAACCGGGCATTAGCTATCCGGTTGGCAAATGGACCCACCACTGCACCATGACTTGCACTGTGTTTTTTATAATCTTCCAGAGAGCTGAAGCCCAGCATTACGTCAGCAAATTTTCCTTGCCGGTCAGGTACATATATGGATACAATCTTTGCTCCGTAATTGGTGAGAGTTACCACCATACCATTGGAGTTTTTCAAGGAGAACAAACGGGTGCTTTTCCCGTCAATAACCCCGATAAAATCATTTTCAGAATAAGGCATTTGAATTTCATTTACTGTTTTGGTTTGACATGCTGTAAATAGAGCAAGAAGAAGAATATAATAAACTTGTTTCATGGCAGATTACCTTTTTTAATAAAATATAAATTTAGCTATAAAAGTATTAAATTGTAATGAAAATATTCGTTGTTTTGAATGAAAATTTGATTTTATGAGTGAACAGTTCCATCCCAATTTTTATGAATCCAATGTGAATACTTTGAGTTTATGATTATTTGTGACATGAATCACTTGCCACTAAGTCACTAAGATTCACAAAGGATTATAAAGTCAAATGGGAAGGGTAAGTGTCTTTAAAATAATTGATCGAAAGAGATAATTACCATAAATTAATTCTATTTCATGAAGAATATATTTCTTTCCAGTGACCGGTTTTCCGGAATAAGATTAATTTGGAAAGATATTCAGGAGGCTATTTCCGGTACAGAGCGAGATTTTACCCGGTCCCGCCTCAGTCATGCTATCTTTATCCTGGCAGTTCCGATGGTACTTGAGATGGTAATGGAGTCGGTTTTTGCTATTGTGGATATTTATTTCGTTTCACAGTTGGGGTCGGGAGCTGTAGCAACTGTGGGTATTACCGAGTCGGTGATGACGATTGTCTATGCTGTTGGCTCGGGATTGAGCATGGCAACTACGGCTATTGTGGCACGCCGGATTGGGGAGCGCCGGAAGAAAGAAGCCGGGGTTGTAGCCTTTCAGGCCATACTTGCCGGGGTGTTTGTTTCTTTGCTCATTGCTTTGCCCGGAATCATTTTTGCCAAAGAGTTTTTGATGGTAATGGGCTTGACCAGGGAACAGGCTGCTGAAGGGGCTATCTATCCTGCCATTATGTTTGGCGGGAATGCTACTGTGATGTTGCTATTTATCATCAATGCTGTATTTCGTAGTTCAGGTGATGCTGCCATTTCCATGCGGGTGGTGTGGGTGGCTAACCTGATCAACCTGGTTTTAGACCCCTTACTCATTTTTGGGATCGGTCCTTTTCCGGAACTGGGCCTTGCCGGAGCAGCCATCGCCACAGCCATTGGCCGGGGTATCGGTGTGATCTACCAGTTCTATTTGCTGTTCAAAGGTCATTACCGGATCAGACTATACTGGAACAGCATCCGTTTAAAAGTTTCTGTTCTGAAAGAGCTTTTACAAATATCAGGTGGAGGTATTCTTCAGAATATGATTGCCACCTCGAGTTGGATTTTTTTGGTTCGGATCATTGCCTCCTGCGGAACGGATGCAATTGCTGGCTATACCATTGCCATCCGGATCATCCTCTTTGCACTCCTCCCTGCCGGTGGATTAAGCAATGCTGCATCTACACTTGTCGGGCAAAACCTCGGTGCGAAGTTACCCGGACGAGCCGAACGGTCGGTATGGATTACCGGTTATGCCAATATGATATTTATGGGAATTATCGGCTTGGTGCTGGTGCTGTTCCCTGAGTTTTTTATCCGTTTCTTTATTCAGGAAGCAGCCGTTGTAGAATATGGTGTGAGTTCATTACGTATTATTTCATTCGGATTTCCATTTTATGCTTTAGGAATGGCTTTTATACAGGGATTTAACGGGAGCGGTGATACTTATACTCCCACAAAAATTAATATTTTATGTTTTTGGATCATTGAAATTCCATTGGCCTGGATGCTGGCTGTTTTTTTGGAAACAGGCCTTACCGGTGCCAGTATTGCCATTGTATCCTCCGAAAGCATTTTAGCCGTTATTGCTGTAGTGCTATTTCGAAGAGGAAAGTGGAAACTTCGGGAGGTTTGATCTGTTGATTGTATTCACTGACTTTGTAAAGCCCGGTTGGCGGGATGGGCAAGCGCGTTCTGGTTTCATCGGGATGATGGCTGCAATCAATTCATTCAATGATTTCCTTAAATGTTTTATTTCCATCAATTAAAATCATAATACATGGAAATTGTTTTCTGTTGAATTTTGTGAATTTCGTATAAATAATTAATTTTGCGCACTCTTTTCCGTAAAAGGGATAAGCCCGGGTGGCGGAATTGGTAGACGCGCTGGATTCAAAATCCAGTGATAGCAATATCGTGCGGGTTCGATTCCCGCCCCGGGTACTAATTAGACATACTGTTCTTTCAGCAGTTCAGCCACAGCAGGATCGATATTATCTTTTCTGCGGAGTTCGTCAAAGAGGTTCAGCAGATCGTTCATCTTCAGCCGCTTT
>Ga0172382_10004539_pt1 | contig 21220 bp, 13 predicted proteins | sample Leawel138RmetaG_FD_122245 | JGI IMG/M metagenome (GOLD analysis project Ga0172382, IMG submission 122245) | Leachate microbial communities from a municipal landfill in Southern Ontario, Canada - Leachate well 138R metaG | ecosystem: Engineered > Solid waste > Landfill > Unclassified | place... | reverse complement strand
CTCGTATCGAGGCCGCATCAAGGACACGCTGAAAGTCGGCGGAGAAAACGTCTCGGCAATGGAGATCGAGTCTTACCTGAGCACTCACCCGGCCATTCTGATTGCCCAGGTCGTCGGCGTGCCAGACGCCAAGCTATCCGAGGTCGTGGCGGCATTCCTGCAGATCAAGCCCGGCACGACCTGTACGGAGCAAGAGATCATCGAGTTTTGCCGCGGCCGGATCGCCTCGTACAAGGTTCCCCGCTATGTCCGCTTTGTCGACGAGTGGCCGATGTCGGCAACAAAAATTCAGAAATACCAGCTGCGCAAGGCGCTGCAGGACGAGTTGGCCGGTTAGCGCAGCCTTGCCGGCCGGCGTGAAGAAGCCGCACAGCGCACGTCTACCTGCCCGGGCCGGCACGCAGCAATAACCCCACAAGCAGCCCAGCTCTGATGCCAGGCCGCTGCGACCCCGTACCGGACGCCGCTACCCGCTGCTATAGGCTCTTCCGATCAACGAAGGCGGGTCACCACGACGTACGGCCCAAATCGCATTTGACCACGGAGCCGGTGGTATACTGCGCCTCATCGGAACCCATGAACAACACGACCTTGGAAACATCCTCGGGCGCGATAAAGGGCAATGGAATGGCGTTTCCCCAAGTAAATGCGGTCTTCGCGCCCTCGAGTGTCGGATTGTCGGGGCTTACGAGATTGTAGGTTGGCTGATTGAGAATCATGTCCGTGGCGACGCCGTTCGGTGCGACCAGATTGATCGTGACGCCGTCACCGCCGAATTCGTGCGCAAGCGCTTTCACAAGACCGTCCACGCCGTGCTTCGCTGCGACGTAGTGGCTCACATTGGGATAGCCCATGACCGAGCAGACTGAGCCGACGCAGACGATCCGGCCATACTTCCGCTCGAGCATACCCGGCGCGACGGAGCGCAGCGTATTGAAGACACCCGTGAGATTCACATCGATCATGTCGCGAAAGGTCTGCGGCGACATGTCGACCAGGGGCGAATTGCCGAAGATAGCAGCGTTTGCTACAAGCACGTCGATCTTCCCCCAACGATCGAGCACCTGATGCGTAAACGCATCCACGGCATCGAAATCGCGCACATCGACCTTGCCGGAAACGACCTCCGCGCCTTCCGCCTCGCACAAGCGAACGGTCTGGGCGAGGTCGGCTTCGGTGCTCATGTCGTACACCACGCTCCCGACCTGCTCGCAGAGATCGAAAATCGCGATGCGGGCGCCCTCGCGGGCAAAGTGAACCGCATGCGACCGCCCTTGTCCACGCGCCGCTCCCGTGATGTAAACGACCTTATCTTCGAAGCGTTTTTTTTGCATGATTTCCCCTACATCAAAAAGTTGAGCGCGGCTTCGTCTCGATGCTCGATTTGCATGCGACGATAGCATCGTCGCAAAATTAAATCAGGAGTGCTTATTACGGTGGCAAAGATGAAGAAAATCAAGCGTCCCACGGCGGCAAAATCACAGGTGCGCGCAGCAGCCAAATCGCCGACGCGCACTGTGGCCAAGTCGCAGACGCGCGCAGCGCCCAAATCGCAATCGCGCGAACGGGCCTGGCTGCGCCGTGCGGAGCATCGCCCGCAAGAGATCCTCGCTGCTGCACGCGTACTGTTGGAGCAGCATGGGTACGCTGCTGTATCGATGGCCCAAATTGCCCGGCGAGCCGGGGTTTCTGAAGCAACGGTCTACAAGTACTTCAAGAACAAGCAGGACCTCATGAATCAGGTGCTGCATGAATGGGCGACGCCGTTCACCGAATACCTGCAGCGCGAGATCGTGCTCAGAACCGACCTGCGCGCCAAGCTGACGCTGGTGGGCATCCGATATCTGCGATCCCTCGAGCAGACGCCGCGATTGCATGAAGTCGTATTCCAGGAACTGCGCTGGAACGGTTACTACGGATCGTCGCTCCATAAGCTCAATCAGCAATTTGTGCGAATCCTGGTCGAAGCGATCCGGGATGCGATCGACCGCGGTGAAGCCGTGGCGGGCACGAACCCACTCACGGTGCGAGACATGCTGTTCGGCGGCCTCGAGCACATCGCCCTGCGCACGATGTTTGCAGGTCGTCCCATGGACATCGAGACCGAAGTGACGACGCTCGTCGAGCATTTGCTCTCCGGAATTTCGCCGCGCACGACAGCGACGCTGAACGGCGAGGATGTATCCCAGCTGATGGAGCGGCTGCAAAAGGCGCTTGCGTCGTTGCAACAGTCCCGAATATCGACAACGGATAGTTGACCCGAAGCGACCGAGGCAGACTTGCGCGTCAATCGAGATTCCGACCCACTTCTTTACGATCGTCCGGCAAAGCAAACACCCAGAGCATCGTTCCGGAATCGGTAGGATTCCGAATTTCGGGAACCAGCGACGAGTAACTCAGCGACTGATAGCCGCCCGGCCCTACGATCACTGCGACATACTGGGTTCCGCCAACCGAATAGGTGATCGGCGGAGACGTCGGCGCATCGTTCAGGCGCACCGACCAGAGCCTGTCCCCCGTCGCCGTCTCGTACGCCTTGAACGTGCGGTCCAGCGATCCGGCGAAGATCAGCCCACCGGCAGTGGCAAGGGTACCGGCGGTGAAGGGCGCCCGCTCCAGAACGGTCCAGGCGGTCTTGCGCGAAGCGAGATCGATTGCCTGCAGCCTGCCGTATTTCCCATCGCTATCCGGACGAGGCCGCACGGTCCAACGCACCCCCGTGGTGAGAACGGTGGACTCGCCTTCCGCCCCCGGGACCATATCCATGCAGGCTTCCGTGATGGGAACGACCAGGGTCTTGCCTGCCGGGTCGTAGGCGGTCGGCAGCCAGCCCCGTCCACCGCTCACATGAGGGCAGATCATCTTGGTCTTGCCGTCTCCCGGCAAGAGCGCCGGATCCACCCGCTTGGCGCCGGTGCGCGAGTCGATCGACGTAACCAGATTCTGCAGGCCGAGATCGAGGGACGTAAGATACTTGCCGTTGTCGGCTCGCAGGATGTCGAAGATCATCGTCTTTCCTGCGGTAACGACCACATCCTGAAGTTTACCGCCGACAGTCAGTTGCATCGACTGGCGCTCGAACGCCCAATCGAGGTCCCATTGGTCATTGCTGGCATGCTGGAATTGCCACACCAGTCGACCGGTGTCGGGATCCAGCGCCAGTGTCGAGCCCAGATACAAGCCGTCGTTCGTCACGCCGGGTTTTTCGCTGGGATAGCGCAGTAGCTGCGTGTCGTACGTGTTCCCCGGCCCGAAGTACGCCAGGTTTCGGACCGGATCGTAACTGCCAGGTATCCAGAGCGATCCGCCGTTGCGGTCCTCCAGCGGAATGCCGTTCCAGGTATCGCGCCCCGACTCGAACGGGCGCTGGATGGCGTGGAAGCGCCACTCCTCGCGCCCGGTCGTGGCGTCCAGACCGACGATATAATTCCCGCCGGGAACGAACCCCGAGGTACCGATCATGACCTTTCCGCGGGCGACGATCGGCCCGCCGACCAGTCCAACGCCGGTGCCAAGCGGCGGACCTTCGCCCGGCGCAGCCTCGTCGGGTGCAGCCTTGACCTGCTCCCCGGTCAGCGACTTGCCGATATCCGTATCCCAGACCACATCCCCCGTACGCACGTCCAGCGCAACGACATGGGCATCCGAAGTCGGCAGAAAGACTCGATCGCCGTGAATCGCGATGCTGCGCTTGTGACTGACGGTCACCTCTGCAGGTAGACGCCGCGAGTATTGCCACAGCAACTCTCCGCTCGCGGCGTCCAGCGCTTGCAGCTTGTCACCAAAACCATGCACGAACATGACGCCGTCATGCACGACGGGTGGCGAGGCGTTCGGTCCTTGCGGCAGCGTCCAACTCCACGCAAGACCCAAGCCAGATACATTGGCGGCATTGACCTGCTCGAGAGGGCTGAACCCGTACGCATCGTACGTTCGACGCCACATGAGCCAATCGCCATCGTCGGGATGCTCGAGCATCGCGTCGGTGACCGGACGGATCATTTCCAATGGATCATGTCTGGGTGGCGGTGGCGGGATCTGCGCGCCCGGCGCCAGACCGCCGCCGCTCACGTAATTCGGCCACGCGGGGAGCAGCATACCCGCCAGTTTGGCGGGATCGCTGGACAACTCCTGATCTCTGACCGGCTCACCGTTCTGCTGCAGAACGAACGCGAGCACATCCACATGATTCTCCAACGACAGCGTTGAAGCCATGCGAGGCGGCATATTTTCGCTGAGGTACGTCAGCAGGTCTGCAACGGGCCGGCCCGCCCAGTTGATCCGGAATGCATCACCCTTGATCGGCACGGCATGCGCGCCATCGCTGAGATGACGGCCGTGGCAAGACTGGCAGTGTTGCGCATACAGGCGGGCGCCACGCTCCACCTGTTCCTCGGTGAAGGTCACGGGAGGCGCTTCGCCTCCCGTGACTCCTTCGGCTCCCGCGACTCCCAGGCTGGGCAGAAGCAGCCAGCAGCCAAGCAGCAAAGTCGACGCCGCCGGAAAGCCACGCCGGGGCTTTCGGACCCTCATCTCTGCCACCCGGAGCACACCCATTCCCGACCCTCGCCTGCAGTTGCCGTGTCAGCGCGAACGGCGCTCAGAAACTGAAGCTGGCGCCGATGCCGATCTGTCGCGGGAATGCATAGACCGGAGCATCCGCCGTGGGGCCGAGCAGTGAACTGGTGAAATACTCCTCGTTGGTCAGGTTTCGCCCGAAGATGTTCAGCTCCAAAGCGTCGATGGCCGCCGGCCTGAAGGTCATTCGTGCGTTCACCGTGGTGTACGCTTCCTGTTCGACACGCCTGAGCAAATCGAACCAATACTTGCTGCTATGGAATACCGTAAGGCTCGGCGTAAACGTGCCGCTGGCCGTATCCGCCGTGTACGAAAGGGTCAGATTCCCGGTGAGCTTCGGTGATTTCAGCATCCGGTGGCCGGATACATCGAGGACCGTATGCACGAGCCCGGCCGGACCCATCGGCAGCTCATAGGCGATGGCACCATCGAAGTCCTCATACTCCGCCTCAGCCAACCAGGCGAGGCCACCCTGAATCTGGAAGGCGCTCGTCACCTGGTAAAGTGCGTCGACTTCCAGGCCGGTGATCTTCGCGCCGCCCGAATTCGCGAGCAGATTCTGATTACCTTCCCAGAACTGGGCCTGCAAATCTTTGTAGTCGTAGGTAAACGCAGAGGCGCTCACGCGGTAGCTGGCGCCCTCGGACTTGATGCCGATTTCGTAGCTGTCCAGCGTTTCGGCTCCGGCGACATTGTCGTTCTGCTCGAAGCCCGAAAGCACCGCGCTCTTGAAGCCGCGGCTATAGGTGAAATACACGTTCGTGTTGGGCGTGAGGTCATGCCGAATCGATACGCGCGGGGTGATCTCGGAGTCCTTCTCGTCGCCCGTGGTGGGGAATCGCGACACGATATCCCCGACACCCCATTTCTTCTCCCGGCTATAGCGCACGCCCAAGATGCCGTGCCACGTATCGCTGAAGGAGTAATTCACCTCGCCGAACACGGCAGCCGCGCGTGTCTTCACGACAGCGTTCGTCGCGAAGTCGATCAACGAGACGGCTCCGGCCACCACTTCTCCATTCGGCTTGAGTTCCGGCTGTATCACCGACTTGAACGTTGCATCGTCATGATAATAGTAAGCGCCGGCAATGAAACTCCACGGTCCGAACTTTTCAGAAGCGAACGTGATTTCCTGCTGGAATGTTTCGTTGGGCGTAAGCTCGAGAAAGTCCAGGCAGACGAACGCAGCTTTGCACTGCGCAGATGTCCCGGTATCCAGATCCACCTCATAGCGCGATTCGTTTTCCGCATACGCGGTGATGGACGACAGCGTGCCGGCGTCGAATCTGAAGTCCGCCTTCAGCGACACCGACTCCTGACGAGCCTCCAGCGGGCTGGAGCCCTTGTACAGGTTGCTGGCGACGTGCCACGGCTCCCGCGCGAGGACACCATCCGGGTAGTTTGCCGTGACCCCGAGGCCGTTCAGCGCCGTCGTACCGCCCGAATACAGGTCAGTGCGATCGGTCACCGATGCAGTCAGAAGGAAGCTCGTCCAGTCGGTCGGTTCGAACAGCAGCTTTCCGCGAACCGTGTAACTCTCGATCGAACCGCTGCGGCCGCCCGTCACGTCGTTGGTGAGGAAACCCTCCAGATCGCGATAGTAGCCAGAGATGCTGAAGGCGAGCTTGTCGTCGATCAGCGGAGCCGTGAAGTACCCCTTCACCACCGTATCGCCGGAGTCCTTATCGGAACCGTTGAAGTGGCCATAGTCGAGGCTGACGTTGCCCGAGACATCATATTGAGGCTTGAGCGTCTCGATCATGATCGCGCCAGCCGTCGCGTTACGGCCGAAGAGCGTTCCCTGAGGACCTCTAAGGACCGTCACCTGCCTGACGTCGGCCAGGTCGAACACGCTCGTCGTGTGATTGTTCTGGTACACGCCATCGATGTAAATCGCGACCGGCGAATCCGCGCCGGCCTGGTGGATCATCGACTGCACGCCACGGATGGTGGCGGAAGCGAACGGTCCTTGGGTGTTGAATGAAAGGCCCGGCGCAACATTGCCCAGGTCCCGAATATCGGTGATACCGGCCCGCGTAAGATCCTCGCCGCTTTGCACAGTCATCGAAAGCGGCACGTCCTGCACATTTTCGGCACGGCGCTGCGCACTCACGACGATTTCTTCGAGGCCGGCGACCGAGGTATCTGCAGCGAAGGCGGCCATCGGCACAGACCCCACCGCAAGCAGTGCGATCTTCACGGCCCGTTGTACTGACGAATTCTTGCTGGCGCTCACGGTCAATCCCCCTTTTTGATGAACAAGCTGAATGTTGCCGCGTCGTTCACGTTGCGCACGTACAACATCGAAGAAAGACGCCTCGCCAAATAATATGTGATGCTTATTTATTAGGCAATACTTACGCTAAACATCACAAATATACATTGTTATATGAGTTTTAACCGCTCGTGCACAAATGAGTAAGTACTTATTTATAGGCAAAATATGTACACGCCGAGCGAGCGCCGGCCAGTGGTTTCAGATGCGATTGGTACGGATGTCCATGCCGGTGCAGGAGCATCGCGCTGGCGATGAGCATCGCCTGGCGGCATCGCCGCTCCCGGAGACCGGAGCGGCGGATTTCGTGGCGGGCTAATGGACGCCATCGCCCTGGCCGATTGCCTTGGACCGATCGCCCCGGACCGATCGCCCTAACCCGAACGCTTCAGACCGAACGCCCTGAACCCAACGCGAGCAAGACGGCGCGCCCGGCGTGCGTCAATGAGCGACGACGTTCTGCGGATGGGTCCCCAGCGCTCTGCGTGCTTCGCTGCTGACGTAGGCGCGAATGCTTTCTGCTCCGGCCGCGTCCGTGACGTTGGCGAAACTGACCATGCCACGCGAGGTCAACACGCCGTCCATCAAGACAGCGCGCCAGGCCAGTTCGTTGGGAAGCAATGGTGAGCGCCGCAAGTCGGGCAGGACGCCGGCGGACAGGGTCTCCATGCCATGACACGCAGCGCAATGTCGTGCGAACAGCAGCCGGCCCTGTTCGACGACCTCATCGGGCCACGTCCGAGAGGCCGGATTAGGCGCACGAACCATCGTCCTGGAGACGGCGGGAAGCTGCGCACGTCCCCCCAGTTTGAAAGCCAGAATACGCCCGGGCGGCAGCGCCTGCGGACCATCGAACGCCGGTAGCGTCAATGGCAGCCCCCCGCCGTTTCCGACGACCACGGCGACGTACTGCTCTCCTGCGACCGAGTAGGAGATCGGTGCGGCGACGATGGACGACTGCGCTTCGATTTCCCAGAGCAGCGCGCCGGTTCGGGCCTCGTAAGCGCGGAATGTGCCGGCGGCGGTGCCCTGAAACACCAGACCACCCGCAGTGGCAAGCACGCCACCATTCCAGGGACGATCATATTCGACGCGCCAGACTTCCTTCTGGGCCACAGCATCCCACGCAAGCAGGCGCCCCTCCAGCGCGCTGCGCATCTGCGCGCGCCCCTCCTCGGTCGTCGGCAGCCTCGTCCCCATCATGTCCACGCCAAGGTTCCACTGCCCGGCCCGAAACTCGAACTTCTCGTCGTTCGAATAAAGAAACGGGATCTGCTGCGCAGGAATATAGGTGATATGCGTCGTTGGATCGTAGGCCATCGAGTGCCAATTGTGTGCACCCGAGGCACCCGACGTGGCCAGGAACGGCTCGGTCGCAAAACGAGCTTTCGGATTCTCTACTGGCCGTCCCGTCTCGAGATCGATCCGCTCAGCCCAATTCACCGGCACGAACTTCTCGGCCGAAAGAGGAGCCCCCGACGTGCGGTCGATGACATAGAAAAATCCGTTCTTGGGCGCGTGCAGGAGAACCTGCCGGTCCTTGCCGTCGACCGGCAGTCGAGCGAGCGTCATCTGCTGTGCGGCAGTGTAATCCCACGACTCGCCGGGTGTTTCCTGGTAATGCCACAGGTACCGGCCCGTATCAGGGTCGAGCGCGAGAATAGACGATAGAAACAGATTATCCCCACGGCCCTCCGAGCGAATCCTGTGGTTCCAGGGCGACCCGTTGCCAACGCCGACGTACAACTGATCAAGCTCCGCATCGTAAACGATCGAATCCCAGACCGTGCCGCCGCCGCCATATTTCCAGTAGGTATTGCCATGCCACGTGGGCGCTGCCAGGGTGGCGAGGATTTCATCCGACGCTGCGCCATCGGCAACGCCCGGCTCGCCGGGCACGGTGTAGAACCGCCACGCGAGCTTGCCCGTCTCGGCGTCGTAGGCGCTCACATAACCGCGTACGCCATACTCGGCGCCTGCGTTGCCGATAAACACCTTGCCTTTCGCTGCGCGCGGAGCGCCGGTGATGGTGTAGGGTTTCGAAGCATCCACCGTCATGACGCTCCACACCTGCTTGCCGGTTTTCGCATCGAGCGCAATGAGCCGGCCATCGAGCGTTCCGACGTACACCCTGCCTGCATAGAACGCAGCACCGCGATTTACCACATCGCAACAGGCGTTGATTCCCACGGCGCCCGGCACCTGGGGGTCGAAAGACCAGAGCGACCGTCCCGTCGCCGCATCGACGGCGACCACCTTGCTCCATGCCGTCGTCGCGTACATCACGCCGTCCACGACGAGCGGCGTGCCTTCCTGGCCACGCGTCGTATCGAGGTCATGACTCCACGCCAACCCGAGATTCTTTACGTTGTCGACTCGCACTTCCGCGAGGCGTGAATACCGCTGCTCGTCATAGGTCCCGCCGTGCGTCAGCCAGTTCTGCGGCTCGCGCGCGGCGTTGCCAATACGGACGGTGTCGACAGGGGTGCCCGACGGGTCCGATTCCGAACCCGGCGACAGCGCTGCGGCGGCGAGACCGGCGGCAAGCAATGCAGCGCTCGTCCAGCTCTTATTCAAGCGCATCGGCAAATCCTCGCTTCGAATCCAGGAACCGCCCCCACCGCTGGTGCCAAGAACCGCTGCTGTAATCGCAGCGCGGTCAGTGCCCGAACGGCGACCAGCGCTTGCGTTCCTCCGTCGCCAGGAATCCGTCCGACCGCGAAAGATCGGCAGCGGACTCGAGCCGCCGCAGCAAGGCGGGGCCGCTTCGTCGCCACGCCTCTTCGAAGGCCGCCCTGGTGGGGAAGTAGAACTCGATCACGGCATCGTAAGCGGGCGCATCGTTCTCGCCGTAGGCACCTGGCGCAGGAAAAGCGCAGATGATGCGATGGCCGTGATTCATTGCTCGGCCGGCGCGCGCCACACGCCGAACGACGGCGGTCATACGATCCGCGGCAACGCCCTCGCCGCGCCGCAGGAACAACATGGCCTTCGTAGGAACGGCCAGGGGATCCTCTGCCGAGGGGCCGCCAACGAGCGTGTGTTCCTGCGTGATGAGAAACTGCAGGCTGGCGCGGTCCAACAGGTTGAGCTCGTCCTCATGCACCTCCGCATAGGCCGGATCGGCCGTGACCTTCGCCAGGGAATCCACGCCGTCGACCCATATGGCGGCAATGCCGCTGCGAGACATGCGCGGAAAGCCGGGAAGAGCCGCGTCCACGGGGTGATTCTGAACGTAACCGCGAATCAAGGATGACTTCAATGCGAGCCGCGCGTGCGGGTCCCGCCAATGCGCGCCGAACTGCTCGTCCGTCAGGTCCGGCCGCTTGGTGATGAATGCATAGACTTTCGTGGGTTGCGCGCCGGCCGGCTGCTCATCGGCAAGCAGGATCCCGGGCAGAGTGGCAAAGGCGAGGCATGCGCAGATCCCCTGCAACCAGCGGCGAGAGGTCAGTGCCAAATGATGCATGCGACCCCCCGGAGAACTCGGCGCGTGCTTTCCAGGGCTCTTACGCGCGACACGCGGCCACCCGTTTACTTAATGAACGGCACTGATTTAATCACGGCGTCCTTGCGCTTGCAAGCGCGTGCGGTGACACCATCCTCCTCATCGATAGTCGTGCCAACCTGGCAGTGCTTCGGGATAGTCCGCCGCACGCGGTTCGCCGTAGGCGCGCTGGCGCAAGCTGCTGCCCAGTCCTTCGGCATATTCGTCCACCGGCAGGTAATACAGAAACGCCAGTTCCCGTCGCTGGAAGCGCCACTCACCACCCTCGAGACGATAGCGATCATAGTAGCGCGTGGCGGCAAGCAACGCCTTGCCATTGCGCCAGACCTCAGCATGAGAAGTCACCAGACCAGTGCCGCGCGCGGGATCTTCCTCGGCCAGGTCGATGACGTGATCGTGGGTAAAGTGGTTGCTGATACCCAGAGCTTTGAAGCGCCCGACGAACTGTTCGACAATGGCGTCCCGGCCGTGCGCCTGCATTACACCATCCCGCGAACAGAATTCAGCGTCTTCGGTAAACAGGCGGGCTATACCAGGCAGATCGTGGTCATCGATGACCAAGCCGTAACGGGCTACCAGTTCCCTAATATTTTCCCTAGCCTCCAGCCGGGCCAGACGCCATTCCAGAGCACTGTCTTGCATGTGACTCGCCTTCTATTGACTCATATTCATTTCAATAATGATCAATTGCGCTAGATAGTTCTGCCCGCCCTATCCCCCTCTCGAATGGCCTCGAGCATCGAGCGTGGTGCAACCGCATCACCTACAACGCGAGTCGGCGCAATTGACTCGCAAAACGAACGCAACTGATTCCGAGGAGCCGGTGTGCTGCCCGCTACGACAAAGTCGAACTCATGGATCAGTTCTTCACCAGAGAACAAATTCCTGATTATCGCCTTGCCATTTTCTATGGCTGCCAAACGGCTTGTAGCGAAAATCCTTACCCCCGCTTGCAGCATGGGGCGATAAAGGTCATTCCAATGCGTCCACCCGAGGTTGGCGCCGAAGTTCAAGAGATGCGTGACGTAAGCCACCTGGCTTCCACGACTAACCAGCGATTCCAACACTACTCCCGATTCGTAGTTCCCCCTCATGTCGACCACCAGTGCGCGCGCATTTTTAAGATCAAGTTTGTTGCCTTCGAATTCGCTCAAAGCCGCCTCGTCGGAAGACAGCACGACAATGGATCCATCATCCTGAATACCTTGAAGATCTCGCGTAGGCTCACCGCCGGTAGCAAGAACTATCGAATCAGGTGCAAACTGGCAGATGTAATCTGCGTCCACCCGGGTGTTCATCGCGATATCGATACCCAATTCCGCCAGTTCCTGTTCGATCCACGCTGTTGCAGAGAGCAGATTACTCGGCGATCCAAGATCCCTAACCAAGTTGATACGTCCCCCCAACTCAGAGCCCATTTCCGCCAGCATCACGTAATGACCACGGCGCGCGGCGATTTCGGCCGCCTTCATTCCCGCCGGGCCGCCGCCAATCACCAGAACACGCTTCGGCGTGGCGGGTTTTGCGTCAAGCTCTTTGAAACGGTTCTCCTCTCCCACTTCCGGGTTCTGAATGCATGTGATGGGGAAACGAGCTCGGTCGATACAACCTTGATTGGCGCCGGTGCAAGTTCGAATTTTGTGGGCCTTCTTTTCCATCAGTTTGCGAACCAGGTCAGGGTCCGCAATCTGTGCCCGAGTCATTCCTACCATGTCGCATAGCTCGTCTTGCAACGCCTGTTCGGCAAGATCGGGCGTGGGAATCTTACCCACGCCCACAACGGGGATTGCCGCACCAATGGCATCACGCAGTCCCTTGGTCAAGGGTAGCCATTCACCGAAAGGGTGGCGATAGGAGCCAACAGCCCTGGCGTAATGCGCACCACCCGATCCCTCTGAATGGTTGAGAAAGTCGAATAAACCTGTGCTCACAATGGCCGCGGCAATTGAACACAAACGTTGGTGACCAAGACCGCCTTCCTTGGGATCAATAAGATCATCGCTAGAAATGCGAAACCCCATGATCTTGTCCGAGCCGATGACTCTACGCACGCGAGTTGCCAATTCATTAATGAAAGCTAATGGCTCTCCCCATTTGTCCTTACGTTTGTTGAACATCGGCGTAAAGGACTGGGCAATTAGATAGCCGTGAGTACCGTGAAGCTCCACGCCATCCATGCCACTTTCCACCGCGATCCTGGCGCTACGACAGAATGAATCGATAACGATTTCTATCTCCCTGTCGGTCATTTCATGAACTGTTTCCCCTTCCAGCGTATGCGTTCCGGAAAATCCCCACAGTGGATGAAGATCAATTCTCGTTGCGGACGTCGATTGCGCACCATAGTGGAACAGTTGGGAGATTGCCGTAGTGCCGTGCTTGTGCAACCGTAAAGACAGTTGCCGGAATTTCTTGGAAATGTCCTTTTCTTCGTAATTAAAGTGGTTGATCAGGCCGCTGCTTTCATGGACATGCATGGCGGTGGTAATAATCATGCCTGTTCCACCCTGCGCACGACGCTCCTGATAGGCCATATACCGCTCTCCAGAGTTACCTGGCTGGTAGAAATCGAGATAAGCGGCATGCGCAGTGGACACTACACGGTTACGGACTTCTTTTCGGCCAATAAGGATGGGTGAAAGCAGCTTCATGTCGTCTCCAGAGCATGGATCAACGCTTCCATGACAATCTCCTGCGATTCGCTGGAGAGGTAAAGGTTGTTGCCGTTAGGCCCGCGCCAAGCGTCGATATGGCGCAAGGGCTCGCAAGAAAAGGATGGCGGAAATACTGGCTACCGACAGGCCGACAATGGCTAAAGACCAGCCAACCAGTGTCCGATCCCGCACGATATAGTCGGTACATAGCGCAATCAGAGTAGGCCCGAGGCCCATGCCTACCCCGCTGGTCATGACTACATACATACCGGCAATCACGCCGCGCATGTTGCCCGGCGTGATTGTCTGCAGCGTGGAGGCGGCAATGGCCAGGGGCAGGGTCACCAGAATACTGGCCACCACTACGGCCGCCAGCGCCAGCGCCACCGATTTCGACAAGGCCACGACCAGCAGTGCGGGACACACTCCCAGGCAGGACCACAAGCCAAGCCGCAGGGGGAAATCATCGATGCCGCGTGTATCCATCCACCGCCCCACTACCGGCCCGGACAACACCCCTGCCGAGCCGGAAAATAGAGCCACCAGGCCATAGATCAGCCCAGCGTCCTGAACCGACATGTCGAAGCCCCGTACCAAATAAGATGGGACCCAGGCCTGCAAGCCATACAACACAACCACCAGCAGGGGTATCGCTACCAGCAGCGCTGTATACACGGCGGCTTTCTCCCGCAGTACCGCGAGCACATCCGTCGTGCTTGGCTTGCCCGGCAACTGCTCAGCACCAATGGAACCACCACCTGGTGCCACCAATTTGCGCGGTGGCTCCCGGACACGTAAAAACAAAGCGGCAACCAACACGCCCGGGAACCCTACCAGCATGAAGGTCACCTGCCAGGGGCGAAAATTGCCCAGCAACGGTACTGCGACCACGTCCATGTCCGCCATCATGCCCATGACCGCACCCCCTGCGATCATGGACAAGCCCGCTCCCAGGTAGGGCCCCATCAGGAAAATACTCACCGGAAAACTGCGGCGCCCGGGTGGGAAGTAATCAGCCATCATCGACCACGCGGCCGGCGTCAGGGCCGCCTCGCCGGTGCCAACTGCCGCACGAGTCACGAACAGTTGCTTGAAACTATTAGCCAACCCGCAGGCTGCGGTAGCCAGACTCCAGAAAAAAACCCCTCCAGCAATGATGAATTTCCGGGAGTGGGTATCCGCCAGGCGGCCCAACGGAATGCTGAAAATGATATAGGTGATGATGAAAGCAAAGCCTTGCAACAAGCTAATCTGAGTATCGCTGATCTGCAGGTCCGCCTGAATTGGGTCCACCAGCAGATTGACGACCTGCCGATCTACAAAGGACAGCATGTAGGCAAAGGTGAGCAGACCGGTTACGCGCCACGCAACGGCGCTGGGCGGATACTCATCGGCGGAAGAATCGAGCCTGCTCATGACAAGATCTCGCGAGCTGAAAAATCAGCTCTTCTGTTGAGTTGTTATCGATGAGTGCCCGGACGACAGAAACGCCAGCGGATGCTTCCTCGCCCAGGTCTCGACGGTTTGCAGATTCACTGGATAGCGTGCCAGAAAAGCACGCATATCGACGGTAAACGGGGACGGTTGCGCGTCATTGTACCAACGGTAAACCGCACACAGATCGCGCTCGATACGTGCAGCCCTGGTCGGCTCGTCCGGTGCGAAGAGCGTCCCCATGTGCCGGGCGAACTCCTCCACTGGAAAGCTTTCGAAGCGAATCTCCTTTCCCCAGGCCCGACTCAGTGATGCTGCCGTTTCTTCACCCCGCAGCGCTTGCGGGCCTCCAACGATAAAGCGTTGATTGACAGCTCCCTCGTCCCCAGCAACCACCATCATGATTCGCGCAACATCGGCCAGGCAAATCCAGCTAACAGGCAGTGTAGGCGCATGTGGGTATCTCAGGACCTGATGATCCCGCAGAGAGGGCAAGGCCCAGCCGCGCAGGAGATTGTCCATGAAGATCACCGGACAGATCGCAGTCGCATCCACCGGCGAGTCGAACAGGCGCCGGATGATTTTCAACCTCGTATCATGTGCCACGTGGCCGGCAGGCGCTACTCCCACGTACAGACTAGCATTGAACACTACCCGAGAAATTCTTGCCTGGATTGCGGCGGACAGGAAGTTTTCGAATCCACACAGTACTTTCGCCGGGTCATTGAAAGACGCCGAGGGCAGGTTGAGGAAAACTGTTTCGACCCCTTCCAAAGCAGGCGATAAAGTGCGGGGTTCCAGTAAATCCAATGTGACACAAGGCACGCTCTCGATAACGCGGGGGTCACCTAATTGGCGCACCGCAGCTGTCACGGACCAACCGGCAACCTGGAGTTCCGCGATCTGAGCGGCACCCTGATCTCCCGTGGCGCCTATTACCAGCACTCCCTGCTTGCTCATCCCCACAGCTCCTTTCAATTTGGGCTGAAGTAGCCGGCTCCCGCAAGCCGTCGGCTTTATGGGTGCCGGCTACCCGCTTCAGAAGCGCGCCGTCACTTCCACGCCGTAGGTACGCGGAATGCCGCCCCAGATTGCGCGGTGCGTACCGCCATCGAAACCGAAGTCATGGAACTTCTCGTCCGTCAGGTTGCGACCGAAGATCGCGACTGACCAACCATCCGCGATACGATCATAGGTGATGCTCGCGTCCAAAAGGCCGTAGGAATCCACCGCGATAGACGGGCTGTTTAGCGTGTCCACAAAATGGTCGTCACGCCACTGATAGGACAGGCGAGAATTCAGCTCACCCGTGTTACCTACCGGGTAACGATGCTGCAAACCCAGGGTGTACTCGAATTCGGGCACACGTTCGAACTTCAGCCTCTTCGCAGCAGGATCATCGATCGCAGGTTCATAAACACCATTACGGTCTGCATCTATACCCGGGAACTCATCGTATTCGGCATCCAGATAGCCAAAAGTGAAATCCACGATCAGATTCTCGGCCAACATCAGCGAGCTCTCAATTTCGAGTCCCGTGATGGTTGCCTCTGCCGCATTGCGCAGTACCTGAGCCACTTGAGGATTGCCATTAACGACAATGGTGTCGGAAATAGTACGTTGGATATCGTCATAAGCACTGTGGAACACAGCCACATTGAAGCGCATGCGTCCGTTCAGCAGATCGGTTTTGATTCCAGCCTCCCAGGTCTCCACTTCTTCCTCATCAACCGGGCCAATGGCTTCCGGGAAAGGTGCGCGAATATTATAGGAGCCCGAACGAAAGCCGGTAGACCAGGTCGCATAGCCAAAGATATCCGGCGTGATGCGCCAGTTGACGCCAACCTTCGGCGAGAAACTCGTCCAGCTCTCATCGCCGGTGACAGCGTTCCCACAGTCCGCCATGGAAAGAGACGAGTATATCGTGGCATCGAAGGAGAAGGGACAGAACACGACCTCCTTATCCTCCTTAGTGATGCGTCCGCCAAATAGCAGGCTGACATCGTCGGTGATATTCCATGTGGCCTCACCGAAAGCGGCGATCGATTCATCGTCGGTCAATCCGAGGCCCACCTGCTGCAATACGGTTGGATCGGCTGGCGTGCCGCCTACGTAGATTTCTCGACGCTCGCCAATATCGTATTCCTGGGTGAAGTAGAACAGGCCCGCAGTAAAGTCGATCACATCGGAAAACTTAGAGGCGTAACGTGCCTCGATGGAGAACTGCTCCTGGTTCTCGCGGTTGTCTGGGAATTCGAACACCACGAAGGGTGACCCATCGAAGTCTGTGGATGAGTCGTAACGGACTTCCCGAACGCCAGTAATAACAGTAAAAACTCCGTGATCCGCCTCGTAACTGGCATCCACCACCAACATCTTCGTCTCGGCATCGACGTAACCCTGGTTATTGTGTCGGATCTCGTACTTATCTGACGGTGGAGCGTACTCGAACACCCGCTGGACCGTAGCGGGTCCGGCAGCCCGCGGGTCAATGCGACTGTCCAGGTTCTGCGCAGCTGACGAGCCTCCGCGTCCGCGGTAGTACTCACCGATAATAGCCACCGAGGTACGGTCCGTTGGCGTCCAGAGCAGTGATGGGCGCAGAATTTCGTAGTCGACTTCCGCCTTCGTCAGGCCATTCTCCAGATTGTCATAGAATCCATCCTGGGAGCGGCTGGTGCCCGCCAGGCGCACCGCCAGATTGTCGCTCACCGGTAGATCGACTGCACCGGTTACCTGAACCGTGTCGTAATTGCCCAACTGGAACTTGGCATAGCCGCCGAACTCGTTGCTCGGCCGGCGGCTGGTCACCGACACGGCACCGCCAGTTACATTCTTGCCAAACAGGGTGCCTTGAGGGCCGCGCAGCACTTCCACCGATTCGAAGTCAAAGGCCGATGCGATGGAACTGGGCCCGAAGCCTACATAGATACCGTCGAAGAAGGCTCCCACCGCTGGGTCCTGGGAACGAGTGGTATTGCTCTGGCCTACACCGCGAATGAAAAAGTTCGCGAAGCCAGGATAGGTGCCCGCCGGGTTCAACTGAACGTTAGGGGCCATCCGGCCGACATCCGTGAGATCGACGGCAAAGGTTTTTTCAATGGCCGCGCCGCTGTACGCGGAGATTGCCGTGGGCACTTCCTGCACGTCCAGGCTGGTTGCACGTTTCTGGGAAGTCACCACCACTTCCTCAAGCGTTTGTGCCTGCGCGAAAGGCGCGACAATGCCTGCCGCAGAAATAGCGGCAATGGTTACCGCCAGCCGACTCTGCAAGTGAGATGAGGTCTTACGATTGAAATGAGGCACGGAATTTTTCATTTTTTGATCCTTATCTATGAATATCAACTGTTGCGGATTACCACTATCCGGCAGCCCGGACGATGCGACCACCTCAAGGCGCAGCGAGAAACTCTTGACAGAGGGTGCCGCATAAATTGGCGACTTCTTTAATTTTATTAAATTAAAACTAGTTGCTTGTCGAAGACATAGCAATACGGAGACTACGAAAAATTTCGATTCGGGCCGCTTTTTGACAATGCCGACTTAGCCGCGATGTAGCCAAAGGCGATCGCAGGGCCGATAGTGCCGCCCGCACCGAAATAGGCGTCGCGGGTAGGCGAAGCCACGCAATTGCCGGCACCGAACAGTCCCGGGATGGGCTCTCCCAAAGGATCCAGCACCTCCGCAGAGGCGTTGATCATCGGGCCGGCACAGGTATCCAGCACGCCTGGGGCAAGAACCACCGCGTACAACGGCCCTGCGGTATCGATAGGGAACATGGTCGGGTTGCGCAGGGTACTGAAGGACACATCGGACTCGCGATGCCGCCGCGAGAAATGCGCCTGCCAGTCCAACTCTGATTGGTGAGCGCCGCGCTGGAAGTCGTGGTCGACGCCACTGCGAGCGAAGCCGTTGAACCGCTCAATGGTAGCTTGCAGATTCACGGCAAACCCGTCTCCCAGGGAAAAGGAGACTCCGTATTTACGCTCAATGGCTTCCAGGCGCGCCCGCAAATTTCCCGCTAGTTGCTGCACTGATTCCGCCGCGACCAGATAGGGCGAATCGCCGGACTCGACGGGCAAGGGAGGATTACCTGCGTAGGTCTCCACGGTGCGTTGGTCGACGACGAGGAATAGGAACTGATTCGGATACTCTACTGCGACCGGATCCCAGACCTGATGCACGCGGCTACGGTCATTGTAATTGCGCTTTTCATTGGCCACCCGCCGGCCATGCTTGTTGACAATGATCATCGAGTCGCCCGGAGGGATGTGCACCGGCTGCCCTACCATGCGGTGCTGAAGTGCCTCCTCCAGTATTACCTGGGTGCGCCATGCCGTGCTCATGTCACCCGGCATGGCCCCTACTGCAGTCGCCACCTTGAGAAAATCCCCCGTGCTGCCGGGTGGGGCACAGGTACCGTAGGCCATACGCTGGTAACGCTCCAAGAGTTCGGGCGAGTGGGCAAAGCCACCTGTAGCGGCTATCACACCCTTTCTTGCGCGCATCCGCCTTTCGCCGGCGGGAGTCTGCAGCCGCACTCCGATGATGCGACCGTGGTCAAACATAAGCTCCAGAAGCTCATGCTCCATACGCACGTGAGCCCCGTGCGCCTCCAGCCACGCAATCATGCCGACCACCAAGCCGGCGCCCCGGCCACCGTGTGCGGCATCCGGCCGCGGCCAGATAGCGCGCCCCCGTGGCGTGCGATTCTCGGGAAGGTGGGCAGCATAATCCGGCGACGGGCCGACTCCACCGGGCAACTCGAACAAGGACATCTGGGCAGCACCTACGGCTTCCAGGTGCTCCACGGCGCGGTACCCGTTCTGGTAGAACGCCCGCAGCAGGTCGAAACGCGGCTGATTTAGACCGAAGGTCTCGTGACCTTCCCGAAAGCACTCGGGATAAGCGTAGCGCACCATGTAGCGCAAACAATCGCGCTCGTCATCCTGCCAGCCTCGTGCCCGCAGCCAAGGGTTGTTCGGCACCCAGGCAACGCCACTGGCCATGCGCGTGGTGCCACCGACAACCGATGCCTTGTCCACCAGCATCACCGAGGCACCCGCTGCAACCGCGGTCACGGCGGCAGTGCAGCCAGCCGCCCCGGAGCCTACGACCAGCACATCGACTTCGTCGTCCCAGCTGCCCCTGGCGGCCTGGGCTGCCATACCGGCAACCGGAACCCCGAGCACGCTCGCACCGGCCACGCCGGCAGTTGCCCTTAAAAATCCCCGACGATCCTGGTCGGGATTATTGCCATGACGCATGCGGCTCTCCTTATTGATTGTGCGCGACAACCATCGCGCCACTTAGCAGCCGCTAATTCCCCCTCTGAATCCCCCCCCTCGACTCATCCCCCCCGAACCAGCGAATGCTGTGTCGTTCACGTTACGAATGCACAACGCCGAAAACTAAACGTCAGCTCAATAGTATGTGATACTTATTTATAAGACAATACCTACATAAAGCAGGCTGTATGGCGGTTTTTCACTGCGTATATCTGTGTGTCTTAAATAAGCGAGTCTCTGTTTATGATTGAAGTTCGCCCGCGTAGGCCAACTGGAGATCGATTTACTGTAAGTTTTGATTCGGTTCGAGGTGATAAGAGATCACCCAGCGGCAACACCGCCGACCGTCTCCGCGCAGGATGCCGACCGTCGCTGCGCTTTGGCTAATACAACCAACTTGATTGTGGTCGTAGCAATATGGCGTCGAAGCAAGAGACCGCGAGGCGTCGTCCAGTCATGTGTCCGACCTGACGCCAAAGAACCGCGCGACGAAACCTGCCGCTCGGCCCGCCCAACGCCTTTCACCCAGAAACGCACATTTCATGCGCTTCGCAGATTACGTACTCTGCAAAGGCCTGAACTTCGGGACGGAAATCTCTTCCGACCACTTATCGAAAACCACCTCGACGGCCAGTCCGATCACTGCCGCTTCGGGCGCGCAGTCGATGACATTGCTCATCATCGTCGGGCCTTCCGCGAGTTCGATCAGCGCGACGATGTAGGGTGCCTCGGCCGCGTAGGCCCGCGAAGGCGCCCGGCGCACGACCGTGTAGCTGCGGATACGTCCGTGTCCGCTGGCACGCACCCATTCGACAGCGACGCTGTTGCATTTGCAGCACATCATTCTCGGATAGAACTGATGCGCTCCGCAGCTGCCGCAGCGCTGCAACAAAAGCTCGCCGTTCCTGCAACCCTCCCAAAAGGGACGGGTCTCCGGAGTGGGCCGCGGAAAATTTTTGCCGGCGTGAGCAGTCACGGGTTCCGCTCCCTTGCAAGTATGATCGTCGTGTGGCTCGACATGATGCCGCCCTGCGCATGAACGAGGGCGGTTTCTGCCTTTTTCACTTGGCGTTCGCCCGCCTGGTGACGCAACTGCGTCACGGTTTCGGTCAGGGCAAACATCGAACCGGGATTACCCGGGTGGCAGTGCGACAGCAAGCCGCCATGCGTGTTCACGGGGAATGCACCGTCCGGTTCGATGGCGCCCGTGGCGATGAAAGCGCCGCCCTCGCCTTTGGCGCAAAAGCCGAGATCCTCGAGTTCGACCAGTACGGTGGGCGTAAAGCAATCGTAAAGCTGCGCAAAATCCATATCGCGCGGCTTCAGCCCTGCCATCTCATAGGCGCGCTCTCCGGCTTCCTTTGCGGCAGACGTGGTCAGGCTGTGCGCCTGGCTGATGTGCTCGTGACGATGCCCCTCGCCCACGCCAAGCAGATAGATAGGTGCGTGCGGAAAGTCGCGTGCCCGTTCTGCAGAAGTCACG
>Ga0172382_10004537_pt1 | contig 21220 bp, 17 predicted proteins | sample Leawel138RmetaG_FD_122245 | JGI IMG/M metagenome (GOLD analysis project Ga0172382, IMG submission 122245) | Leachate microbial communities from a municipal landfill in Southern Ontario, Canada - Leachate well 138R metaG | ecosystem: Engineered > Solid waste > Landfill > Unclassified | place... | reverse complement strand
GCCGTGGGTCTGTGCGCCGTTGCTGATGTCTGTTGTTGTCGCTGACTTCCTGCCCGTTCGTGGTTCGGTGTCGGTGACGGCTGTGGCATACCTGCTTCCGTTCTGAGCCTGCCTTTCCGGAACGGTCACCACCACCGATATCCGACACCCGGAAAGGCCATCGATGCGCAAGATCCTGAAATCCACGAGACGCTGGCGGACAGCGGCCGCACTCACGCTGTCGGCGGCGGTGCTGGCCGCCTGCGGCGGCGGCGCCAGTGATGTGGTGGGCGGGGAAGGCGGCAACAGCGACGCAGAGACCACGCTGACGCTGGTGGCGTTCGCGGTTCCCGAGCCGGGCTGGTCGAAGGTGTCACCTGCGTTCGCCGCCACCGAGGAGGGCAAGGGCGTCGCGGTCACGGGTTCCTACGGTGCCTCGGGAGACCAGTCCCGCGCCGTCGAGTCCGGCAAGCCCGCCGACATCGTGAACTTCTCGGTCGAACCCGACATCACCCGCCTGGTCAAGGCCGGCAAGGTCGACGAGAACTGGAACGCCGGCCCCAACAAGGGCATCGCGTTCGGCTCGGTGGTCAGCTTCGCGGTGCGCCCCGGCAACCCCAAGAACATCCGCACCTGGGACGACCTGCTGCAGCCGGGCGTCGAGGTCATCACGCCGAGTCCGCTCAGCTCCGGCGCGGCGAAGTGGAACCTGCTCGCGCCGTACGCCTACGCCAGCAACGGCGGCAAGGATCCGCAGGCCGGCATCGACTTCGTCAACAAGTTGGTCACCGAGCACGTCAAGCTGCGTCCCGGCTCGGGCCGTGAGGCCACCGACGTGTTCCGCCAGGGCAGCGGTGACGTGCTGCTGGCCTACGAGAACGAGGCGCTGAACTTCGACCTGGAACACGTCAACCCGGCGCAGACCTTCAAGATCGAGAACCCGACCGCGGTGGTGAACACCAGCCAGCACCCGGACCAGGCCCAGGCGTTCGTGAACTTCCAGTTCACCCCGGAAGCCCAGAAGCTGTGGGCGGAAGCCAACTTCCGGCCGGTCGACCCGGCGGTGCTCGCCGAGTTCGCCGACAAGTTCCCCACGCCGGAGAAGCTGTGGACCATCGAGGACCTGGGTGGCTGGTCTAAGGTCGACTCCGAGCTGTTCGACAAGGAGAACGGCACGATCACGAAGATCTACAAGCAGGCCACTGGATGACCCCTTCTCCCAGGGTGGTCGACCCGAACCCTGAGGCGATCCGGCCCGAGCTCACCGACGACGGTGGCTCGGGCCGGTCCTCGCGGCTGCTCACCCCCAGGCACGGATCGACGTCGCTGCGCGTCGGGGCCGCCACGATGTGGCTGTCGCTGATCGTGCTGCTGCCGCTCGCCGCGATCCTCTGGCAGTCCGCGGGGGGTGGGTTCGGCGCATTCTGGTCGGCTGTCAGCTCTCCGGCCGCGGTGGCCTCGCTGCGCGTGACGGTCACCATCTCGATCGGCGTCACCATCGTCAACGGGTTCTTCGGGTTGCTGGTCGCCTGGGTGCTGACCCGCGACGAGTTCCCCGGCAAGCGTCTGGTCGACGCGGTCATCGATCTGCCGTTCGCGCTGCCCACCATCGTCGCCAGCCTGGTGATGCTCGCGCTCTACGGCCCCGCCAGCCCGGTGGGAATCCACCTGCAACACACGAAGTGGGGCGTGGGCATCGCGCTGCTGTTCGTGACGCTGCCGTTCGTGGTGCGCTCCGTGCAGCCGGTGCTGCTCGAGCTCGACCGTGAGGTCGAGGAGGCGGCGGCATCGTTGGGCGCCAACAACTTCACGATCCTGACCAAGGTGATCCTGCCCGCATTGCTGCCGGCCTTGCTCTCGGGCGCGGGGCTGGCGTTCTCCCGCGCCATCGGCGAGTTCGGTTCCGTGGTGCTGATCGGCGGCGCGGTCCCCGGTGAGACCGAGGTGTCCTCGCAGTGGATCCGCACCCTGATCGAGAACGACGACAAGGTCGGTGCGGCCGCGATCTCCATTGTGCTGCTCGCGATCTCGTTCGTGATTCTGTTCATCCTGCGGGCCATCGGCGCCAGGGCAGCCAAACGGGAGGCGCTGGCGGCATGACGCTCTCGCCGGTGATGCGTCACCTTCTGCGGTGGATCGCGCTGACCTACGTCGCGGTCCTGGTGATCGTGCCGGTCGGGCTGATCCTGTGGCGCACCTTCTCACCCGGTGTCGGCGACTTCTTCGCCTCCGTTGGCACCCCGGCAGCGATCTCGGCTCTGCAGCTGTCGCTGCTCGTCGTCGCGATCGTGGTGCCGCTCAACGTGCTCTTCGGGGTTCCCACGGCGCTGGTGTTGGCGCGCAACAAGTTCCGCGGCAAGAGTGCGCTGCAGGCCGTCATCGACCTGCCGTTCGCGGTGTCGCCGGTGGTCGTCGGTGTCGCGCTGATCCTGCTGTGGGGTTCGGCGGGCCTGTTCGGCTTCCTCGAGAACGACTTCGGGTGGAGGATCATCTTCGGCTTCCCCGGCATCGTGCTGGCCAGCATCTTCGTCACCGTGCCGTTCGTGATCCGCGAGGTCGAACCGGTGCTGCACGAGATCGGCACCGATCAGGAGGAGGCGTCGGCCACCCTCGGCGCGCAGTGGTGGCAGACGTTCTGGCGGATCACGCTCCCGTCGATCCGCTGGGGTCTGACCTACGGCATCGTGCTGACGATCGCCCGCACCCTCGGCGAGTTCGGTGCGGTGCTGATGGTCGCGGCGAATCTGCCCGGTTCGTCGCAGACGCTGACGCTGTTGGTCCATGACCGGTACACCCGGGGCGCCGAGTACGGCGCCTACGCGATCTCGACGCTGTTGATGACCGTCGCCGTCCTGGTCCTCATCGCCCAAGTGATCCTCGACGCCCGCCGGACGCGCACCGCCAAATAGGCCCCTAGGAGCTGACATCTGATGACCCACGCGATCACCGTCGAAGGCGCCAACAAGCGCTACGGCGACTTCGCCGCGCTGGACAACGTCGACTTCGTCGTGCCCGCGGGTTCGCTGACGGCGCTGCTGGGACCCAGCGGGTCGGGGAAATCGACGCTGCTTCGGGCCATCGCCGGCCTCGACGAGCCCGACACCGGCACGATCACCATCAACGGCCGCGACGTCACCCGGATACCGCCGCAGAAGCGCGGTATCGGCTTCGTGTTCCAGCACTACGCCGCGTTCAAGCACCTGACCGTCCGCGACAACGTGGCCTTCGGCCTGAAGATCCGCAAGAAGCCCAAGGCCGAGATCAAGGCCAAGGTCGACGATCTGCTGGAGGTGGTCGGGCTGGCGGGCTTCCAGAGCCGCTACCCCAACCAGCTCTCCGGTGGTCAGCGTCAGCGCATGGCGCTGGCGCGGGCGTTGGCCGTCGACCCGCAGGTGCTGCTGCTCGACGAGCCGTTCGGCGCTCTCGACGCCAAGGTCCGAGAGGATCTGCGCGCGTGGCTGCGCAGACTGCACGACGAGGTGCACGTGACGACCGTGCTGGTGACCCACGATCAGCAGGAGGCACTCGACGTCGCCGACCGGATCGCGGTGCTCAACAAGGGCCGTATCGAGCAGGTCGGTTCACCGACCGAGGTGTACGACGCTCCTGCCAACGCGTTCGTGATGTCGTTCCTCGGCGCGGTGTCATCCCTCAACGGTGTGCTGGTGCGTCCGCACGACATCCGGGTGGGCCGCAGCCCGGAGATGGCGATCGGCGCCAGCGACGACTCAGTCCAGGCCACCGGTGTCACCCGGGCGACGATCGATCGGATCGTGGTGCTGGGCTTCGAGGTTCGCGTCGAACTGACCAGTGCGGCAACGCATACGCCGTTCACCGCGCAGATCACCCGCGGCGACGCCGAGGCGCTCGGCCTCAAGGAGGGCGACACGGTGTACGTGCGCGCCACCCGGGTGCCGTCGCTGCCGGACGGCGTTCCGCTGCCGGTGGCCTGATTCAGCCGTCCGCCCGGTCCTGCACCACCGCTTTCAGCTCTGACCGCGAGCTGATCGCGAGCTTGTGGTACACGTTGCGCAGGTGGTACTCGACCGTCTTCGGGCTCAGGAACAGTGCCGCGGCGGCTTCCTTCGTGGTGGCTCCCCGGCCGAGCATCTGGGCGATCCGAAGCTCCTGAGACGTCAGCAGGGCCGAATACTCGGTACCACCGCGCCGAGCGCGTTCGCCGGTGGCTTCGAGCTCATCTGCGGCGGCGTCAGCCCACGGGCGGGCCCCGAGTCGTTCGAAGTCTTCGAGGGCCGCACGGAGATGCGGTCGCGCGGCGACCCGCTTCTTGATGCGGCGAAGGCTGGAGCCGAACGCAAGCCGGGTGCGCGCGGCCTCGAACCTGTCGGGGTTGAGTTCGTGCAGCCGTAGCGCTTCCGAGAAGTGTGCCTCACATTCCCCGGGCTCTCCGGCGGTGAGTGCCATCGCCCGGTGCGCGCGCGCCAACGCCCACGGCTGACTCTTCTCCTGTGCCCGGCCCAGGTAACCCACGGCGACCTCGTGCGCGGCGGCAGCGTCGCCGTGCCGCATGTGTGCTTCGGCGAGTTCCGGCCCTGGTGCCAGGTCGACGTCACGAAATCTGTTGTCGGTCAACAATGATTCCATTCCCTGGTAGTGCACGACGGCCTCGCCGGCGTTGCCTTCGGCCAGTGCGGAATCGCCGAGGGCGAACTGTGCCCACAGGTGGGCGAACGTGATGTGGTGGCGCCGCGCCAACTGCCGTGCCTCGGCGGCATTGACGCGACACTCGGCAAAGCGGCCCATTCTCGCCTGCAACCATGCCAGCCCCGCCAGTGATGCGGCCAGGTCGGTGCTTTGACTGGTTTCTCTTGCCAGCGCGACGCTTTCGGTGTAACTCGCCAGCGCTGACTGCCAGTTGTCGGTGGTCGCGTCGTCACGGGCCGTGTGGAACAGCAGATTCGGTAGCGCACCGATCGCCGTCCTTTTCCTGCGATCCTGCACGACCCGTTGCATGAGATCTCTGCCGGCGGCGGTTTCACGGAGAAACAGGGCGCCGACGATCGACCAGTCCGGGCGGCGGGGGTCGTCGAGCACCGACGGTTCGTTGTTGAGTGTCTCGACGGCGATCCGCAGCCACCGCATCCCGTCGCCACCGGCAATGACGCGGGCGACTCCGATGGCCAACTGGCCGCGGGTGCGTGCCGAACCCGTGCGGCACGCCGGTAGAAGCACTTCGATGCGGTCGGCCAGGGCCAGGCCCGCGGCGGTGTCACACATGTAGAAGCATGCGGTGACCGCGTCCGCCAACAGGCCCACGGTGGCATCCGCTTCTGCCGCATCGGTTCTCGCGGCCGCGTCGACGAGGAGGTCGTGAGCGTCGCGGAGCGAACCGCTGCGCAACGCGATATGGCCGCGCAGCGCGCTGATCTGGGTGATAGTGTCGGGCCCCGCGGCGATCGCCTCCGCATCATCGATCAGCCCCCGGGCACGGGTGAGGTGCCCGGCGAACCAGGCCGCCTCGCCGGCACGGATCAACCGCGCACAGCGCAGCGCGTCGTCGTTGGTCAGCTCTGCACTTCTGGTCAGAGCGTTGGCCGCCACGCCGTGTGCGCCACGGGCAGTGGCCTTTTCGGCCAGATCGACGAGATCGTCGGCCACCGCGTCGTCGGGTCCGACGACCGCCTCGCTCAGGTGCCAGACCCGGCGGGTGTGTGCGGCCGCGGGCATCGCGGCCGCGACGGCGCGGTGGACGTCCCGGCGGGTCTGCGCATCGGCGGCGGCGTAGACGGCCGATCTGACCAACGGATGCCGGAAGTCGACTCGACCGGCGTTGATGCGCATCAGCTCGATCGACTCGGCCTCGACGATCGGGGCCAGCGAGGTACCCATCTCCGCGGCAGCGCGAGACGCCAGCCCGAGATCCCCGTCGGCGACCACCGCGAGCAGAAGAGCCAACCGCGTGGAGTCGGGGAGCGCGGTGATCCGTCGCCCGAAGGCCTGTGCGACGGCGTCGGACACCGGCACCGGCAGCACGGGTGGCGAGTCACGGACGCGTTCGATGTCGCGGGAGAGTTCGACCAGGGCCAGCGGGCTGCCCAACGTGACCCGGTGAAGGTGCGCTGCATCCTCGGCGGTCGCCGGGTTCGGCGCCGACCGCGAGATCAGTTCCGACGCCGCGGCAAGATCCAGACCGCCGAGATCCAGTATCGGGAGGTCGGTCGCCGTGAACGCGGCGTGTGGCTCCGGGCGGGTCGAGATCACCATCGCGATCGGATCGGCCAGCAGGCGACGGGCGACGAACGTCAACGCGTCGGCCGACGGTGAGTCGAGCAGGTGCGCGTCATCCACCAGCACCAGCAGCGCAGAGTCTTCGGCATACCTGCTGAGCAGGCTCAACGTGGCTGCGCCGACTGCGAACCGTTCGGGTGCGGGACCGTCACGCATCAGCAGAGCCACCGCGAGAGCGTCGCACTGCGGCGCCGGCAGGCGATCGATGAGATGCAGTGCGGGCCGTAACAGCTGATGCAGTCCGGAGAATTCGAGGGTCGACTCGGCTTCTGTTCCGGAGGCGCGGACCAGCGTCATGTCGCCGAGGTGTGCAGCGGTGTCCTCGAGCAGCGCGGTTTTGCCGATTCCGGCCTCCCCGCGGACGACCAACACCCCGCTCTGGCCGAGACGCGCGCCGGCGACCAGCTCGGCGATGCGCTGCTGCTCGGATTCGCGGCCGAGAAGCATGCGCCGATACTAGGCGGCGCGAACTAGGGGGGCCACCTGATTCGCCGGAGCTTCCGCAGGTCCACGCTGGTGTGTGTAGTCCCATCGGAGGAAGGACACCACGATGAATACCACCACCATTCCGGTCGATCCGGAGAAACTCATGGGCTTCGTGCTGCGCTCCGTCGAGGAGGCGGGGGCGGCCCTGAACTGTGCGCTCGTGGTCATGGGGCAGCGGCTCGGCTACTACCGATGCCTTGTCGAACACGGGCCGTGCACCCCCGCAGAACTGGCCGAACACACCGGAACCGACGAGCACTACGCCCGCGAATGGCTCAACGCGCAGGCCGCCGGTTCGTTCGTCGCCTACGACGACTCGACCGGCCGCTACCATCTGCCGCCGGAACAGGCCACGGCGCTGTACGACGAGACCAGCCCGGCGTTCGTCGGCGGGCTGTTCCAGCTCGCGTACGGGACGCTGCGGGATGCCACCCACATCGTCGAGGTGGCACGGACGGGCGACGGAATGGGTTGGGGTGAACACAATTCCGATGTCCATGTCGGGTGCGAGAGGTTCTTCCTGCCGACCTATGCGGCGCAGATCGTCGACAACTGGATTCCCGCGCTGGAAGGTGTCGCCGACAGGCTTGCCGACGGCGCACGGGTGGCAGACGTGGGGTGCGGGCACGGCGGTTCGACCCTGTTGATGGCGCGGGCGTTCCCGAACTCCACCTTTGTGGGCACCGACGTGCACGCCGGCTCCGTCGAGACCGCGAGGCAACGGACTCGGGAGGCGAACGCGGACCGGCGCGTGAGCTTCGAAGTGGGGAGCGCCGACCAACTCGGCGGCGGCCCCTACGACCTGGTCACGATGTTCGACTGCCTGCACGACATGGGCGATCCGATCGGGGCGGCCCGGCGGGTTCGCGAGGTGATCGCCGAGGACGGATCGTGGATGATCGTCGAGCCGGCCGCCGGTGACCGGGTGCAGGACAACTTCAATTCCATCGGTCGCGCCTACTACGGGTTCTCGACGCTGCTGTGCACGCCGTCGTCGTTGGCGCAGCCGGTGGGTCTGGCGTTGGGCACCCAGGCGGGGCCCGCGCGTATCCGCGATGTGGTCACCGCGGCGGGATTCACCCGGTTCAGGGTGGCGGCACAGACACCGTTCAACCACGTTTTCCAGGTTCGGCCCTGAACAGCGCCGATCCGGCGATGATGGGTGGCGTGCGCGGTCCGCAGCGCAGGGCCCGACCACCGGACTCGACCGGTTCGGTGGTCCGCGACGGCGTGTCCCTGCACTACGACGTCTATGGAGACGGGCCGACCACGGTGCTGCTGATGCCGAGCTGGTCGATCGTCGACTCACGGTTCTGGAAGGCCCAGGTGGCGTTTCTGGCGCGTCACCACCGCGTCGTGACGTTCGACGGTCGCGGCTGCGGGCAATCCGATCGGCCGCGCGGCCCCGCGGCCTACGCCCACCGCGAGTATGCCGCCGACACGGTGGCCGTGCTCGACGCGACCGGCACCGCGAGCAGCGTCCTGGTCTGCCTGTCGCGCGGTGCCGAGTGGGCGGTGCGGGTGGCCGTGGATCAGCCTGCGCGGGTCGCAGGTATTTTCGCGATCGCGCCGTCCTGCGCGGTTCCGGCCGCCAAATTGGATGTGGAACGCGAGTTCCTGTGGCACCAGCATGTCGAAACGCCCAGGGGCTGGCAGACCTACAGCCGCGAGCACTGGCTGCACGACGGATTGGACGAGTTCCGGCGGTTCTTCTTCGACATGATGATCCCGGAACCGCACTCCACCAAGCACATCGAGGACATGCTGGCCTGGTCGGCCGACGTCGATGCCGCCACGCTCGTGGACACCACGGATGCCAGGCTGGACCCGGAACTCCTCGCGGCGGAGCCATTCGAGGATCTCGCGAAGGCCGTCGGCTGCCCGGTCCATGTGGTGCACGGGACAGCGGACCGGATCAGCAGCCCCGCGGTCGGCGAGCAGCTTGCCGAGCTCACCGGCGGCTCGCTGACGCTGATCGAGGGTGCCGGCCACGCGCCGCTGGCCCGAGATCCGGTGCTGATCAACACGATGATCCACGATTTCGTCGCGACGGTCGCGCCGTCGCCGCGCCTCAAGCAGCGCGTCCGCGCGCCCCGCCGACGGCGGAAGGCTCTGTACCTGTCCTCGCCGATCGGGCTCGGCCACGCCCGCCGCGATGTCGCGATCGCCACCGAGCTACGTTCTGCAACAGAAGATCTGGAGATCGAGTGGCTGGCGCAGGACCCCGTCACGCGGGTGCTCGCGTCAGCCGGTGAGCGGATTCATCCAGCATCGGCACAGCTGCTCAACGAATCGACGCACGTCGAACACGAATCCGGTGAGCACGACCTGCACGCGTTCGAGGCGCTGCGCCGGATGGACGAGATCCTGGTCGCCAACTTCATGGTGTTCGCCGACCTGATCGCCGAGGAACCCTTCGATCTGGTGATCGCCGACGAAGCGTGGGAGGTGGACTACTTCCTGCACGAGAATCCGGAACTCAAGCGGTTCTCGTTCGCCTGGCTGACCGACTTCGTCGGCTGGTTGCCCATGCCGGACGGTGGACCGCGGGAGGCAGCGCTGACCGCCGACTACAACGCGGAGATGATCGAGCAGCGCGCGAGGTTTCCGCGACTTCGGGACCGGTCGATATTCGTCGGCAATCCCGAAGACGTTGTGCGACAAGACTTCGGCCCTGGGCTGCCCGACATCAGGGAGTGGACCGGCCAGAACTTCGACTTCTCCGGATATGTCACAGGCTCGGTGCCGCCGGCGGGTCCGGAGCGGGCGGCACTGCGTCGGAAACTCGGGTTGCAGCCGGATCAGCGGCTGTGCGTCGTCACCGTGGGCGGCACCTCGGTGGGGGAGTCGCTGCTGCAACGCATTCTGCACGCGGTGCCGATCATTCGCCGGGCAATGCCAGAGCTTCACTTCCTGGTCGTGACGGGTCCCCGAATCGACCCCGCGACGCTGCCTCGTCCTCGAGGCGTCCGGGTCCGTGGCTTCGTCCCCGACCTCGCCGACTACCTCGCCGCCTGCGACATCGCGCTGGTGCAGGGCGGACTGACGACGTGTATGGAGCTGACGGCGGCGGGAACGCCGTTCGTCTATGTGCCACTGGAGAATCACTTCGAACAGAACTTCCATGTGCGTCACCGGTTGGAGCGCTACGGCGGCGGCCGCCCGATGCGCTACGCGGAGGCTGCCGATCCGGACCTGCTGGCCAAGATCATCTTCGATGAACTGTCCGCGACGCGACGGGTCCTTCCCGTCGAGACCGACGGAGCCAGGCGTGCCGCGGCGATGCTCGCCGATCTGCTGTAGCTACGGATTTCGTCCCCCAAAGGACTAGGGGGGTCACCCGATTCGGAGCCCGTACTCGTCGTGTGACGGTGACATGGTGACCAGCCGTGAATGGCTGGGGAGCAACAGGACTCGGTCCGTATGCGCGCGGGACGCGCCGACAGCAACGTAGTTCGACGATTCATCACGTGAAAGGACAACGTCATGCCTCATCCGATTCTGGCGACCGCAATGGCGGTCGGCATTGCGGCCACCGCGGGCGCGGGCGCCCTGGGAGACGCGCCGCCGACAGTGAATGTCACTGCGAACAAGCACGTGTCGGCGACCAGGTTGACCGCGGTCGTCACACCCAACGCGCTCTACTCCGCGGCCCCGGCGTCCGATGTGGTGGTGTTGGGTGCGCATGGCAGTCTCGCCGTCGGTGAGCCCCGCGGTGTCCCGCAGGCAGGGGCTCTGTCGGGTGCCAGCCGGGCGGTGGGTGGAGGCCTCGAACTGTCGACCGGCCTCGACACGTCGCGTGTTCACCCTTTGCCGGAACGGGTGAACACCGACATCGAGATGGTGTCCGCGCCGACGACATCGGGTACTGCGCTGCGGCTGGGTCGCGCGACGACACCGTCGGTCGGATCGACCGGGCCGGCAGGCGCGGCGGCGCCCGGCTTGTTCAGTCTGCTCATCGGCAACGGTGACGAACCCGGCGAGAACGGCGGTTGGCTGATCGGTAACGGAGCAGACGGTGGTCCGGGTCAGGACGGCGGCCGTGGTGGACTGCTATTCGGCAACGGCGGTCGCGGAGGTGACGCGTTGACGTCGGGTGGGCCGGCGGGCCGTGGCGGTGACGCAGGGCTGTTCGGCAATGGCGGCGACGGCGGCACCGGCTTCGTCAGCTCAGCCGCCGGGACCAACGCGGCAAGCGGCGGAACCGGCGGGGCAGGTGGCAACGGCGGACTGCTGATGGGTGACGGCGGTAAGGGCGGCACCGGCGGCCGGGCGATCAGCGCCGAAGGCCCGGCGAACGGAGGAAACGGCGGTCGCGGGGGGAATGCCGGAGTCCTTGGAGGCGACGCCGGCGGCGGCGGCGATGGCGGCCGCGGATACAGCGAGAAGGGCCCCGCCTCGGGCGGTGCCGGCGGCGCCGGCGCCGCCGCGAGCACCGTCGGAAATGGCGGCTCGGGTGGAAAGGGCGGGTCCGCGCAGGGTGCCGGGAGCGCCAACGGCGGTGCCGGAGGTTCAGGGGGTGCAGGTGGTTTCGTCAGCGGCGACGGAGGTGCAGGCGGTGGCGGGGGCACTGCGTTGAGCGCAGCAGGCACCGGTTCCGGCGGTTCCGGCGGTGACGGCGGGAACGCTCGCGGGGCCGGCGACGGCGGGCGTGGCGGAGTCGGTGCACTCGGGCAGTCGAAGGATGCCCGCGGATTCGGCGGCGTCGGCGGTGCGGGCGGACGGTCGGGTGTCACCGGCACCGGCGGTGCGGGTGGTGCCGGGGGTTCGGGTGTCAGCGACACGTTGGACGCGGCAGGCGGCTCCGGTGGGGTCGGGGGTGACGGTTCCCGCGGTGGGATCGGCGGCACAGGCGGCGCCGCCCACTCGAAATCGGGCAACGCGCAGGGCGGTTTCGCCGGCGACGGGGGAACCGGATCGCGCGGGAGCGGAGGCGACGGAGGTGACGGTGGCATCGGAACGTCGACCACCGGGAAAGGGCGCGGGGGCAACGGAGGCAACGGCGGCGGCGGAAATCCGGGCGGCTCCGGTGGGGAAGGCGGCCAAGGCACGACGAGCGGCGGCAGTCGCGGAAGCGACGGCGCCAGCGCCTGATGGTGTCGTGAGTCTCGGGCCGGCGTACGCGCAAAGCCGCAGCGCCACGGGAATGCGCTGTGCTGTAACGAATTCAGCTGTGCTGTAACGAATTCATCGGAGTGGTGAGTGGTTGGACCGTGCGCCGGAAACCGGGGCGCTTATCGCGCAGACAACTAGGGGGGTCACCGGATTCGCGGGCACCGCTGCGGCTGCCACTGTGTGGTCCGGGCCCGCTGAAGCCGGGCTGTAGACAAAGGAGACGTCATGAAGTGTTATCCCCGAGCGGGCCTGGCCGTCGCGTTGACCGCCGGGCTGCTCACGTCAGGAGGCTTGGCCGACAACGCACTTGAGCGGACCCCGTCGCCAGCTCAGCAGCATCGCGGCGCGCACGCCTCGTCCGCTGCGATGGCGGTGAGTCCTCCCCGGCTGTTGGCGGCGATCGTCGATTCGCCGGTGACGGGTCGACCCGCTGCGGTGGTCGAACCGGTCGGCCGGATGCCGGCTCCGGTGCCCGGGACTGTGCCGGACATCGCGCAACCGACGATTGGCGTTGCGGCGGTTCACCACCGGGTCTGGCCGACGGATACCGGTGTCCCGCTGGGGCGCCTTACCTCGGCGTCGTCCCCTGGCGAACTGAATCCACTGCTGCACAACAATTTCAATGATCGACCGGCTCCTGGCGCTGCTCAGGCCGACGAGCCGGTCTCGCTGCTGAGTCCCACCGGCGCCTTCCTCGGTCTGATCGGACCGGGCGGGCTGCTGATCGGCAACGGTGTGCTGCCGGGACAGAACGGCGGTCTGCTGATCGGCAATGGTGCCGACGGTGCTCCGGGCGTGTTGCCGGGTGAAGCCGGCGGCAAGGGGGGCAACGGCGGCCTGCTGATGGGTAACGGCGGCGCCGGCGGCGCCGGTGCTCCGGGAGTGGCAGGGGGCGCCGGGGGTGCCGGCGGCAACGGCGGGTTCTTCGCCGGCAACGGCGGTGCCGGGGGTGCCGGCGGGAACGGCTCGACGGTGGACGGGCCCACCAGCGGTGGACATGGCGGTGACGGTGGCAAAGCCGGCTTGTTCCGTGGTGACGGCGGCGCAGGCGGTGCGGGCGGTGCCGCAGTCCGCACAGGCAACGGACCTGACGGCCAGGTGTACGCCGGCCGCGGTGGCGACGGCGGAGATGCGGTCGTCGGCAGCGGCGGCCAGGGCGGGGTGGGTGGCGACGCCACCAGCCAGGGCGGTCCCGCCACCAGCGGGGGCGGCGGACACGGCGGCAGCGTCGCGGTCTTCGGTGACGCCGGCGACGGCGGCTTCGGCGGTTATGCGGGTTCGCAGAACCAGGCCACCGGACGGTCCGGCGGAGACGGCGGCCGCGGTGGGGTGCTGTCGGGCAATGGTGGTGACGGCGGAATCGGCGGCTATGCCACCAGCATCGGCACCGGGCCCGCCGAAGGCGGGGCCGGAGGCTACGGCGGCAACGGCGGAGCGTTCTCGCGTGGCGGTGACGGCGGTGCCGGCGGCAACGGTCTCTCCGCTACCGCGCCGGGCAACGGCGGTGGTGGCGGCCGCGGTGGAGACGGTGGCCGCGGCGGGGACGGTGGCCGCGGCGGGGACGGCGGTCTCGGCGGTAAGGGCGGTGTCGGCTCCACGAACAACGGCGCCGACGGTCCCGACGGCGGCCCGGCCGACTGATCCATACGTCCGGTCGCCGGCCGGCCACGGTCAGGCGCGGGTGATCGAGTTGCCCTGCACGGTGATGGGTGTGGTGTCCAAGGCTCGCTTGGCCGGGCCGGTGGCCACCGTGCCGTCGAGGTGGAAGCTGCTGCCGTGACACGGGCAGGTGATCGACGCGCCGATCACCTCGGACACCGTGCATCCGGCATGGGTGCAGACCGCGGAGAACGCCTTGAACTCCCCGGTGTTGGGTTGGGTGAGCACCACGTCGCCGACGACGATCCCGGAGCCGACCGGAACGTCGGCGGTGGCGGCCAAGGCGGCGGTGGTCTCGGTCGTTTCCTCCGGCCCGGGTGACTCGGGTGCGGCCGGGGCCGGGGTAACCGATCTTCCGTAGGTGGCGCAGCCGGCGACCGCGCTCGCGGCGAGCGTGATCCCGGTGCCGAGCAGGGCGTGCCGGCGGGAGAGGGACATCAGGGAACCTGCTTTCTACACGGTGAGGCCGGTGGTCTGGAAGAACCACAGCGCCGAGGTGAGCCAGACGTAGACGAGCACGAAGAACAGCAACCCGCCTGTCACCGGGATCACCCAGGGCCGCAGACCCTTTCGGGTGAGGAGCAGCATCTTGGTGACGAAGACGCCATAGAAGAAGCAGCCGAACAGCGAATGGAAGAACACCCTCGAGTCCGAGGAGGAGAAGCCCAGCGCGTACAGGCAGTGCACCGCGACCGGGACGCTGGCCAGCACGGCGAGTCGGCCGGACCACATGTGCGCGGGCCCGATCCACGACGGTGCGCGGCCTCCCGGGGTCAGTCGGTACATCACGAACGCGGACACCAGCTGGAAGACGGCGAGTGCGACCGCGAGCGTGGCCAGCCACGACTTCACCGCCGTGCCGCTGGAGAACCCAGCGAGGCTGATCGAGAAGAACTGCGGCTCATGGACTTTGCCGAACACCCCCAGGGTGATCGCCGCTGCCGACCCTGTCAGCACGGGTGCCAGCACCGCGGTGGTGGCGCGGTGGGATGCGGCGGGTTCAGAACGCATCGGTGGCCCCCGGCACGGCGGTGAAATCCCAGTGCCTGTCGCCGATCCACAAGGTGCCCACCACGGTGCCGTCCCGGTGTCGGCCGTCCAATCGGGCGGTCCTGTCGGTGCTCGTCAGTTTCAGCACCCCGCCGACGGCGCTGCCCGACAGCCAGGTTTCGATGCCGGCGTTGTCGCAGGCGTAGGCATCGGCGGTGTCGCCGACCACCCTGATCTGCAGCGGCAGGGTGCCGGTCTTGGTGGAGATGTCGGCGACGAAATCCTGCTGCGGGCCGAACGGCACCGGGGGAGGCGGCACCGGGGCGGCGGGAGCCGGCGCAGCGACGGCGGCCGGACTGGGCGGCGCCGGAGGCTGCGGGTTCGGGTTGAGCGTGATGTCAGCCAGGAGTATGCCGGTGGCGAGTGCGGCGACCGCGCCGAGGGTGACGATGGGGCCTGCGATGCTCATGCCGACGAGCATGCGCGCCGGCGAGTGGGCCTAGCTTGGAGAATTCCTGGAGATCGCCAGGAGATCGCCAGGAGATCGCCTGGCGGACGACGCGCCGCTTCCGGTGTCCTGAGGTCAGGCCGCTTCCGTCGGCAGCAGCCGGTACAGCAGGTCCGTCAGGGTGAGCAGGCCGCGCCCCGACGGGCCGTCGACCACCACAAGATGGTTGCGCGTCTCCCGCATGGTGCGCAGGGCTTCGTAGACCGGCGTGTTCTCCGGCATCGCCAGGATCGGCCTCATCAGATCGCGCGCGGCGCCGGTGTTGGACAGGCTGTCCCGCACATGGAGCACGCCGACGGTTGCGGTGCCGTCGCGCACCAGCAGCCGCAGATGGCCTGTGGCTTTGGCGGTTGCCTGGATCTGCGCCGCAGTCGCGTCGGCGGGCACTTCGCTGTACCGCATGTCCCGGCGCGCCAGCTGGCCGACGGTCAACGCCTCCAGTTCCAGCGCACTGGTCAGGTTGGCGTGGTAGCGCTCGTCGAGGGTGCCGACGGTCGCCGAGTGCTCGACGAGCTGGCGCAGCGTGTCGGGGTCCTGGGTGTCGGCCAGTTCGTCCACCGGCGTGACGCCGACGCGGCGCAGGCACCAGTTCGCGGCGGCGTTGAGCCCGCGCAGCAGGGGTCGGGTCACGAACATGAACCCGCGCATCGGCAGGGCGAGCAGCGTCGCGGACCGTTCCGGATGGGCGATGGCCCACGACTTCGGCGCCATCTCGCCGACCACCAGGTGCAGGAACGTCACGATGAGCAACGCCAGCACGAAGCCGCCGACGTCGGCCGCCCATGCCGGGGCGCCCAGATCGCGGATGAGCGGTGTGATGGCGTGGTGCACAGCGGGTTTGGTGATCGCACCGAGGAGCAGTGTGCACACGGTTATACCGAGCTGGGCGCCGGCCAGCAGCAGCGAGAGTTCGCCGGCGCTGCGTAGCGCGGCGCGGGCGGCGGCGCTGGTGGCCGCGGCGTCTTCGAGTCGGCTGCGCCGCGCGGCGATCAACGCGAACTCGACCGCGACGAAGAAGGCGCTCAGGCTGATCAAGGCGACGGTGACTGCGGCAACGACCCACGGGCTACTCATGGCCGGTCCCCTCGGAAACGGTGACGAACACCGATGCCGGGACGCGCCGCTCGATCGAGCGGACCTGCGCCGTCAGCGACCGTATCGGGGGCACTCCGTCGCCGAGCAGATCCGCCGGGTCGGCGGGCAGCGCGATCACGACTTCGTCGCCGACCGCGGGTAGGCCCACCGCGTGCGCGATCACCATTCCCGCAACCGTTTCGTAGTCGCCGGGCGGCAGAACCAGGTCGAGGGTGCGTTCGGCCTCGTCGAGGGGCAGGTCTCCGGCGAGAAGCCAGCCGACGCCGTCGGCGACCACGTCGGCCTCGGCGTCGGTGTCGTGTTCGTCGTCGATCTCGCCGACCAGCTCCTCGGCGAGGTCCTCGATCGTGACGATGCCCGCGAATCCGCCGTACTCGTCGATGACGATCGCCATCTCGGCGTCGGCCCGCTGAAGTTCACGCACCACGTTGGGCAACGGCAATGTCTCGGGCACCACCACCGCCGACCGGCAATGTGCGCCGGCGGTATCGGTGGCGGGCACCGGCCCCAGCAGGTCGTGCAGCTCGACCACGCCCACGATGTCATCGGGACTCGAGCCGATGACGGGGTAACGGGTGTGGCCGGTGGCCATCCGCTGCAGCACCGACGAGATCGACTCGCCGGCCGGGACGGTGTCGACACGGGAGCGCGGGATCATCGCGTGTTCGGCTGTGCTGGTGGGGAAGTCGAGGATGCGGTCGAGCAATGCCGACAGCTCGGCGGGGATCTCGCCTGCCTCACGGGACGCTGCGACGATGTGTTCCAGGTCGCGCACCGTGGCGGAGTGTTCGACGTCGTGCACCGGTTCGATGCGCAGCGCCCGCAACAGCAGGTTCGACGACTGGTCGAAAAGCCAGATCAGCCAGCCGAACACCTTCAGGTAGAGCGTCGTGGACCACGCCAGCCAGCGGGCCAGCGGCTCCGGCCGGGCGATCGCGAGGTTCTTCGGGAACAGCTCGCCGAACAGCATCTGCACGACGGTCGACACCGCGATCGCGAACAGACCACCGACTGCCACGGCGATCACGGTCGGGATGCCCGCCCCGCCGAGCAGGATCTCGAGGCCGCGCCCGATCAGCGGCTCGGCTACGTAACCGACCAGCAGACCGGTGACGGTGATGCCGAGCTGCGCGCCCGACAGCATGAACGACGTGCGCCGCGTGACCGTCAGCGCGCGGGCCGACGCGCCGTCACCGGCCTCGGCCCGGGCCTTGAGCCGGGACCTGTCGACCGCCATGTAGGCGAATTCCTGCGCGACGAAGTATCCGGTCAGCGCGGTGATCGCCAGCACCACGAGAAAGCCGATGAAGATTCCGAGAACGGCGGTCAGCATGCGACCGCCCCGGGTCTATGAGGTTGCATCGAGTCCTTGCTCGGGTGGGGATGACTCCCTCAACAGTACCGAAGCTGGGAGAGTGCTGTGGATCAGGCGGCCGCGTGCACCGCGAGCGCCGCGTCGAAACGGTCCAGCACCGTCTCGGCGACCTGCCGGTGCGCGCCCAGCGGCGCCGACATCGGGATGCGCTGGGCCGCTGCGAAATCTGCGACGCGGTCGGTGATCCGACCGTGCGCGAGAAACCAGGGCGCGATGACCAGCCGGGTGGCGCCGCGACGGCGCAACTCGTCGGCCGCCTCGGCCGGGCTCGGATGCGGCCCGGTGGCGAACGCCGTCGTCGCGGTCCAGCGCGTCGTCAGCGTCAGCTCACGCGCCACCGTGGCGGTACGCACATTGGCGGCCGGGCGGGACGACCCGACCGCCGTGACGATGACACCGACGCTCGGATCCAGCCGTGACACCCCCGCGTGCTCGAGGCGCTGCCGCAGCACATGGATCAGGCGGTCGTCCTCGCCGAGCACGCCGGCCTGACGGACGTCGGCGCCGGACGCGGCGATCATCTCCGGGATGTCGACACGCGCGTGATACGCGTCGGCAAGCAGCAGCGGGACGACCACCGCCTGCCGACGGCGCAACGCCGCGAGTTCGTCACGCAGATTCGGAGAACTCTGCTCGCAGAACGCGATGCGAGCGTCCAGCGTCGGACGCAGGCGACGGATGCAGTCCACGATCGCGCGTGCCGTCTGCGCCGACCGTGGGTCGGCACTGCCGTGCGCGGTCAGGATGAGTGTCACGCCGACCTCACGATGCGTGCAGCCCGCATTCGGTCTTGGACAGACCCGCCCAGCGTCCGCTGCGCGGGTCGGCCCCCTCGACCGGCTTGTTGGTGCACGGCGCGCAGCCGATCGACGGATACCCCTCGTCGACAAGCGGATTCACCAGAATCCCGTTGGCGTCGATGTAGTCCTGCATGTCGTCGTCGCTCCACGCCGCCAGCGGATTGATCTTCACCAGCCCGAAAGCACTGTCCCAGCTGATCAACGGCGCGTTGGCCCTGGTCGGGGCCTCGACACGCCGGATGCCGGTCACCCACGCCGAATAGCCGCGCAGCGCCTTCGACAGCGGCTCGACCTTACGCAGCCGGCAGCATTCGTTGGCGTTGCGCTCGAACAGGTTCTTGCCCAGCAGGGCGTCCTGCTCGGCGACCGAGTGCTCGGGTCGCACGTTGACGACGTTCACGTCGTAGACCGCCTCGACGGCGTCCCGGGTGCCGATCGTCTCGACGAAGTGGTAGCCGGTGTCGAGGAACAGCACGTCCACCCCGGGACGCACCTTGGCCGCGAGGTCGACGAGCACCGCATCCTGCATGTTGGAGGCGACGATGTAGTCGCCGCCGAAGTGCTCGTCGGTCCAGCGCAACAGCTCCTCCGCGGTGGCGTGCTCGCCGAGTTCGGCGGCCCCACGTTCGGCCAACTGCCTCAGATCCTGCTCTGTGTACACGTCCGTCACCTCAAGTCCGCCTCGTCAGCTCGCAACGCCCACGTAGCGAAACGCTCGCCGTCCTCACGTTGTTTCACGAAGTTGCGCACCACCCGCTCGATGTAGTCACCGAGCTCGGTGGCGAGCACCTTGTGCTGGCGCAGCTTGCGACCGAAGCCGCTGTCGAGGCCAAGGCTGCCGCCCAGGTGCACCTGGAAGCCCTCTTCGGGTCCGTTGCCGTCGTCAACCATCTGACCCTTGAAACCGATGTCGGCGACCTGGATACGGGCGCACGAGTTCGGGCAGCCGTTGATGTTGATCGTCACCGGCACGTCCAGCTGGGCGTTGATGTCGTCGAGCCGCTTCTCCAGCTCGGGCACCAGCACCTGGGAGCGGCTGCGGGTCTCGGCGAAGCTCAGCTTGCAGAACTCGATACCGGTGCACGCCATCAGGTTGCGCCGCCAATGCGACGGGGTGGACGGCAGGCCGAGCGCATCCAGCTGTTCGACGAGCTTCGCCACATTTTCATCGGCGACGTCCAGGATGATCAGCTTCTGATACGGCGTGAACCGGATCCGGTCGGAACCGGCGGCCTCGGCCAGATCGGCGACCTTGGTCAGGATGGTCCCCGACACACGGCCTGCGATCGGCGCGACGCCGACGGCGTTGAGCCCGTTCTTGAGCTTCTGCACACCGACGTGGTCGATCGGCCGGGTGACCGGCTCGGGAGCGGGACCGTCGATGAGCGGGCGCTTCAGGTACTCGGTCTCCAGCACCTCGCGGAACTTCTGCACACCCCAGTCCTTGATCAGGAACTTCAACCGTGCCTTGGACCGCAGGCGGCGGTAACCGTAGTCGCGGAAGACGCTGACCACGCCCTCCCACACGTCGGGCACCTCGTCGAGCGGCACCCACACCCCGACCCGCTGGGCCAGCATCGGGTTGGTGGACAGACCGCCGCCGACCCACAGGTCGAAGCCGGGGCCGTGCTCGGGGTGGTTGACACCGATGAACGCGACGTCGTTGACCTCGTGCACGACGTCCTGCAGACCGGAGATGGCGGTCTTGAACTTGCGCGGCAGGTTCGAGTACTCCGGCTTGCCGATGTAGCGCTTGACGATCTCGTCGACCGCCGGGGTTCCGTCGATCACCTCGTCGAGCGACTCGCCGGCCAGCGGCGAGCCGAGCACCACGCGGGGGCAGTCGCCGCACGCCTCGGTGGTCTGCAGACCCACCGCGTCGAGACGGCGCCAGATCTCCGGCATGTTCTCGACCTCGATCCAGTGGTACTGGACGTTCTGCCGGTCGGACAGGTCGGCGGTGTCCCTGGCGAATTCGGTGGAGATGCCGCCGAGGGTCCGCAGTGCCTCGGCGCTCAGCGCGCCACCGTCGCTGCGCACCCGCAGCATGAAGTACGAGTCCTCCAGCATGTCGGTGTTCTCGTCGCCGGTCCACGTGCCGTCATAGCCGGGCTTGCGCTGGGTGTAGAGGCCCCACCAGCGGAAACGGCCACGCAGGTCGCCCTTGTCGATGCTGTCGAAGCCGCCCTGGGCGTAGATGTTCTCGATGCGCGCCCGCACGTTGAGCGGGTTGTCGTCCCGCTTGGACCGCTCGTTGGGGTTGAGCGGCTCGCGGTAGCCGAGCGCCCACTGGCCCTCACCGCGCGGCCGCTTGACGGGCTTGACGGGCTTGTCTTGTGCTGTGGTCATAGATGGGCTCCTGGTCGGAGCCGGCGTTCAGATAGCGCTTCACACCGGTGGGCTGTCCGGCGGCGCAGATCCGGCGGCCAGCTTGAGGTGCTGATGGGCAGGTTCTACGGCGTCAACGAAGACAGCAACAGCTACACACGCGCTTGAAGTCGACATGACGACGCACCACCAGCGAAACGCGGGTGGACACGAGGCGTGCGTCGATCACGTCGGCCATTGTGCCACGAACAGCGGTGAGGGCCCTAACCGGCCGATATTTGTGCTCACCGTGAGCCCAAGTCACCGAGACTGCGTCCACGCGGAAGCCCCGGCGTGTGGGCCTGCGTGGACGCAGTCTCGACGTCATGCCGCCAGTCCCGGCGGGCCGCCGTTGTCGTTGCCGCCGCCGCCCGGCTTGCCGTTGTTGGTGCTGCCCGCGCCGCCCTTGCCGCCGTCTGCGCCCCGGCCGCCGAGACCACCGTTGCCACCGTTGCCGCCGTTGCCGCCGTCGCCACGGCCTGTCGAGGACTTGCCGGTGCCGCCATCTCCGCCTGCGCCGCCGTCACCGCCGAGGCCACCGTCGCGGCCGTTGCCGCCGCGTCCCCCGTAGGCCGTAGCCGACGCCGACGTGGCGTT
>Ga0172382_10004536_pt1 | contig 21227 bp, 22 predicted proteins | sample Leawel138RmetaG_FD_122245 | JGI IMG/M metagenome (GOLD analysis project Ga0172382, IMG submission 122245) | Leachate microbial communities from a municipal landfill in Southern Ontario, Canada - Leachate well 138R metaG | ecosystem: Engineered > Solid waste > Landfill > Unclassified | place... | reverse complement strand
CTATCCCATTCAATATCCAATATGCCTATTATTACTATAGGGAGTATCCCTAGTGATATAGCGGCAGCTATCTCAATGATAGCCAGCTTATAGTTGCCCTTTTGTAAGAAAGCCTTAGCCGAATTGGGTATTATATGCAATAAGCCGATTTTATTTACAAAATCAAATTTTGCAATACCTCTTGACCATAAAAAATACATTATATTTGGGGCCAATGTGATAAACGCAAAGGCCCACAGTTCCCACTTTTTTAAGAATTTAAACCTATACTTTTTTATAAGTAAAAAAATCATCGCCAACCCTATAAATGCTGTAGGAGTTTTTTGTGATATGGACAAAGTGGTAAAAATAGCTGAAATGAATAATTGTCTTAGTTCTTCGCTATCATACCACTTTATAAAATAATAAAAGGCGCCGGTGAAAAAAAATAATGCGGCAGATTCAGGCATTATGGTTCTGGTATAAAAAATATTCATAGGCATTATGGAGTAAATAATAGCTGCGAACCATCCCGCTTCAATACCATAATATCTTTTTCCTATAAGATACACATAAACAGATGAGCCAAGGAAAAACATTATAGGTACAATTCTGGCAAGGAAATAATGGTATCCAAAGATTTTATACAATATTGCAATAATAAAGGTTGTTATTTGGAATTCAAGCTGTACGTAATTTGGCTTTTCACCATCATAATAAAACTGGGGATAAAAGATATTAAACCGATCCTCTATGAAGTTTCTGGCAATTGACTCCGTATCACTTTGCCTCCAGTATTCTCCTTGCTCGCAAGGGCAATTATTAATATAAAGCAACCTTAACGAAAAGATAAAAAGGAACACAAGTATAGTTATTATAATTTGCCATCTTTTATTGATTCATATCACCCTTAAAGTTTAGTCAAAATTATTATTTGCATATAAGGGCATAAATATATCAGTTTAGGTAAACAGAATACTACATATAATAATCGCTGCCATTATCCCCGCCAAATCGGCTATCAATGCTGCAACCAACGTATGCCTTATGTTTTTCACACCTATGGAGCCATAATAAACCGTTATTGTATAAAAAATTGTTTCAGTGCTGCTCATTATTGTTGAAGCAATAATACCTACTAGGCTATCAACTCCGTTTTTTTTAAGAGTATCTGCCAGTATCCCTAAAGCACCGCTTCCGGATAAGGGTTTCATCATAAGAAAAGGCAATAATTCATCAGGAACAGATAATAATCCGGTTAAGGGTCTTAAAATATGAATTATCAAATCCAAGCCTCGAGAGGCTCTTAACATATTTACAGCCAATAGCATTGCCAGTATATAGGGAAAAATTCTTACTGTTGTCATCATTCCTTCTTTTGCACCTTCAATAAAAGTATCATATACCTTTACCCCTTTTATCTGGCCATAGGAAAGAATAAATAATAATAAAAAAGGTATAACCAAAACCACTAGTATATACCTCCTTTTCCCTCAAAGATTCTACAGCAAATCAACCCCGTGATGATGGCAATAATAGAAACGATTATTGAAGGAAGGATAATTACACCCGGGTTATTGGAACCTAAAGAAGCTCTGATAGAGATAACTGTGGAAGGCATGATACATATAGGAGCGCTGTTTATAACGAGAAACCTGCACATAGCATTACTTGCGGTATTCTTGTTATTGTTTAACTTTTGCAGCTCTGAAATTGCTTTAAGTCCCATAGGAGTCGCAGCGTTACCAAGACCAAACATATTAGAAGTGATGTTCATAGTGATTGAACCTATTGCCTCACCTTCTTTGGGGATATCGTGAAATATTAATCTTATAATAGGGCCTATTAGTTTTCCCAATTTCTTAAGCATTCCTGATTTTTCCGCTACTTTAATAGTGCCGCACCAAAGCATCATACTGCCAAGCAAGCCTAAGGCTAATTCCAGAGATGATTTTAAAGAAGCAAATATTTCTTTGTTTAAAACCTCAAGATTTCCATTAGTAGCTGCTAATGCAATAGCTAAGGCAATCATAAAAAACCAAATCTTATTTATCAATTTAAAAACCCCGCTATAAACTTAATCAATTAAATTTATGACAGGGTTTTATTTTTAGTACTTTACAGAATCTAAACTTCATTATTTAATGAAATCAAATCTTGTATAGCTTAGATTTATTATATTTTATCAAATTAAACAAGATGTTTTTGTAATACTCCTACACCTTTGCCAAGTTCAACAGGTGCACCTGCTCTGTATAATGCTCTTTCTATAGTAGCGATTACAGATACCAAGTCATGTTTGTCAATATTGCCCATATGGCCTAATCTAAACATTTTACCTGCATAAGCTCCTAAACCACCGGCTACTACGATACCTTCCTCTGCTAATAATCCTCTGAATTTAGCATCATCTATTCCCTCAGGGTAGATTAGATTAGACAAAGTAGAAGCCCTGCAGTGTTCTTTTGCTAAGATTTTAAAGCCCAATGCTTCCAAAGCCGCTTGCATAGCATCAGCTACTTTTCTATGTCTATCATATCTGTTTTCTAAGCCTTCTTCTTTTATAATTCTAACAGATTCTTGTAATGCCCATATCATGTTCACCGCAGGTGTTGCATAATACTTAGATGGGTCTTTCATTACCGGTAACCATTTATCAAAATCAATATAGTATTCAGAAACAACTCCCAATTCTTTTCTTCTATCCATAGCTTTCTTGCTTGCCCATACCATGGTAAGTCCCGGTGCTACACCAAAAGCCTTCTGAGTTCCCGTTAATAATACATCTATACCCATTTCCTCCATGTATTCTGGCTCACCTGCAGTAGCACATACGCCGTCAACAATATATAAGGTCTCGGGGTGTTTTTTCATTAATTCGCCTATTTCTGATATAGGAGCACATACTCCAGTAGACGTATCTACATGTGTCACGGTAATAGCTGCATACTTCTTCTCTTTTAGTTTTTCTTCAATTTCCTCTACAGGTACTATCTCACCCCATTCACTCGAAAGTATGTCTGCATTTAAACCCTTTCTTTCACATAATTCGATAAAACGATCACCGAAAAATCCATGGGATACAATAAGCAAATTATCACCTTTTTTAAGTGTATTGGCTATAGCCATTTCCATTCCCATAGTGCCTGTCCCGGCTACGACAAAAACTTCACCGTTGCAGTCGAACATTGCTTTTAAATCTTCTACCAATTCTTTAAAATCCTTTACAAAGTCCGGATCCCCAAATGCAACGGTTTCCCTTCCCATTTGATCCTGAATAGACCTAACTACAGGTGTAGGTCCCGGTATCATTAATAATTTTCGTGTTTTCATTTAAATCGCCCCTTTAAAACTTTATGCTTTCTTCTAATTTTATGACTTCACTAGTTTATATTACAAATGCTTTTCTCAATATAGATTCTATTCCTTTTTTCTGATCATCATCTAAAGGAAGCAACGGTGATCGTACAGTTCCTCCTTTATATCCAAGCAAATCACAGGCATATTTAAGGCCTGCAATACCATAAGTACCGGTAACCGCTATATTTATTGGAAAAACCCTTTGGTATATTTCTCTTGCCTTTTCCCAATCGCCATCATCAAATGCTTCTTTTACTTCTGCACATTCATTTGGGTTGCAATTAGCAAGCGCTAATATCCCACCTTTTATCCCTAGTGTCAGAGCCGGATATAAAGCTGATGCAGTTCCAACCAAAAGGTTGAAATCTTCGGGTACAATCCTTTTAAAAGTAGCAAGTTGTGGCACATCTCCTAGACTGTCTTTCATGCCAATAATATTCGGGTGTCTTGATAGTACTTTCACAACCTCAGTTTTTATATTAATATGAGTAAATTTGGGTACATTATATATAAGTATGGGTATATCACTATCATCGGCAAGTTGTGTAAAATATTTTATTAAAGCCTCATTTGTCATTTTACCACCGTAGTAAAAGGGTGTCAGCACTAAAGCAGCATGAACACCAAGTGCCGCCGCTGCATTTGTAAGTCTTACCGTTTCCCTCAAGGACTCCATCCCGCTGCCTACAAGGATATGTCTACCAGGCTTTGCTGTAGAAACTGCAATTTTTATTAACTGCATTTTTTCCTCTTCTGTAAGGTATACAGTTTCGCTATTTGAGCCTAGTATCATGTAACCATCTAATCTATCCTCATTCCATTTTATAATATTAGCCTCAAAAGCATTATAATCAATATTCCCATTTCCCTTAAAGGGTGTTATAACTGGTGGCAAAATTCCTTCAATTAACATCCCCACCATAACCTACCTCCTTCTCTAATCTGTGTCAACAAAAAAACTTTAGAAATTCTAAGCCTTTAGATTGCAAATTTAATTGCCAACATATTCTACAAGTTATGTGATGCCTATATACTTTGATATCTTTCTCCCCTTAAGGGGAGTATTTTTTTTGCATTCTCTTATATCACTACCATTTCATTTACTGTTATATACCCATGGATTCTACGAGGATAATCTATAACTTTTGTGTACCGCTACAGCAAACGTATATACTCTACTCAACAATCCTTATCTCAGTACCACCCAAGGATGTAACTGCATCCAGAACTGAAAGAGTGTTATGTCTTTTGGCTATTTCCTGTATTTTCTATAAAGTTTGTTCCACACAGGCAGAGGTTCCCACATACACTATAGCAAATAATCTAATTTTATCTCGGTCTTCAAAGGCTTATTATAACTTTTCTGGTTCAGCTGCTACGTCCATTGGTGCTTCAACGGTTATTACATTTACACTAGGCCTACCTGCAAATTACCCAGACTCCTCCTCCAAGAACACCACATATACAAACTATTGCATTGTCACCCAGCTTAATCAGATTGATCATTACTGTTCTTTTTCCTGCCTGCTTGTACTGGACATTGGCAAGGCTAACAATTCTTTATCTGAAAAATATATCTCAACAATTCCATAGTTTCAATTGCAATTTCTGAGAACTTATGATACAAATGACCATATAATAATTGAGACATAGCATTTAAGGCTCTTAGTGATACCTCATGTCCTAGCCCTAAAAAATCCATATTTAGACATTAATTTTTTGTACCGAGCAGATCTTCTGTTATTTCTGTTAGAGTAGCCTTATTGCACTTTTCTTAATGGCAATTATTCTGGTTATTACCCAATAATCGTATTTTCCAATACTATATATTAAATTTGCTATGGGTTGCTATTTTATTTGCTTACGATATTTAATTTATAAACATGCCTATATATGCCTCGGCAAAGATTATCAGTAATATCACTATCAAGTCCATATTATTTGCACAACAATACGGTAACAATGACTCTTTAAAGCGATCATCATAGCTGAAATCATGCCTACCCTCTTCTCATTATCTTTTATTTCTTTCGGAATCTCGGTTTATCGTATACTCAACCCCTCTTAAGCATGGAATCATCTTTATTTAATACATTTCATGAATATGTACCTTAATTAGGCTTAAGTAACAGTATGTTTTGCCTTATAACATTTCAGTCACTATATCTACTAATAAAAAATATAAGAGTATTTGGACCTAGCTACTACTGAACCACAAACTTTTTGTAACGTCTTAATAACCTGGCAGCTTCTCGGTAGCATGGTAAATTCTATCAGCAGCTTTGGTCAATTCATCCATTGAAGTAGCGCAAGATAATCGCACATGGTGAGTGCCATGGCTTCCAAAAACGCTTCCAGGCACCACTGCTACCCCAGCTTCATGCAAAAGATAATTGGCATATTCATCTCCCGACATTCCTATCCCTCTTATCTTTGGAAAAACATAGAAAGTACCACCGGGATTCAAACAATTTAAACCTTTAGTACCATTTAGAGCCTCAACTAGAAAGTCCCGCCTTTTTTGAAATTCTTTTACCATGTACTTCATTGGTTCTTGCGTACCATTTAAAGCCGCTACCCCACCCCACTGTACCATGGTCGCAGTACTTGTTACATTAAAAGAATGCAATCTGTTCATAACATCAATAAGTTTTTGTGAAGCTGCAACATAGCCTAGACGCCAACCCGTCATGGCATAAGCTTTGGAGAAACCATTAAGCAAAACGGTTCTTTCTTTCATGCCTGGAAATTTGGCAATGCTATAATGTATATTGTCATCAAAAATGATTTCTCCATAGATTTCATCTGAAAGTACAAGCAAATCATGTTCCAAAGCCAGCTCCGCCACTTTACTCAATGTTTCCTTGGTTTGGACCCCTCCAGTAGGATTACTAGGATCTAAAATTACAATCATCTTTGTTCGCTTTGTTATTTTTTTCTTAACTTCGTCTATAGAAATTTGAAAGTTGTTTTCCTGTGAAACTGTATAGACTACAGGAATAGCTCCGTTTAAAACTGGTACATGAATATAATTCAACCAAGTAGGGTCAGGAATCAGTACCTCATCACCGGGATCAAGAAAACTTGTAAGAGCTATAAAGACACCTTCAGTAACACCGACAGTCGCAATAATTTCATCAACATTATAATGAATATTATGATCATGTAAAAGCTTGGAACAAATAGCCTGTCTTAGCTCAACGATACCTTTATTAGCCGTATAATGAGTCGACCCGCTTCTTGCCGCATCCACCATAGCATCAATAATATGAGGTGGGGTATTAAAATCTGGTTCGCCTAGAGCCAGACTAATAATGTCACGACCTTTTGTACGCAATAAATTGGCTTCATCAAACATTTTTCTAATACGGGAAGCAGGGATACCCCCCATTTTTTTCGATTGTATCATTAACTTCACCCCTTTTCCTTTTAGGTTATATGTGCGTATATATTTTAACAATAGGTTATAAATATTTTATCAAACTGAACCAGACATTCAAGGACTAGTCTTGGAACTCCCTAAGAATGCTAAATTGTCGATAGAAAAAATAAAAACAAAATAGTGCAACAGCACTCAGGACAATAAATAGTGGTCTTTGTAACAAAAACAAAACAGAACCCTCAGACTTAATTATTAATAAAGTTCTGCGTAAAGAAGACTCTAGGATAGGACCAAGAATAAAAGCTATAATCATTGGCACAAGAGGATATTCTAATTTGCTTAGTACATATCCTATTATCCCAAATACAATCATTGTTTTTACATCAAACATACTATGCCGAAAACCATATGAACCTGCAACTGCAGTTGCTAAAACACAAGGGAAAAGAATCCTTTTGGGGATACGTACAAAATAAGACGTTATACGTAAAAATAAGTGTCCAAATAGCATGTTAAATATATTACCTAATAGAAGGCCAGTATAAATTGCATAAATAGCTACTGGTACTTCACGAAAGATTAATGGACCAGGGGTAATTCCTTGCATTAAAAAAGCACCAAGTATGATAGCGGCGGTAACATCACCAGGTATACCAAATGCCAACAATGGAATCATATTGGCTCCGCATACGGCACTGTTGGACGATTCTGCAGCTGCTATCCCCTCAAGAGCCCCTTTGCCAAATAAACTGCGATTTTTAGAAGTGCGCTGCGCCTCACCATAGGATAAAAACGCCGCAACAGTGCCACCAAGCCCGGGTAATGCCCCAATAATTGTCCCAATTGCTGAGGATTTTATAAGTGTAGGAACACAAGCACAAAATTCGGCCCATGACACTTTATTATCCTCTGGGTTCTCAGAGATTGGGACTATACTTTCATGCATATCCGTCTTTGGTCCACTCATCTGAAGTAGTATTTCAGAAACAGCTAACAGCCCAATTAACATAGGCACTAGTTGAATACCGTCCAATAACTCCAAAGAGTTGAATATTAGTCTACTATGACCCTTTAACGGGTCCATGCCTATACAGGATACTAATAGACCAATTCCAGCGGTTATTATACCTTTTGAGATAGATTTTCCAGATACACCACCTATAAGTAGCAATGAAAAGGCTATCAATAATGTGTATTCTGGTGGCCCAAATTTAAGGGCAATACGTGCAAGCATACCTGCAACTAATACTAAACATATATCGCTAAAAACATCCCCAAATACCGAACTATACAAAGCCATCTTCAATGCTTTACCGGATTTACCCTGTTGAGCTAATGGGTAGCCATCAAGAACCGTTGCCGATGCAGCAGGTGTTCCTGGGGTTCGGATCAGAATAGCTGATATAGATCCACCAAAGAAGGAACCCTTAAGCATACCTAGTAACAACGGAACACTAATCCATATTGGTGTATAAAAAGTCAACGGAACTAATAATGCGATAGCCATAGCAGCCGTAAGACCAGGAATAGCACCAAGTATTAGCCCCGCACACACTCCACCAGCTACTGCTAATATACCCTTCCAGGTCAGGACGAGCAACATACCTTCTACAATACTTTTCAACATGTTCTACCCTCCGTTCAAATCTCAATTAATATTCTCTAAATAAAATAACACTAAATACATTTTTTACTTGTTTAACCTAAAAGTTTAAGTGTTACAAATCTTTTATATGTGCACTCAATTTAAATGCCTCCCTCTTGGTGATTGGATTCCGGGCGGACCAAAAGCAAAAATATCCTTCAATTAAGCGAGTGTCCGCCCAATATATACAGAACAGTTATCTATCAGTACAATTTCAACTAACTAAGAATCCCCGGGAATAACTAGCGTTACCTAGAATAATCCCATAATTCCGCTAGGAAATCTAACGTATAACAATTTTGAAAATGCAAAGTTAATAATTAAAGGCAATACAAGCGACACTATAACCACAATGTTAAGTCTTTTTTCATCTAAGAACAACATTAAACACATCATCACAAAAACAGTGGATGTAACAAAACCCAATAATTCAATTAATACAAAAGCATAGATAACAGTTGCAACAATCACTACTAAGGGTCTTCCGGTTACTGCCAAAGTATCTTTTATTTGTCCGGACTTCAGCTGATGTTTTTTCAAATCAATCCAATCCATTCCTTTCCAATTGATGATTATTTCAAAAAGGGAAGCTAAAATAATAATTATACTGGCAAGCTTGGGGAATGTGGTAGCTGTTACCCCATGTTCCCCAATTTCAACACGAATTTGCGTGGGTATTATTATCAAGAGAAATATTATACTTACCAAAAATATTACTGCATTAACAATGATATCTCTTTTAATGTTCAGATAAACCACTTCCTTTATTAGAGCGCTAAATTATTCAATCATACCAAGTTTTCTTAATTCTTCTCCCATATCAGCATAAGCACCTCTAACATAGTTACCAAATTCTTCAGCCCCTACATGGATGGGCAGAATATTAAGTTTCTCCATTTTCTGATAAAAATCATCCGATTCCACAACTTCCTTAATAGCGCTATTCAATTTATTTACTATATCCTGCGGTATCCCCTTAGGCCCAGCCACACCATAAAAACTCATTGGATGTAAAGGATAGCCGAGCTCTTTATACGTTGGAACATCTTCATATCCCTTAATATTTACCGGTCCACATTCCGCAAGTAATCTTACTTCCCCCGCTTCCAAAGGTCCGATATATTCAGCAACTATAGTTGCATCTACGTGCCCACCTAATAGAGCTGCCATACACTCCGCCCCACCTTGAAATGGTACGAAAGTAGCCTCAATACCTTGTTCTTTAAATACAGCTTCAGTCGCTATAGCCTGCGCTCCTTTGGCCGAGGCAGCAGACCATTTAAGTTTACCAGGATTATTTTTTGCCCAACTAATCATATCCTCCCATGTATCCCAAGGGCTATCTGCTTTTACAGCAACAGGTTGGTATACAGTGACATATTGAGATATATATTCAAAATCTTCTGCAGGGTCATAGCCAACATCTTCAAAGTAAGGCAAGACCGTATTTGTACTTACAACTGCTAATCCAAATGTATAACCATCAGGTTCAGCTTTTGCTATTGCATTTACTCCAGCCGCTCCTGCAGCACCAACTATGTTTTCCACTACGATAGGCACCCCTAGCTTCTTTTCAACCCCTTCTGCCAAAGCCCTAAGAGACAAGTCGCTCATACCACCAGCTGTGAATATGCTATTCCAGGTTATAGGTTTTTCCGGCCATGTATCAGCTTCTATCTTACTGTCAACATCTTGAGTTGCGCAACCATTAATAAATAATGCAAAGGCAACTAGTACTAACATTAATATTCCTTTTTTTGTTCTTTTCATAATTTGAGCCCTCCTTAAAAATTATAATAATAGAAGTCATCACACTGATGCTCTGTCCTATTATAGGAAAAGGAAGATTTATATAAAATCATTCCCCATTATATTAATGCAAATTCCCTCCCTTCTTTTGTAATAATCTTCTCCAGTACCTTCTGATTAAATAAAATACTTTAATCACCATAGCTGCAAATTAGATATATGTTTATTTGAATTTTACCTGTTAATCCCTCATCAAAACTAACTAAAACTATCTAAACCAATTTATATTGCTGCAATTTCTTGTGTTGCCTCCAAAAATGTATCAATATCTTCTATGCTATGACAGTGTAGTGGAGATACTCGGATTACACCTGGCAGGCTAAATGTTTCCATTGGTCTCATGGAATAGTAGGAATCTGCCATACGCTCAAAAACTATAATACCCCGTTTTGCATATTCATCAACTGCTTTGGGGCAACTTATATTTTTAAATCTCAAAGGAACAATCAAATCTTTGCAAGTGATATCCCCATTATAGAATAAAGGCTCAGCATTCGAGATATCCTTAAGTCCGCTAACACCATTGCCGCCGAATAATATCCGATGTAGTAACCCACGCTCATGTAGATGTATATGTTTCATCCCTGTTTCAAACAAACATCGCGGATTTTTATCTTTTGTAAAATGGTCGCCAATCCATGAAACATATTCAACAATACTGGAAACATCAGCATATTGAGCCTGAGCAATACTTCCTAATATCCAGTTGCTTTCATTTCCAGGTCTTAATACACGTTGATGTGGCAATAATGCAACACGATCAGAAACATAACTAAAACTATAACCCCGCTGACCAAAGTACTTATATGGTGCAATATTTGCACCATCAATCTTTAATTCTTCCACATCAAATACATCATGCGGTGCATGTTGTACAAAATCAACTATAATATATAGTTCCGGATTCACGGAGCGTGCACCTTTAATAATGGTATCCACATCAAATATGGAGCCCGTAATATTTGAAGCAGCCATAAAAACTAAAAGAACAGTGTCTTTGTCAATTAAATTACAAATAGCTTCTGGATCAATTCCGCCAGTTTGCAAATTGGCAGATGCAACACGAAGTTCTATGTCCATTTTCTTACAGTAATATTTTGCTGCATCAAATACCGACGGATGCTCAAGAACGGTTGTAACTATGTTTTTCCCAGGTACATTTTCTGCTATAGTACCCACCATGTTAAACATTCCTCGGGTGGCTGAAATTGTAGTATGGAGCTGACCAGATTTTGCGTTAAATATAATTCGTGCATTATTAAGACCTTTTTTTTCTATCCTTTTAAGATCAGTTGCACGATTATGACGCCGGCTGGCACAGTCTGGATAGGCACCGATTTCTGAAAATGTCTGCACTGACTGCTTAAGTCTTAGAGACCCACCCGCATTTTCGAAAAATATGCGTCGTCCATATCCCGGATCTGTATCCATATGCATAAACCTACTTTTAATTTCATATTGTAACTCATCAGAAAATAGCAATCCCTCTGGATAAAATTCCAAAATGTTTCCCTCCTTCATTTCTTCTACTAACATATGTTTTTTGTATAAATATTTACTTTTCTTTTTATCGCCATCTACCGAAATTATTCTTGTTTATCGGAAAATCTACACCCTTAGTTCCCCATTCTCTATTATTATTCGATCATCAACCGTAAGGGTAGGTTTTAGAATAATGGCATCAAGATGTAATGAACAATCAGATGTTCCCCCCCAAGCCAAGTTGTTTCCTATACCAAAGTGAACAGTACCATAAACCCCTTCATCCTCTAACATCAATCCACAAAGTCTGCAATCGGGATTTAATCCAATACCAATTTCGCCTATTCGGTAAACCCTTGGGTCATTGTAGGAAGCTAGTAAGCGTGCTAATTCTGCAGCTTGTGGACCACCCTTAATATCCGTGATTACACTTTTTTCAACAGTAAGCCAGATCTCATCACTAATAAGCCCTAATGATGGATAAGGAATACTACCATCGACTCGGATTATTCCATTTGCTGTACCCTCTATAGCACCTATATTTGCTTCAATATCTGGGGGACTTGCTAACTCCCCAGGTTTTGTACTTCGACCAGAAACTTCTCTCCCTGGGTTACCTTTTATGCTAGCGGTGAAGTTAGTCCCCCCTGGGGATACAATTTTTATTTTTTCGCCTTCAATACTCTTAGCCACCCGTTTAACAACTTTACCTGCTTCTATGAAGTCCGTAAATAAACCTCCACTTTCTAGCATGCTAAGGCGATAATCAGCCATGTTAACATCACGCTTGCCAGCTTCAATAGCACGTTTTCTGGCTTTCGTAGAAGAAAGAGAGTATTTGGTAACACGGAACATAACATCACAAGCCATCATGGCATCAGCAACAAGCTTAGTTGGCTCCTCACCATGCATTGAACGATCATCCATCATAATCATATTCTTATTCGATAAATCCCTTGCTGCATCCCATAAAACTCTTGCAATTTCACTACTTGTAGGGTCAGTTATAATCAATATCTCTTCGTCTTTCTTGCAACACCCACAAACATAAAGAAGTGTATTGCAAGCCTTTTCATATTTAGAATTCATAATATCTCCTCCCAACAATTCTCGCTTAGTATAGCTTTCAACATTAGTGACATACTTACAACTTGGTTTTCACCTCCTTTATTGCAATTATTATACATTATATTTATCTAGGTATATCGCGGACAAGCCATTATATAAAACTGGTAGGGAATATTTTTCACTCATTTATGGTAAAGTCCAAATCAAGTATAATGCATATAATACAACATCATCAAAAGAGCGTTTACCTAAATAACAATAGCATTTTTACTCAACTTCAACAATCAATTGTATTTCTACCGCCATATTGTTTGGCAAGACATTACTACCAATAACCATTCTCGCACCTTTACCCCGCTCACCTAAAATGTTCAATAATAGATGCGAAGCACCATCCATAACCTTAGCTTGATCAACAAAATTTGGAGTACTATTGACAAAGCCTAGTAGTGAAACCACCTGCACAATATTGTCCAAATTCCCTATTTCAATTTCTATTGAAGCTAAACAATTCAAGCAGGCAATCTGTGCTGCTTTGTATGCATCTTCCATTGTAAGGTCTTTACCAACTTTACCATGATACACTACCTTGCCATCTACCTTAGGCCCTTGACCTGAAGTAATAACAAAATTATCGAAACGCCTGGACAGAAGATAAATCCCAGCAGGTTTTAGAAACACTGGCATCTCGAACCCCAACTCAACTATCCGCTTTTTAACTATTGACATTTATCACATCACCTTAAACTAAAATATTACTGGTTAAATACACTTTCCGCCTACCTTAAAACTAATTCTAATTTGTTTACAGGCACGGTACCAATCTCCAGGGAATGAGTAGTTAAGATATTGGTATCCTTTAAACCACCTCCAGTAAGAATGGCAGCAACCTTGTGTTCGGGTTTTAGAATACCAGTAGACATGAGGCGTCTTGCAGCTGCCACAGAAATTGCGCCCGCAGGCTGTACAAACAGACCTTCCTTCCTAGCCAGCTCCAATTGGGCGGTCAGGATCTCCTTTTCAGAAATACTGACAACAGAAGCCCTACCTTCCTTAACCTTGTTCAAAACGCGGTTTCCGCTGGGTGGATAAGGATTAGAGATAGCAAAAGCTACAGTGTTTGGTTGACCAAAATGCTCTATTTTATTTTTACCTATTGCAACAGCTGTTGCAATAGGGCTACATCCGGCGGCCTGTACACCTATAACGATAGGTGCCCTTTTTATTAAACACATTGCCTCCATCTCCTCACAGGCCTTTATGACCGCAGCCATGTTGCCACCACTAGATACCGGCATGATAATAAAATCTAAGGATTCATAATTTAATTGATCGAAAATCTCATAGGCAATGGTTTTTTGTCCTTCAACTCGAAAAGGATTATCGGAACTTACAAAAAATATGTTATGTTCTTCACCTAAGGTTAGTGCATTATTGTACAGTTCGGAGTAATCCCCTACCCCCCTATACAAGGAAACTCCATATATAGCGATAGACCTAAGTTTCTCTTCAGGGATATTATCCTGAACAAATACATAGGCTGCTAAACCCGCTTTACTGGCATAGGCAGAAATAGAAGCCGCCATATTACCAGATGACACAGTACCAATACATTGAAAATCAAACTTAATGGCTGCTTGTATACCAAGAGATGTTCCCCGATCCTTAAAAGACCAGGTAGGATTAACAGTCTCATTCTTTAAATAAAACTCTTTAAGACCAATTTCATCCTTTAAGTAATTTGCTGACAATAAAGGTGTGCTGCCTTCTCCCAAAGACAATTCCGGCTTAAGTTTTGTTAATGGAAATATATTCATATTCCGGATAATAAAATTGGCTTCTTCGGCTATCCTAGCAGGTGGTTTAAGGCACTCATAGTGGACCTCTAAAGGTTCACCGCATTCGCATCTAGATTGGGGACCTAATTCTATTTTTTTTGAACATGAAACACATGATAAATAAGGCATTTTTAATCATCTCCTTTTAAATTAATATAAATGAAAAAACAAATTCACTTCTATTCCAATAAAGCAAAGACTTTTTCCAAGTATAACAATTTTCCTATTATTACTATTAGTTTGTAAATTGAAGGTAGTATTCCCACCAAATTCAAATTCCCAATACACGGATTTGAGATTAACCGCTAATGTATTATACTGTCTGAAGCACTATAACAGAGCCTGGGTCAAACACCCTTCCAAGTATAAAGTGTTTTTAATATGCACTATTTGAAGTTTCTCAGCCGTAATAGGACTAATAGTCTTAAAAAAACATCCTAACCCTTCCAAGTCATTTTCCTCATTTATTGATATATAGGTGCCGTTATAAATGAAAACATGTAGTTTAAATTCAAACTTCATAAAACAAGTTGCAAGACATAGATTCAGCTAATCGACTCAATTGCCATTTTTGTAGATATCCATTAGCATTGGTATTCATCCCCTTCCCACTAATTTTCTTACTTGTTTCATTAATAACCAGCATGTCAAAGTGTCAAAATGAAATTCGCATTATAAGCCCCTCTGCCTTTTTAGTAATTTTGATTCTTCCATAAAAACACCTCCAGTCAAGATAGCAAGCATTCATGTAGAAAAACTTTTTGTCCATAGCCGACACATTTGCTGTAACCGTTAATACATAAGCGCTGATATGAGCATTTAAGACACCTACATGTTTACCTAAGCCAATAGTCATTATCTTAAACAGGCCGCTATTTAATGTTTAAAGTCATTCGTTATATGGTACTATCTATAATTTAGGAGTGCCGCTATATGGTTATTACTTATATATGTTTGCAAAACTATCATTGATAAATTCAACATGTTTTCCTGCCATACGTTTTTCAGTAGAGCTAACATGGTCAGTACAATACGCCACAATATTCTTTGCAATCTGTTCCATAATTTCATCTTCAACATTTTTATGTTTTTTAGCTAATCTTGCAATTTCCAAAGCATCCTGTTGACGAATAACCACAATTCCATCTCTATCGCCCACAATGATATCACCAGGAAATACCACTTGTCCACCACAAGCAATCGGAACATTAATCTCACCAGGCCCATGCTTCCACGGACCCTGCGGAGTAACTCCAGATGCATATATCGGCATTGTTAGTTCCTGTGCGCCATTGAAATCGCGGATCGCCCCATCACAGACCCAACCAGCAATTCCTTTTCCCTGAGAATGCCTCATCATAATTTCACCTGCAAGTGATCTGTTGCTGCCATTTGCCCCATCCACAACAACGACATCACCCTTTTGTGCCATATCCAGCGCCAGATGAAACATCAGATTATCACCAGCTGGTACTTTAACGGTGATTGCGATTCCTAGAAGTTGAACAGCCTTGTCAGTATTACCAGACGAATATAGTCATGCATACAATACAGCCGATTCATTTCATCATTGATATTACTGGATGGAATTCCTCGAAATAGTTCAACTATTTCCCTTTCTGGTCTTTTTACTCCTCTAAATACTCTGTTGCCAATCGCACACATTTCTTTTACCCCTTTTCTAAAAATGTAAATCCCTAGCTATCCCCATATATTGTTAGCGCTTCCTCAATTCCTCTCCCTACATCTACTTTGAATCCTTGATTCATCAATGCATCTCCTAATGCTCCGAGCAATAGTATTACATTGTTTCTCCTTGAGGATTCACCCATAAGTCCTACTCTCCAAGCCTTGCCTTTAAAATCACCTAATCCACCACCAATTTCAATACCGTATTTATCAAGCAAATATTCTCTGACAGGGACATCTTTTACACCTTCCGGAATTCTTATAGCATTTAGTGTAGGAAGTCTATGTTCTTTATTTTTAACAACCATATCCAACCCCATTGCCTCAATACCTGCGATAAAAGCATCGGAATTTAACTGATGTCTTCTAAGCCTTTCATCCAAGCCTTCTTCATATACCATCAATAAGGCTTCCCTCAGCCCATAGATCATATTTATAGGTGCTGTATGATGGTATGCTCTTTCTTTCCCCCAATAATCTTTTATCATACTCAAATCCAAATACCAGCTGCTAACCTTTGTTTTTCTATTTGTTATAGCTTTTAATGCCTTTTCATTCATGGTTACCGGTGAAAGTCCGGGAGGGCAACTTAGTGCCTTTTGAGTACCGCTATAGCAAGCATCAATCCCCCATTCATCTATTTCCAGTTCAACTCCACCTAAAGAAGTAACGGCATCTACCACAAAAAGGGCATCATTTTCTTCTGCTAGATGAGAAATCTCTATTAAAGGTTGTTTAACTCCTGTAGAAGTCTCTGCATGTACTATTGCAACTAATTTAATATTTTTATTCATTTTGAAAGCCTCTTTAACTTTATCTATGTCAATAGCTTCACCGTATGGGGCTTCTACACTTATAATCTTTGCACCAAATCTTTTTGCCATTTCTCTAATTCTTTCTCCAAAAACACCACATACACATATGATGACTTGGTCTCCCGGCTCAATTAAATTCACCATAACTGTTTCCATTCCTGCGCTTCCCGTACCTGACATGGGTAAAGTTAGGTAGTTTTTTGTTTTAAAAACATATCTAAGCAATTCCATCGTTTCATTTGCTATCTCTAAAAATTTGTGATCTAAATGCCCATACAAAGGTTTCGACATAGCATTTAAAACTCTTGGTGATACCTCTACTGGCCCGGGCCCTAAAAGTAGCCTATAATCCGGGGATAACTGCTCATACTGTTTTTTCATTCCAAGACTCCTTTACTTTAATATGATTTACTCTAGGTAAATTCACATTTCCTTTTATTAAATGGTATTCTACACTCATTTTAAAAATCCTTCTTTTATTATAAATAATTTTATAAATATTTTATTGCATGTTTTGCAATAAAATGAATGTCCTCCATTCAGTTCCTCTTATGCATATAATTGGATTGTCAGCAAGGGTGCAAAATTATATATTATATTATATTATATTTACCATTAGTAAACTGTCTTTTGTTCTTTTTGATTAAAATTTCATTATATCTAATAAAATCCCTCTATTTAGCGATTATAATAGTGGAAATACAATATGAGGTTTTAATAAAGATAAAACCTTTATAATAGCTTTCTTTAACTCTATTAATTTATCTAGGTTTTCATACTTTTTGTTTGACATATTGACCTATGGTATAATATGACTTAATAAGATAATTTTTAGGGAGATGAAGATTTGACTGAAATTAATAATACAAAAACAATAGGATCCGTCATAAAGGCAGTTGAAGTTTTAAGATTGCTATCAACATCCGAAACCGGATTAGGGGTTACTGAGATTAGTAATAACCTAAATTATGGTGTTAGTGCAACTTATCATTTGTTAAATACCTTAAGACTTTGCAATATTATAGAGCAGGACAAGGATACAAAAAAATACAGAATTGGTTTTGAATTGTTTAGAATCAGCAGCATAGCCAAAAATCAAAATAGCCTTGCAAATATAGCACAAGTTCACTTAGATAAGCTTAAAGAGGCAGTAGGGGAAACTAGTAATTTGGTAACTTTGGATGATAACAACATCGTCTATATCGCCCAATCAGAAAGTTCCAATCTTCTCAAAATGTTTACACAGTTAGGTGCTAGAGTACCCTTTTATTGTACAGGAGCCGGGAAGGTATTGTTAGCATATCAAACTAAAGAGGTTCAAAATTATATTTTAGATAAAACAGACTTAACAAAATATACTAAAAATACTTTGACCACCAAAGAAGAATTAATCAATGAGTTTAAGATAATTAAAATACAAGGGTATGCATTGGACAATGAGGAACGAGAATTAGGAGTAACTTGTATAGCAGCACCGATTTTTGATTGCTATAATGAAGTTGTAGCTTCCATTAGTGTATCAGGCCCTACTTCAAGGTTAAAAGAAAAGGGTTTAAAAGCAATTATAAATCATGTTATCCGTACTTCTGAAGAATTATCTTTTAAATTAGGTTATATAAAAAAATAATTTTGCTTCATAACTATAAAAAAGACTTTTCTAAATATTCTCCAATGCTTTGATTATTGATAACTAAGTCAAAATAGCTATCCATCATAGTAGGTTCCATATTTATTATGGCCAGCTTTGCTCCGTTTTCTTTTGCTATTAGGGGGTATTGATTAGCGGGAGATACAGATAATGAGGAGCCTAATACTATAAATAAATCTGCTTTCATCGTCTCTTGATAAGCGTTGTCCATAGCGTCTTGAGGTAAACTTTCTCCAAAAAGTACCACTGCCGGTCGGATGAAACCGCCGCAGCTGCATTTAGCGCCTCCTTCATCCATATATTTTTCACATGGATAGACTTTGCCGCAACTTAAACAATACAGTTCATAGATATTTCCATGGAGCTCTATTATGTTTTCAGACCCTGCGTCCTTGTGATAACCATCAACATTTTGTGTGATTATGCTTTTTACTTTTCCGACCTTCTCCAAATCGGCTAGCACATAATGGCCTTTGTGGGGTTTATATTTTAATAAATTTTCTATCCTCATGCGATAAAATTCTGCAAATTCATTTTTATTATTATACAATGCATTTACACTGGCATACCTCGATGGATCCTTCATTTTCCATAGACCTTTTGCAGCAGAACGAAAATCCGGCAATCCGCTTTCCGTTGACATTCCCGCTCCGGTAAAAACCACTGTATAATTAGACTTTTCTATCATTTTTTTTAACAAAATATCTCCTCCATATTTTAAAATTTGCGCCATATTTTCAAAGTTCTTCATTAACGTTCTGAATGATAATATCGTTACCGCTTGGCTACCAAGGCGATCACAGACCGCCCCTACACTTGTCGTCTCATGTTCCAACGCCCGAAGATTCTTCGTCGCTATGCACAGCCAGTACCCCCCCATACTGTTAGGGTCATTCCTTTGGGATCAGGATCCTTCAGCTAAAACCTCAGGATGACGGTGTGGGGGTGTTTACCGCCGGAAGTTCCTCTACATCCTTTAACTTACGTTCAATGAGCCTTGTTTTCTTGCTTGCACTATCGATTTCTTCACTGGCTGCACGTAGTTTTTTCTGAGTATTATCCAATAAATCTCCAAATTTGGTAAATTCCTTTTTAATGACTCCCAGCAGATTCCATATCTCGCCGGACCTTTTTTCTATTGCCAATGTTCTAAATCCCATCGATAGGCTATTTAGAAAAGCAACAATAGTAGAAGGTCCGGTAATAATAATCCTATACTTTTCTTGTAAATCTTCCAAAAGTCCCGGTCTTTTAACTACTTCCGCGTAGAGGCTTTCCACCGGCAGAAACATTATTGCAAAGTCAGTGGTGCGTGGTGGATTTATATATTTATCGCTAATTTTTTTTGCTTCACTTTTTATACTGGTTTCAAGCTCTTTTGAAGCTGCTTCTATTAATGCCGAGTCTCCTTGCTCCGATGCCTCCGTAAGCCTTTGAAAACTCCTTAAAGGAAACTTCGCATCAATTGGTAAAAGCACTTCCTCCCCATTTCCTCCCCTCCCCGGGAGACGTATTGCAAACTCAACACTTTCTCGAGTGTTTTCTTTAGTTGCAATATTTGTCCCATATTGTTCCGGTGCTAATATTTGCTCCAGAATATTTCCTAATTGGATCTCTCCCCATATACCGCGGGTTTTTACATTGGATAATACTTTCTTTAAATCCCCAACTCCCGAGGCTAAATTTTGCATTTCTCCCAGTCCTTTGTGCACTTGTTCTAACCTGTCGCTCACCAGCTTAAAGGACTCCCCCAGTCTTTTTTCAAGGGTATTATGTAGTTTTTCTTCCACAGTTGCTCTTATAGTCTCAAGCTTTTGATTATTATCTTCTCTAATTCCTTTCAGCTTGTCCTCGACGGAACTTCTTATAGCCTCCAATCTCTTTTCATTGCTATCCGTGAGCATTATCATTCTTTTATCTATGGAATCGGACTGGAGTTGCTGTGACCTGGACATTTCACTGATACTTGAAGTTAAAGACTCAGTCAAATTCCGCAATGAATTTGCTGTCTCTATCCTGCTTTTTGCCATTTCATCTCTTAGAGTTTGCTCATTTTTATTCGTAGTTTTCTCTAAATAATCCACTTTGTTTTCAAGTCCCGCAACTTTTTGGTTCAAATCCCGGTGTCTTTTTGTTATGTTTTGTCTTAAAAACATTACAATGATTAAACCAACTAAACCCACTATAAATGTCCCTATACTAAAAATAAGAGTATAATCCATCTTATTCTCCTTACTTTTCAAAATTTATAACTCCCTATCCAACTACAATTTCTGCAGTGCTTCCCGTTATATCCGAAAATATTTCAATTCTTGTTCTTATTCTTTCTCTTAATTCAGGCACATGGGATATTACCCCCACGAATTTGCCGGATTCTTGAAGTTCCAATAGACATTCTATTGATTTTTCTAAAGACTCGGAATCCAGAGTTCCAAAGCCCTCGTCAATTAGCATGGTATCAATGCTTACTCCACCGGATGATGATTGGACTACATCGGACAGACCAAGGGCT
>Ga0172382_10004534_pt1 | contig 21235 bp, 20 predicted proteins | sample Leawel138RmetaG_FD_122245 | JGI IMG/M metagenome (GOLD analysis project Ga0172382, IMG submission 122245) | Leachate microbial communities from a municipal landfill in Southern Ontario, Canada - Leachate well 138R metaG | ecosystem: Engineered > Solid waste > Landfill > Unclassified | place... | reverse complement strand
TCGATTACTACCGAATTATAAGTACCGATAACGGTAAAAAGAAAAGCTGTCCCCCAAATTGTCCAAGTTTTCTTGCTCATAATCTTGCTCCTGATGCTTCTTATTAGAGCAAGGGGGATGCCAAGAATTATGATGTGATTTACAGAGCTTAGAGAACGAGCTGTTGATAAATTTTACGGCCTGTAAAATGATTAGACAGAAGTCTAAGGAAGATTATTCAACCTTAGGTACTCTTTTAAGATAGTCAGAATGTGACGAACAAAATCTTTTAAGAGCGATGACTACTAAGTTTTCTTTTGGAATTCCGGTGTTTCTTTCCATTTCTTCCAAATCATCTACGATTTGTTTTTCAATATGAACTGTAAGTTCTTTTAATTCACCGTCATTATGTACTTGAGACTTCATATTGATCTCCTTTTAAGCTATTTTCTTCCAACGATCTTGAGCACACCTTTTTTTCTTAAATTAATAAGTGCAGAAGTAACTTCATGTTCCAGTAAAGGACAAATCTCATAGATATCATTTACATCATTCACTTCCGTTAATGTAGACAGAACCTTGAACTCTTCTGGGGTACATTCGAAATCGCTTCCAATAGATGCTGCATTAACAATAATTTTCACATTCTGCGGTGGACGCTGACGATGAACGATCTCATAAAGCTTGATTTGTTTTTCCAATTTGGTTTGTAACACTGAAAAAGGATAGTGAATCCGTTGCTCTTCTTCTGAAACGACCTCCGGCTCCACTACATACATATGCTTTTCTAGATTGTGTTCACGAATGCCAAGCTGGAAAAATGCTCTCAGACCGCTGAGGTGTTGATATTTGACATCAATGATTTTGCCATCTTTAAACAGAAGATGTCCCAGGTATTGGTGATTAAATGGTGAGAGTAAATTGACTTTACCCGTAAAGTTAACACTCATTTGCTCTTCAATAACTGGAACAAACTTCAAGTTCATATTACTTTCCAAGTCCTAGGATTTTAGAGAAAAAACCGTTTTTACCTTCTTGCTTGCTTGGAGAAGATGGATGGAAATAGCCATCTACCTTACCAGCAATTTCAGTAAAAGCATTCCACACGGCCCTTCCTTCATACTTTGGTTCACTCATATAAGGTTTACCAATATCTGAGCCTTCTCTTAATTCAATTTCTAAAGGTACTTTACCCAGTAGATTAACTCCTAACTTTTCAGCTGCTTTTTCCACCCCTGAATCTCCAAAGATGTGATGATCTTTCCCGCAACCAGAGCAAACAAAGGAACTCATGTTCTCAACCATCCCTACAACAGGAATTTCGAGTTTCTTAAACATTTCAAGTCCCTTAGTTGCATCAAGTAACGCAATATCTTGTGGAGTAGAAATAACAATTGTTCCATCCACATGCGTGTTTTGCACCATAGATAGCTGAATATCACCTGTACCTGGCGGAAGGTCGATAAGGAGATAGTCCAAGGATTGCCAGTCAACATCGAAAAGAAATTGATTAAGAACACCACCAAGCATAGGGCCTCTCCAAATCACAGGATCATTCTCTTCAATGAAAAGCCCAAAACTCATAAACTTGATTCCATGGGCTTCAATCGGAACAATCTTCTTATTTTCTGTTGCTCTTGGCTTTTCATCACGCTTACCAAAGATCATCGGCATTGATGGTCCATAAATGTCCGCATCAATAATCCCCACCTTCTTACCTGCTCGACTAAGAGTTAAGGCAAGATTAGCGGTAAAAGTAGATTTTCCTACTCCCCCTTTACCTGATCCGATAGCGATAACTTTTCCTACTCCTGGAACCGGACGTTTTTTAGCTGCTGGTGCATGACCTGTTTTCAAATTGGCCTTAGGAGTTGTAGCTGCAACCTTATCTTGAGGCGCATCTACGGCCTTAAAGACATCTTGTGACTGAGTTGAAGTTGTTTTAACGAGAACTTCCTTCACTTCGCTCACTTCCGCTAAAAGCTCGTGAATGTGGTTTTCAATTACTCTTTTATCTTGAGGGCTGATTCCGTCTCGCTGATATTGAATGCTCAGTTTTCCGTCCTTGAAGTCAATTTCTTGCCATCTATTTTCTTCTGAAAGAGTCTTATTTGTTTGAGGGTTTTTAACCTGATCTAATAGTTTTCTAATACTGTCCATTGTTCATCCATTGTTGATTAAACTTGTCTAAAATACAAAAATTCCTGTTTTGATAATTTTGCTTTCTCATTTTATGATGGGATATATATCTTTGAACAGGGAATAAGCGTTGGCATTTTATAAACGATCCGTCTTTCTTGTAAATCCATCTTTCCAAATCAAATTCAGTCTTTTGATTGGATCGCTCATATTTCTTTCTAGTCTACTTTATCCACTATTGTTCTTAGATTTCTTTAAAGAGCTTAGCGTCACACATCCTGAATTGCATTCTGCGATTCAGACTGCTCAAGAGCAATTTATTCTCTTTCTGATATTCATTCAACTTCTCTTTAGTATTATTGTTTTGATTTTATTCATATTTTTCACGCACAAAATTGCTGGCCCGATGTACAAGCTAAAAACTCACTTACAGCAAATTCGTGAAGGTGAGGAGATTCGTCCCCTTACTTTTCGAAACGGAGATTATTTCCACGATGTAGCTGAGGAAGTTAGTGAGTTTTTAGAAAGTATTTCTATTAATCAAGAAGCAGACTTTAAATTTCTGGAAGAAGTTAAGGTTTATCTTGAGAACTTAACAGGGGTTATACCAGAAGATAAAAAGCCCATCTTAAATGAGATCAATACTAAACTAACCGAGATACAAAATCGTTATCAAGGTCATTAACTCCTCCCGGCTGGTACTGTTTTCTGTACGTGGTATACTAATGTCTTAACGTTCACAAAGATTAATATGAAGTTTATTTTATTATTTATATTGTTCACTTCCACAGCGCTTGCTCAGGAAAAACTCGCCAAACAAATCACTTTATCTCGTGGCGACATCATACTAGCGGAAAAAATCACGGCCTTAATGAAAGTAAGCCGTGAAGGCTATTTAAGTCCGACGCTAACCAAGCAAATTAAGAATGAGATTGGAAAATCCAAAAACTTCACTCCCTTTGTAGAGTGGATTAATAAGATTGATAAAATTCATGAGTTAAAAAAAGCACCGCAATTGGTGCAATACTGCCAGGAGACGGCGAAAGTTTCTGAGCGTGCCCTGGAAAAACACCTGGATCAGAGGGCCAATCATTTTTGCAGAGAAAAAGCCTTAGAGCTGATCGGAAGAGAAATTGAGCGCACCAATACTCTACCGGAATATGCTCACACTTTTATTAAAACGAACTTGAAATTTTTTCTTAAAAAGAATCACCAAAAAAGCTTTAGCTACTTTCTACAAAACCAAAACGACAGACCAGAAGTTTTAAAGAAGCTTTCTGGTGAAATTACAGAGTATTCAATTAGAAGTCAGATCACCCCATCCCATGAAGTATTACAAGACATTCTAATTGATGATAAACTCACTTCCCTTATTCAAGCTAAAGGTCTAAAGCCTTTAGAACATAAAAATGTCTTCTATACGGAGTTTGGAAAGCTTATTGAAGAAGGTTACAAAATTCTTAACGCGACGGAAGTTGATGAGAAAAAACTTAGTAAACACATTGATCATTTAAAAAACTATTTTAATCTTAATGTGAATTACCTACCAACCAACCTTGCCCTGGGTAGAATCAATGATTTTGCCAAGGCAACTTTCAGGCTAGGCTTTCCTGATCTTTCACGAAAAATTCTTAAGTTCGTTATCTCTAAGAACGATCCAGAATATTTATATGATGCTCATTACTTTTACTTATGGACCTACATTCATACCAATGATCAGAAGAACTCACTGAAGTATATTAAGAGTGAAAAACTCCTAGATAAGGTTAAAACGTCCAAGGATTCACAACTTCGCTACTGGATCGCTTATGTTCTGGAAAAGGATAATAAAAAGGATGAGGCGATTTCTCTTTATGAAGACACTATTCGCGACAATCCTTTAAGTTATTATTCCATTATCTCTTCTAAAAGACTGTTGAATTTAAAACCGGATTCAACCCTTGCTAATTTTTATCACATAGAAGCAAGACGTGGTGTTAGCTTCAATCTCAACCTGACAGATTTCGATGCTGATCATCAAGCATCCTTTGTACGCCTTAAAGCATGGTCCAAGATTGATAATTCCCGCATGATCGACTTAGAGCTAAGACGGTTAAATAATTATTCGCTCCCCATTTTTCTACAGAAAAAGACCGTTGATCAGCATGCGACCATCAAAGAAACGGTTCACCTGCTACAGGCACATCTGATTCAAGAATCACAGAACTATCTGATGACTTTCAGATACATTTATAATCTTCTTGATAAAAATGATATTCGCTTTACTCGAAATGTTTTGGATCTACTTTTTCCCAGACCTTATATTGATGTTTTAAAAAAGAATTTGAAGAATCAAGATCCCCTTCTCGTTCTCTCTCTTATACGACAGGAATCCGTTTTCAACCCTCGTGCCAGATCTCCTGTTGGAGCTCGAGGTTTAATGCAACTGATGCCGGCCACTGCAAGACAATTAAGAAGAAGTGTGAAGGTTAATCAGCTTTCTAACCCCCGTATTAATATTGAACTAGGAACCAGATATTTTCAGAATTTAATGAAGAGATATAACAACAATTTGGTCTATGTGTTAGCGGCCTATAATGCTGGTGAAACAAGAGTAGAAAGATGGAGAAAACAATATTTTGATGAAGAAGAAACCATCGTCAGAAACATTGAAACTATTCCTTTTAAAGAAACAAGAACCTATGTGAAACTTATTTTTAGAAACTTGTTTTTTTATAAGCTCCTAACCAGTGAGGAGCTTATCGATAACAAGGAAAATAATAAAATCTTTAACGTGGATTTAGGTTTTAAACACTAATTACATCTTAGCAAATTGTTGTTTGATATATTCGTTTGTTCTCTCCAAGCTATTGGCCTTCATAAAGCTTTCTTCGTTGGCAATGTAACTGGCCGGAATACACAGAGTCTTTTTCTTAGGTGTGATGATACATTTTATTTCTTGTTTATCTTTTACGAACTCAGTGGGTTTAATGCCTGAGTCATAGTTAAACATCAATAAAAATTTTTCTCCCTTGCTCTCGATTTTCAGTAAGCCTATTCTCACCCATGTTGAGGAATCATAATTATCTATAATCTGAGCATCTTCCATCACTCTTGGTACTCCATCGGCCTTAATAACTCGATAGTAGCTATCGGAGACGGCTAAAGCATCTTTTATACCATTTTGAATCTTGCTTGATTTTAAAAAGAATAAAGCTGCAACATCGTTTCTAAAAAAAGCAATAGTAGCACCCACAATACAAAGAATAACTCCCACAACTTGAACTGTTTTTAAAAAGTATTTCTTGATCTTTTTAGGTTTAGCTTCAAAAGGAATTTTACAGTGTGGACACTTGTTATAATGCCGATAAAAACGCATTTCTCCCGTACAGTGAACACACTTGTGTTTGAATATTGCCATTGAAAAAAATACCCAAATAATTATTGCAGTTACCACAATACTATTGAGTTCTGCTTCTAAATATGTCAGCGACATGAGAGCTAGCATGTTGAAAATAAAAAGAATTGATGCCTTATTTGCTACACTAGCTTTAGTGGCCTTATAAGCTTTAATCGCTTCTTCAATCTGTTCTTGCGTAAATTTTTTCTTCATTAATCCATCATAACACTTATTCGTTTGGGAACAGATGATTTTACAATTTATTAATGTTTTAGTGGGATTAAGGAGAAATAAAGACCAGGTAGGTGACAAGAAATATAGGCACGTTTTCCTGAATAAAAACGTGCCTTTAATAAATTATTATCTTCTTAAACGTTAAAGCGGAAGTGAATAATGTCACCATCTTTTACAACATAATCCTTTCCTTCCATTCTAAACTTTCCAGCTTCTTTAACCTTTTGTTCAGAACCGTAGAGGAAAAGATCATCACAGTGGAAAACTTCGGCCTTAATGAAACCGCGTTCAAAATCAGAGTGAATAATACCTGCTGCCTGAGGTGCCTTGGCACCTTCCGGGAAAGTCCATGCACGAACTTCTTTTACTCCCGCAGTAAAGTATGTTTTCATGCCCAGCATCTCGTACCCGGCCTTAATCAGTTTTGAAAGTCCAGACTCTTCAATACCGATATCTTTTAGGAACTCAGCCTTCTCTTCCTCAGATTCCAGAGCAGCAATTTCTGATTCTATTTTTCCACAAATAGTAATCACTCCTGCACCCTCTTTGGCTGCAAGCTCTCTCACTTTTTTCACGTGTTCATTTTCTTCAAGAATAGAAGCTTCATCTACGTTACAAACATAGAGCATCTTCTTCATAGTAATTAGGTGAAGATCAGAGATTGATTCTTTTTCATCTTCATCTAGATCAAGAGATCGAGCTGGCAATCCATCTTCTAGTGCTTTTACCAGGCGCTCTAGAATTGGTTTAGAGACCTTTGCTTTTTCCTGAACTTTCTTATCTTGAGACTTTAAAAATTTATCCAGAGTCTGAAGACGCTTTTGAACTGTTTCCAGATCTGCGAAAGCAAGCTCTAAGTTAATAACTTCGATATCGCTAAGAGGATCAATTTTCCCTGCGACATGAACGATATCATTATCTTCAAAGCAACGTACAACGTGACAGATCGCCCCTACTTGTCTGATGTGACCAAGAAATTGGTTACCAAGCCCTTCACCTTTAGAAGCACCTTTAACCAGTCCAGCGATATCCACAAACTCAGTCACTGCAGGAATAACTTTTTCCGGCCCGATAAGTTTGGCAATTTTTTCTAACCGATTATCTGGCACATGAACCACTCCAACGTTTGGCTCAATAGTACAGAAAGGATAGTTTGCAGCTTCAGCAGGTGCACTTGTTAACGCTGAAAAAATTGTAGACTTCCCAACGTTTGGTAGACCCACGATTCCACAATTCATACCCATAAATATCTCCTAAGCTAAAAAATTTTTTTTGTTATAAGGGCCGACCTTTGCCACACCTGATTTCAGGCATTCAAAAAAAGGAGTCCTTAGTTTTTCAAATATGATTTCTAATTCACTCAGTTCCTGCTGAGAGAATCGACCTAATACCCAGTTGGACATTGAACCATGGGCCGGTCTTCCAATACCAATACGAAGACGAGCGTACTTATCTGTTCCCAAACAAGCTCCAATGGACTTTAAACCATTATGTCCGGCAAAGCCTCCGCCCATCTTAAAATGAACTTGCCCCCAAGGAAGATCCACTTCATCTTGAATCACTAAAATTCTCTCAGGAGGAATTTTAAAGAAAGCTGCCATGGCCTGTACAGATTCACCCGAGAGATTCATATAAGTTTGCGGCTTAAGCGCATAAAACTTATGACCTTGAAATGAACCTTCAGTGTAAAGGCCCTTGAACTTGGACTTCCAAGGATTCTGGTTGATTTCTTTTAAATAATCTAAGAAAAGCCAAGCAATATTATGTCTTGTAAGAGCATATTCAGAACCAGGATTTCCTAAACCGACGACTAGATCAAACATACTAAGTAAACAATGAACTTACAGAGTCGTCGTTAAAAGTTCGGTGAATTGATTTGGCCAGAATTTCAGCAGTAGAAACGACTTTAATCTTATCAAGTTTTTGAGCTTTAGCACTTAAAGGAATCGTATCCGTAACGAGAACAGCCGCTAATTCAGTACAATCCTGCAATCTCTCAATGGCCGGATCTGAAAATACCGGGTGTGTAGCAGCTGCAAAAATTCTCTTAGCGCCATTTCTTCTTAAGGCCTTTGCTGCTTGTACCAGTGTTCCTGCAGTATCAATCATATCATCAAAAATGATACAATCTTTATCCTTCACATCTCCAATAACGTTCATAGCTTCTGCAACGTTAGGAGCTGTTCTTCTTTTATCAATAAGAGCTAGATCGGTGTTAAGTTTCTTAGCATAAAAACGTACACGCTCTACCCCTCCGGCATCCGGAGAAACAGCAATAAGATTAGAAAGATCCAGGTTCTTTGTGATGTAATCAAGAAGAACTGGAGTCGCAAAAATATTATCAAAAGGAATATTAAAAAATCCTTGAATCTGACCAGCGTGAAGATCCATCGTCATTACACGAGTAGCACCGGCCACAGTCAGCATATCAGCTACTAGTTTTGCAGTGATTGGAGTTCTTGGAGCACTCTTTCTATCCTGGCGAGAATACCCATAGTGTGGAATGACTGCTGTGATGGTGTTTGCCGAAGCTCGTTTTAGAGCATCGATAATAATTAACAGCTCCATCAAGTTTTCATTTACTGGCGCACAGGTACTTTGCATCACAAACACATCTGCTCCACGAACGTTTTTCTCGATCTCGCAGTAAATCTCACCGTTAGCGAAACGGCGCAATTGAGGATTAACTAGGGGAACATCGAGAAATTCAGAGATCTTCTTGGAGAGGGTTGGATTTGAGGTACCTGAGACAAGGACAATACGTCTCACTCTGGACTCCTTAAAGAGGTGGTAGGGGTGGCAGGGATCGAACCTGCGCATGGCAGAATCAAAATCTGCTGACTTACCACTTGTCGACACCCCTACATTACTTTTAGTTCATCGAATATAAGTGATTCAATTACATTTTGCAAGCCATCAGTTAAGGTTAAAGATGTTTTTTTCTAACCTCTTAGGGCTTTCCACTTCCTGAACACTTTTCTATAGTTTTCTTATTACAATTTTAAACCTTAGGGACAGTTACATGACCAGAAAAATTCGCCCATTAGCCTTAGCCACGTTATCGGCGCTAAGCATCAATTCAGTACAGGCCTTACCAATTGATTGGTCTGGTACTTTCGGCGTTGATAGCCACTATCTTTCTAATATTCGTAGAACTACTGATCGTGTGGATGAGGGTTCAAGAAAACAGGGTTCACAGCAAATTGCTGGCTCGGATAAAGGTGCTAGCTTCCAAAGCTATATCTTTAAACTGAACCCAACAATTATCATCAATGATGGTGTTACTCTGAAAGGAGAACTTTCTACTGGCTCAATTCGCGGTGGATTTGCTGGTGGTGAAGGACAAAATGAAAATAATAACTCTTATTTCTTCACCTCTCCTTCTCAAAATTCCAATCTAAATATCAATCAACTCTATGCTGAGCTTTATGCAGATACGGCCCTGATTAAAATCGGTCGTATGAGTAAAGACTACGGTATGGGAGTTATTTACGATGGTGGAACAGATGCATGGGATCGTTATTTCACCATGTATGATGGAATCGAAGCTGAAATGAAAATTGGTAATTTCAGTCTTATACCTTACTGGGCGAAGATTTCTATTATTGATGATAATGGTGATCTTGATCCTTCAAAAAAATCTGACGTGCGCGAACTTGGTGCTATCGCTAAATACCACAACAAAAACCGCGATCTTCTGGTCAGTATTCTTTATGCTAAAAGATCTAGTGAACCTAATAGTGGTTTTTATTCAAGGACAGATGTGGATGGAAATGGAAATCCAACAACTGATGCTATCCGTGGCAAGACTGAAGTAACGATTATTGATCCATTCATTCAGAAAAAATGGAAAGATCTTACGGTTTCTTTTGAAGCACCTATTATCACTGGTGATTACGGAAATATCTTAGGAACTGGTGATTCAAAGATTTCGGCCAATGCCTATATTCTTGATGCTAAGTACGATATTAATCCTAAATGGGAAGTAGGTTTAAAGGCCGGACAAGTTTCAGGAGATAAAGCAGGAACAAGTAAGTTTGAAGCTGCTTATCTTCACCCTAACTTTCAAATCGCTGAGCTTATGTTCCGTTACTACTATCCAGGCTTCACTGAAGGTGGAAGAAGTATCTTCAACTCTCCTATTACCAACGCTCAGTTCGCTCGTCTTCATGGGACATATAAAACTGACAAATGGAACTGGAAAGCTGCTTTCATCTTTGCCAATGCCATGGAAACAGCAAAGGCCGAAAAGCTTTCTTATCAGCATGAAAGAAACTATGCTTTCACTGCTGACCGTAAACAATCAAAGGATCTAGGTTTTGAACTAGATGTTGGCTTTGATTATCTATGGAATCCGAATGTCATGATTTCTGGTTACTATGGATACTGGATTGTCGGCGATTACTACGCTTTCACTAATGATTCAAAAGAACAGTCACTCTCAAATGTCCACGGTGGTGGATTCAGAGTGACTGTAGGTTTCTAAAATCCTCTAAAAGTATACGCTTGGTATGGATTAGACCAGTAACCCTGGTTTGATCCATACTGATACTGACCTTGCATCATATACGGATTTTGTCCCCCAATCATCAGCTGGGCCTGACCATACATATTTCCTTGCTGATTCCACCATTGACCACCCATTTGCGGCGCCATTTGTGGTTGCTGCTGCATCTGATACATTTGGGCTAGTTGATTGGCCACTTGAGTAAGATCAGTACCTGCTAAATTTGATGGAGCTGGCTGTTCTGGAGCAGCAGCTCTTGCTGGTGGACGAGTCGTATCTACTGGGGCCTCTCTTGGAGGAGCTTCCTCAATAATCTCTTCACCATTTTGAGCGGCAACATATCTTCTTCCTTCAGCCTCTAACTTCGCGTAGTCATCGGCTTTCTCCTGGTATTCAACAATTCTCTCTTTATCAACCTTGTTATAGTGATTGAGTAAGTTCTGAAGTTGCTGGATACGTTGAAGCGAATCTTCGATACATTTCTGAGTGTTTCTAAAATAAGCATAACAATAACCGCCCGGTTGCACTCGTGCATATTCGTTTTGCATTTCGGCTTTAAAGTTATTTGTTCTGGCCTGAATAGAATTCTCAAGTCTCTTAACCATGTTTTGATAAAAGTCAGACTGGCCAGTGATTTGACCGGTTCTTACCTGATATCTTTCTTGCTCAATAATAGAAGCTTTGGCAAAAGCATCTTTTGCATGAACAGTATTCATCATAGCAATATCTGGGGTATAAAGAACGTTACCTTGTTTAGACCCGATCTTACGATAGTTATCAAGAGCAATCTTAATACCGTTAACATGCTCAGCTTCTTCAAACTTCCCATCTTTCATAAGCTTTTGTGTATGAGCAGCTTGAAAGTAGGGCTTATTGTTCAGAGCTTTTAACTCTTCTAGAACAGCTTTTAACTCATTTTGTTTTGCTCTCTTGGCATCACCTTCTAAAGCCGTCATCTGATCAAATAAACGAGTCGCTTCTTCAATCTTTGGATTCACAATATACTTTTCAAAATCTGCAATGACTTTTAAGTCATCATCGGAATACTTTCCTTCCTCAATATTACTCGCAGCTTTCTTAACAGCTTCAAGAATCAGTTCATCTCTTACACTACCTAAAATAGCTGAATACTCTTCATACTTCTCAATAAAGCCAATGAGCTTATCGTATTCATCAACACCACAGTCTTTTAACTTATTGGCCTCTTCATCAAGCTTTAAACGTCTTTCATCTTCTAGAGATAGGAGTTGCCTGATATCAGGATGGAGGGCTTCATAGTGATCACATCTATTGATGAGTTCAAATTTTCCGTACTTTGCTTTAGTCATTGCTGACTGTGGCCCATGAGAAACAAAAAGAAGCTTTCCAGTATCTTTGACATCATTAAATGTCTCTTTCATTGGAGCTGAGTAGATAGCTTTTTTATCAACCTTGCCATTCTTAACTACTCCTGAAGCTTGTAAGCAAGCTTCAAACCCTTTCAGAGTAGGAGCAAAGCTGAGATCTTCGTATTTGTCGAATTCCCCATTACTCACTTTGGCCACTTTATAACTACACTTCCCATCAGCGCAGTTTTCCCCCTCTCTAAACTTAGCTTCAATCACATAAGCTTTTTGACCTTGTATCTCTTGCTCTTTAAGTTTCCATTCGACCATAGAAGAACAATTGGAAATCATAGAGTCAGCACTGATGCTGACTTTTCCCGTTCGAGGGTTAAAGTCGATATCAAACTTGGCATTAGGGGCCTGGATTAAAGATGTTGCATAAGCTAGAGGCATTGAGGTTTGATCGTTTTCTTCACAACGTCCATTGGTCTCAGAACTTGTTTCAGTTCGACTCTGAACAGGTGGAGTAGAAACTTTTTGATTCGGCTCACTTGTAGAAAGCGATCCCTGATAATCTTGCAGACTGCTCAGCATGCTTTGAGCATAAAGCGGAGAAGATATAAGTGCTAAAATTATCAAATACTTGTTTTTCATAAGGCCTCATCTTTGACTTATCTACTAGGACTCGTCGGTCGATAGGGGCCCTGACTTTAGCTAAATCAAGGTGTAAGGATCGATATCCACTTTGTAACTAACTGAATTCTCATTCTGATAATTTAGTTCAAAGGTTTTAATGAGATTATGTAGTTGGATAGGATCAGTACTTTTCAGCAAAATATTCCAACTAAATTGATTCATCTTTTTTTCCACCATGGCCTGACGAGGCCCTAAAATAATCACCGCTGGAAAATGATGCTCAATCAGATGCCGAAGAATTTCCCCCTGCTTTCTCACATGGGAGGTCACCCGCTCCTGAAAGCGGGAATTAAAATGAATCAGGGCCATCTTTTGAAAAGGTGGGCACTGACATATTTTTCGCATATCAAGTTCTGACTGATAAAAACCATCAAAAGAATGCTCCTTTATGGTTTCAAATAAAGGGTTTTCAGGGGCCAGGGTTTGAATGATAACCCTTCCATCCTGCGAATATCGGCCGGCCCTTCCCGCTACCTGAGTTAATGTTTGATAAACTCTTTCACTGGAACGGAAGTCAGGAAAATTAAGCTGGTTATCAATCCCAAGTATGAGAACAAGTTTTACCTTCTCAAAGTTATGTCCTTTGGAAAGCATTTGGGTTCCTACCAGAATATCAATTTCACCTTGATGAAATTCCGCTAATCTGGCTTGCAACTGAGTAAAAGTTTTAATTTCATCGCGATCAAATCTTTCAATTTTTTTATCAGGAAAAAGTTCACTTAAAACACTGGCCAGTTTTTCAGTCCCAAAGCCTTTTTGAATTAAAGTCATACATCCACAATTATGACAACTTTGAATCATGGGTTCTTTGTAATCACAGTGCTGACATTGTAGTTCATTCTTTCTTTTAAAATAGCGTAAAGTTACAGAGCAATTAGGACAAAAAAATTGTTCTCCACATGAGCGGCACTGGATGTAGCAGGCAAAACCCAGACGGTTCACAAATACCAGAACCTGTTCATCACGCTCAATAGCTTCTTTGAGAATTTCAACTGATCTTGGAGTTAAAGGCCAGATATTATCTTCACCTGTGTTCTTATCTCGAGCATCTACTAATTCAATCGTTGGTAAATAAGCGCCTCCGGCCCTGTTACGCAATTCAAAGAGGTTTTGCTTTTTGAGATGATGAAAGTGATGATACGTCTCAAGGCTTGGTGTAGCAGATCCTAAAACAATAGGAACGTTTTCAAGTTGAGCCTTCTTACTCGCCACATCTCTTGCATTATAAGGACAGCGATCATCTTGCTTAAAGGAAGTATCATGTTCTTCATCGATTATGATGAGTCCTAAGTTCTGCAACGGAATAAAAACGGAACTTCTCACTCCAAGAATGAGCATCGGCTCACTATTAGTGCGCGCCATCTGATAGATTTGAAACTTCTGGGAATCAGAAAGTTCTGAGTGATAAGAAATGACAGGCCCATCCAGATACTTTGCAAATGTCGCCACAAACTGAGGGGTCAGATTGATTTCCGGAAGAAGAAAAAGAACACTTTTTCCTGATTTAAGTTTCTCCTGAATGAGCTTTAAGTAAATTAAAGTTTTACCACTTCCCGTTACTCCATGGATTAAAAAACGGTCAAAGTGATTTACCGGAAGAATACCTTCAATGGCCTTTTTCTGATCCTCATTGGGCTCAAATTCAAAATCCTGTCCCTCTCCAAGAGTCAGCTCCAAGGGTCTGGGCTTCTTCATAAAGTGAGGAAGACAGTCATAAATCAATTGTCCTAAAGGGTAATGGTAGTATTGAGAAATCCATTGATAAAGAGCCAGTTCATTAGCATTAAGAACAATGGAAAGAACCTCTTTAACCGCTCGAACTTTATCTTCTTCAATGGTTAAATCTTTCGGCTTTTCATCAATACTGATAACACAACCAAATTCAGTTCTTTTTCCAAGAGGGACTTCCACCAACTGTCCCACCACTACCTGTGAATCACAATAGTAGTGAAATCCTTCATTCTTGTGAGGGAAATTGACAGCAACTCTGATAAGGTTCATTTAAAGCATAAATCCAGGACGCAGAATCTCCACACTCTGTTCGCGGGCCGTTTTGTCCCACTCTTTAAGTTTTCTCAGATAAGCGTTCTCGCTAATATTTGTGTATCGTAAATTTACGATCTCGATTTGGTAATTTTCTCCATGCATATCTCTAATCAGAATCTGCTTTGGCAGAACATGATTAGCATTCACTAATCCATAGTCCTTAAATAAGAATTCAATTTCACCACTTTGAGTTTTAAAAACGATTTTCTGCAAATGTCTTTTATTATAAGAAACACTCGCATCAAATCCCCCGACACTTACCTTCCAACTCATCTCTCCGCTATCTTTTGAGAGTTTAACCTGTTGAGTGTCAATATACATGGACTCATTCATCACACTGTCCACTTTTTCTCTCTTAGCGGGATCAGATGGACGAAGAGGATTTTCCAAAGTTTTTCTGGCTTCTCGATCCTGATTGATAGTTATTAGGTACTGCTTGTACTGGGCGAGATACTCTATCTTTTCTCGATTAATAATTTCTTTATTTAACTTTAACGGAAGTCCTAAAGATTTCAGATAACTCACTAAAAATGAGCCATCCTGCAAGACCAATGAGTTTAGGATTCCGTAAAAAAGAGATTTATCAACAGCATTCGGTTGGTTAGCAAAACTAAAAGCATTGTAATTAGGATAGTAAGAGTGGTGAACGATATCCTTTTCATTAAAACTATCGCCAGAATATTTAAACTGATTGAGTTTATAAACCTCATCATTAAATTTCACGTAATAAACTTGATAGTTTTCTTTCGGGAAGGCACTGCTATCTTGAATGATTCCACTTGGATCCATTCTACTGATCTTGAAATTTAAAATGGCGACATTTCCGGTAATATCAGGATTGCTTCCATTTCTAAAAAGTGATTCTACCGTCGGAACATAACCCCAACTTAATTGAGTAACAAACAGTAAAAGTAAAAAATATTTCATAGAGTGATCCCGTATTTATCAAGTCTTCTCTTTAAAGCGGCCAATAAGTGGTCTCTTGTTTCTGGATCTTTAAGTGCAAAGTCTATTGTAGCATCGAGATACCCAGGAATGGAGCCCGTATCAAATCTTTCCCCATGGAATTTATGGGCCATTACTGTTTTGTTTTTACAAAGGACATTAATAGCGTCAGTTAACTGATATTCATTACCGGCCCCACGTGGAATATTTTCCAAAATATCAAAAATTTCACGGGTTAAAATGTACCTGCCTGGAGTGGCAAGGTTTGTCGGAGCTTCTTCTGGTTTAGGCTTTTCCACCATTCCCGTCATTTTTAGAGTTCGCTCATTGATAAAATCACCCTTCACGATCCCATACTTTTGGGTGTCTTCCGCAGGAACTTCCATTACACCAATAACACTGGCGCCATTATGCTCCACTGAAACATCCATTAATTGCTTAATGGCCGGAACGCCATTAACCACAATGTCATCTCCAAGAAGAACAGCAAATGGCTCATAACCAATCATATCTTTTGCCATTAAAACAGCATGTCCAAGCCCCAGTTGTTCTTTTTGACGAACACTAGTGACACTAACCATGGAACCAATTTTTTTGATTAGTTCCAGTTCTTTCATTTTATTATTTTTTTCCAGAAAAGCCTCTAACTCCTGATTTCTATCAAAGTAATCTTCGACCGCATACTTTCCTGAAGCTGTCACAAAAATGATTTGTTCAATTCCTGCATTAACTGCTTCTTCCACAATGTAATGGATCATCGGAACATTTACGATTGGGATAATTTCTTTGGCAATCTCCTTTGTAGCAGGAAGAAAACGAGTTCCTTTACCAGCGATAGGAATAATTGCTTTTTTGATTTTCATTAAATGCCCCTTGTTAACCAGCTTAACTTTATTTAAAGTTTTAACATGAAAAAGATCTATATATTAGCGATGTTATTATTCATGGGCCAGTCGTCCTGGGCCCAAATTCGTGATTATCAAACAACCAGACTTTTATCTACTTCAGGCGCAGGGGTTGCCAGTATTCTCACCACTGAAGCCGCTATTTTAAACCCTGCCTCAGCAGCTTTTTTTGATGAGAACACAGCATCGATTCAAGGTTCTGAAGTAAGTCTTAAAGATAAGTCCAAGGAGCGACGCGATAACTTTTCTAGCAAGAAGCGTTCCTATGGCTACTTTGTTTCTGACAATAAAGGTCCAGTTAAGGGTGGTCTTTCTTATATCAATCAGAGTGAAAATCGCTATCAACGAGAGCGAATTAGCATGCACGTTGCTTCTATGATGGGTAAGAAAAGCTCCTTCGGACTGAACTATCAGTACGTGCAAGATCGTTTTCCAAGTGACTTTAGCCCACGTCGAGATTTCTCCCATATTTTAAATGCGGGGATGACTCGAGTTATCAGCAATGATCTGATTCTAGGAGTTGTTGCCAAAGATCTTACTCGGGCCCTTTCAGAGCATGAACAAAAAGTCATTGCCGGTCTTCAATATTCTCTCAGTGATAAAATCAATCTTATTTTTGATTATGGGTTTCTTTACAACCGTGCCTACAATAAAAAATTTACGTGGGCCGCAGCTACTCAACTCACCCTTTTTAAAGATTTCTACGTGAGAGGTGGACTCTTTGAAGATCAAATCCTCAACTTCAAGGGTTACTCCTGGGGAGCTTCATGGGTTGGTCCTCGTCTAGGAGTAGAGTTTGCTCAAAAGTTTTCCGAGCAAACTAGTAAAGGAAGTTATATCTACTCTGGAGAAACATTAGTTGACTCAAGTCTTTCCTTTTTCTTTACCTTCTAAGGTTTTTTTGAATATGGTCGATAATTTGTTATGGCCATCATTTCAAATATTTCCAAGGAAGCTAAAGAAAAGCGAGAGAACGATGTTGTACTTCAACACAAGTACAATAATCGCATTACTATTACTCGCCATGGAAAAGAAGCTTTCGACAATGGTGAATATGCCATTGCTCTAAGTCGCTATAAGGAATATCTGGAAACTGTTTCTGAGGTAAAGGAAGCCGGGACCGATATCTACTCTCTGCGACCCAGTCACTTTGATCCGGAAAAAGACCTCACCGAAATGCTGATGATCTCTCAAATATACTTGGAGCTCGCCCGCATTTATGATGCTGTCCCTAAGTATAAAGACGAACTCCATAAGTCATTAGATCAGTTTCTGAACTTCACCATTAACCAGCCGTACCAAGTTATTAATTCAGAAATTTTAAGAAAACATATTAAGCGAGGAAAATTTAGAAACTACGATACTTTTCGCGATTACTATCAACAAATCGCGATCCAGTCTAAAAAGTGCTATATCGTGACTTTTTCTCTAGGTAATGATCATCCTGTTACCCAGGAATACCGATTGTTTAAAGAATGGCTTCTGGATTTTCCTTTGGGCCAAGAACTGGTTCGGCTTTACTACCTCCATAGTTCCGTTCTTGTTGAGCGTTGGGGCAAGGGCCAGTGTATGCATTTTATCGGTAAGTACTTTTTGGCCCCCCTACTAACCTTGTTTTCAAAAACCATCTTGAGACGTATAGTTAAATAATGTTAATCCTCTCGCAAATTCTTCTCAAAAGCTGGTTTAAAAGCCTGCTCACAGCAGTCATTGTTCTCTTTTTACTTATTACCACTGCTGATCTGATTAACGGATTTCTGCAAGGAAAAGACTTTTCCCAAATACTTCTAGAATATGCCCTAAAGATGCCGGACTTAATGGGAAAGATGTTTCCCATTTGTTGTCTCATTGCTTCCCTCTTTTCTCTAAATAATCTTAAAGGGCATTCAGAATTAATCGCCATTTTAGCCGCCGGCTATTCTTACCAGCGAATCTATACTCTGATTGCTGGTTGTGCTCTTGTTGTTGTTTTTGTTCAATTCATTAACCTTGGTTATGTTGAACCTTATGCTAATAAGGTGAAGCGACAAGAAATCACTAAAAGCCGAGATTCAGAAGGTCGCTACCTCACTCGTAGTTCCATTGAAGGTGGAAAGTTTTGGTATAAAACCAGCAAGTACTTTGCCTCTTTTACTTTTTTTGACCGTAAATCCCTTTCTCTCAATGATTTTGAGATTTATTATTTTACACCAGAGAATCTAGGCTCAAAGATTATTCAAAGTAAAAAAGCCACTTATCAACCCGACTCTCAAAAGTGGCTACTAACTGAAGCCCGTGAAATTCACTCCCTTAACCAGCTATCTTTCCCCGTGCAAAATGATATTGGCGATATGCTCCTTAGTCTTCAGGAAGTACCAGAAGATTTTGGGGAGTTTGAGGCCGATTTAACGACCCTCAGCTTTGTAGGGCTTTACCGCTTTGTCAGCAGGCTAGCTAAAACTGACTTAAATATCAGTGAGTATGAAATCATTCTGTGGAATAAGGTTTTTCTGAGCATTACCTGTCTTATTTTTGCTCTTATTCCTGTTTCCACAATTTTTAACCCCAACCGCCGTTCTTCCTCATTTGGGAAAAACGTTGCTTTTACCCTGCTAACTACTGTTATTTTTTGGGTCCTTTATACCTCTGCGGTTGCCCTTGGAAACTCAGGTAATCTTCCTCCGCTAGTGGCCACTGGAATTATCCCCATTATTTTGCTTAGCTATGTGGTGATTACCTTCTTAAAGAACAGGAAACTCTCGTTTTAAAATCCCCTTGCCCATGCTATAAGGAGCCTATGAAAATAGAAAATTATATTCTTACTGGAAAAAAACTTCCTATAGTTACATATCCCGATCCCATACTCTCTAAGGTCGCTGAACCAGTGACTCAATTTGATGAGTCTTTAAAAGAGCTGGTAAGAGATATGCTTTATACTATGTATCAAGCTCCTGGTATTGGATTAGCTGCTCCGCAAATCGGAAAGTCTTTAAGACTATTTGTGATCGATGTTAACTATGATCGTGAACTGATTAAAAACGCCGATGGAAAAGCTGAGTATCAATTCTCAAATCTTGAGCCGATGGTTTTCATAAATCCGATTATTACAGGTACTTCTGGCACCACTACTTATGAAGAGGGCTGTCTTTCTGTTCCTGGAGTCTATGAAGAAGTAAAACGCTTTGAAAGCATCAATGTAAAATACCAGGACCTTGAAGGCAATGAACGAGAGATCAATGCCGATGAACTGCTTTCTATTTGTTTACAACATGAAAATGATCACCTGGATGGAATCGTTTTTATCGAGCGCCTCAGTAACCTCAAAAAAAATTTCTATAAAAAGAAAATGATAAAAGAGAAGGTGAGATGAAATTAAAACTCGCTTTTTTTGGAACTCCGGATTTTTCAGTACCCGCTCTTGAGATGCTTCACCATCACCCCGATGTAGAATTAGCAATGGTGATCTCCATGCCAGATCGTCCTGCTGGTCGAGGAATGGAATTAAAATCTCCAGAAGTTATTGAATACGCTAAAAAGCATAAGATCCCTTACTTTCAAACTGAAAACATTAATAAGGAAGAAGAATTCCTAAAAAAACTTGAAGATATGAAACTTGATGCCATGGTGGTTCTGGCCTTTGCTCAGTTTCTTGGCTCTCGTCTTTTAAACATGAGCCGCTTAGGATGTTTTAACATCCACACTTCTATTCTTCCTAAGTATAGAGGTGCCGCACCTATTCAGTATGCTCTTCTTAATGGTGATACAGAAACCGGTGTTTCTATTCAGAAGATGGTGAAGAAAATGGATGCAGGAGATCTGGTTCATTTTCACACTGTTAAAATTCAAGACAATGAAACTGGCGGACAACTCTATACCCGTTTAAAGTTTCAAGCTGCTTTGGCCCTCAATGATTTTCTTCTTAAAGTTAAAGAAAACAAAATTACATATACTCCACAAGATGAGTCTCAGGTGAGCTTTGCTCCCACCCTCAAAAAAGAAGATGGCTTCCTGGACTTTGCTAATCAAACAGCTACAGAAATTTTAAATCGTATTCGTGCGCTTGATCCGTGGCCTGGAACCTACTGCTTTTTGAATGGTAAAAGGCTTAAAGTCTTAAAGGCACAAATTTATCACCATCAGATTCCCGCTGGAAAAATAAAAAATGATATGGGTTCTCTTGTAGTTGGTACAAAAGATAAAACTCTTCATCTGCAAGAAGTTCAGCTGGAAGGGAAAAAGGCCTGTTCAGACAAAGAATTACTTAACGGTCTGAAAGGCGAACTTGAACTGAAAAATTAAGGAAGTAATTATGACAACAGTGTCTCCAAGCTTATTGTCAGCAGATTTCTTAGATTTAAGAAGTGAAATCGAGCGCCTTAATGAGGTTGAAGATATCTGGCTTCACCTTGATATTATGGATTCGCACTTTGTGCCCAACTTAACGTTTGGTGAAGTTGTAGTTAAAAATTTAAAACATATTACTGAGCATAAACTTGATGCGCACTTCATGGTGACTAACCCTGATTTCTTTATTGATAACTTTAAAGATGTGGGACTTCACAATTTTACCTTTCATTGGGAAGCAGTTACCCACCATGATCGTTTTATTCAAAAGGCAAAAGAGATCTATCCTAGTGTGGGAATTTCTCTTAATCCTTCTACTCCTGTTTCTGTTATTCCTGAGTATATCCTTGCTAAAATTGACCTCATTCTCATTATGAGTGTGAACCCTGGTTTTGGTGGACAGAAGTTTATTCCGGAAGTTACCAGCAAAGTAGAAGCTTTATCCGCATTAAAAAAGAAACTCGGCTTAGATTTTGTTATTCAAGTTGATGGCGGTGTAACTGATCAAACTGCACCTGGCCTCATTCAAGCTGGTGCCAATAACTTAGTTGCCGGCTCTTATGTTTTTTCACATCCACAAAAAGATTACGCTCAAAGAATTGAATCTCTTCGTTAAAGGTAAATTATGTCAGTAAAAGTTTTTGAATTAAATGGAACAAACCTCACTTTAGATGATCTTGCTATTATTGCTAATGCGGGACCTGGTGAAGTTGAACTAAAAATTGAAACCAAGGCATGGGAACGTATGCATGCTTCC
>Ga0172382_10004532_pt1 | contig 21252 bp, 24 predicted proteins | sample Leawel138RmetaG_FD_122245 | JGI IMG/M metagenome (GOLD analysis project Ga0172382, IMG submission 122245) | Leachate microbial communities from a municipal landfill in Southern Ontario, Canada - Leachate well 138R metaG | ecosystem: Engineered > Solid waste > Landfill > Unclassified | place... | reverse complement strand
TCGATGGCGGCTATCAGCCGGTTGGCCGACTCGGTATCCAGCGCATTGGTCGGTTCGTCCAGCAACCACAGCAACGCGCCGGACGCGATGGCGCGTGCGAGATTTACCCGCTGGCGCTGCCCGGAAGACAACATGCCGCACGGCAGATCGAGCAGGCCGTCGAGGCCCATGGCCTGTATCGCGACGGAAATGTTGGTTGCACCATCAAGTTTCGCCCAGAAGGCGAGTTCATCCTCTACGGATCGATCCGGCTTCAATGCCGGTTCGCCGGCGGCCCACGCGGCGCGGTACGGGTTGCGTAAAATGCCGCTGCCAATCGGCAATAATCCGGCGATGGCGCGCAGTAACGAACTTTTTCCCGCACCGTTGCGACCTGTGATCAATAGCGCTTCCCCCGGCGCCACGCGAAACGACAAGCCGGCAAAAAGCGGCATTCCCCCGCGCGCCAGGGTCAGATTGTCCGCCACCAGAGCGCCGCCCTGCATGGGGCCAACCGTATCAATGCTTGCGTTCATCGAAAAGCTTGCCTAGAGGCTCGCAAACACGGCTCGCAGTGCGGGCGCGTGCGGGAATGTTGTCGGAGCGTGGCGCAGCCTGGTAGCGCACCACACTGGGGGTGTGGGGGTCGCAGGTTCGAATCCTGTCGCTCCGACCATTCTCATCCCTGTTCAGCGATGGAATAACGATGCTGCCCGGCGAGTTCGGCATAACCGGCAGTGCCCTTTGCGTGGCCGGCGATTTCCGTATCTGTCAGCATCCGGGCGAAGCGCGCCGGCCTTCCGGTCCATAATTCACCGGCCCCGATGCGCTTGCCGGGCGTCAGCAATGCGCCGGCGGCGAGCATACCCTCAGGTTCGATCACGCAATGGTCCATCACGATGGAGCCAAGCCCTACAAAACTGCGGTCCATCAGCGTGCAGCCATGCACGATGGCCAGATGCCCCACCAGCACATCGTCCCCGATAATTGTGCCGGCATTGCCGCTGGTTACGTGCACGATGCTGCCGTCCTGGATATTGGTGCGCGCGCCGATCCGGATCGGCATCACATCGCCGCGTACCACTACATTATACCAGATGGAACTGCCGCTACCGATGACGACATCGCCGATCACCCGCGCGCCGGGCGCAATCCAGGCATCCTGCGCGACTTCGGGCATCTTGCCCTGAAACGGATAGAGCGACATCATTACCCCTTCGCGTTCACGGGAAAAGCGGTGCGGCCTCCAGCCCCGCCGTTTCGGGCAGGCCGAACATGAGGTTCATATTCTGTATAGCCTGACCGGAGGAGCCTTTCACCAGATTGTCGATCGCGGCAATCACCAGCGCCCGGCCCGGAATCCGATCGGCAAACACATTTACCACCATATGGTTGGAACCGCGAACCATACGGGTCGCAGGCGGCACGCCTTCCGGCAGCAGATGCACGAACGGTTCATCGGCGTAAGTGTCGGCGAAGCATTGCCGCAACGCTGCTACGTCCGCGCTCTCCGCCAGTTCGACGGCGATCGTTTCCAGTTCGCCGCGATTCATCGGCACCAGATGCGGCGTGAAGCTGACCAAGACGCGCTCGGCAAAAACCGCCGACAGTTCCTGCTCGATTTCCGGCATATGACGATGCCTCCCGATGCCATATGGAGCCACGGCTTCGGCAATTTCCGGGAACAGATTGGCCTCTTTCACGGATCGCCCCGCGCCCGACACACCGGAAAGCGCATTGATGCTGATATTGGCGGGCCGGATCAGCCGGTTTTGCGCCAGCGGCAGCAACGCCAGCAGCGCCGCTGTCGGGTAGCAACCGGGGCAGGCAACGATGCGGGCATCGGGCAAATGCGCCCGCGCCCGTTCGGTCAGGCCATAGACGGCTTCAGGCAACAGATGCGGCGCTGGATGCGCCTGACCATACCATTCGGCATAAACATCAGTATCTCGCAGGCGAAAGTCCGCCGAAAGGTCAATAATGCGCGGGCCGTGGACGGTGGACAGCAATTCTGCCGATGCCGCATGTGGCAGGCAGCCGAACACCACATCGATCCCGGCCCAGTCGATTTCGTCGGCCTTCACCAGCCGTGGCAGGCCCGGCGTGGTGCGGAAATGCGGCCAGATATCGGCCATCTCCTGCCCCGCGCGGGCATTGGCGGCGAGCGCCCTGATCGTCACATTCGGATGGGTCAGCGCCAGGCGAACCAGATCGGCGCCCGTGTAACCGGAAGCGCCAAGCACCGCGATATTTATCTTCCTGTCTGTCATGCGGGTCTGCCTATCAGAGGCGCCTGAAGACGGGAAGCACGGAAGCAAATCCGTCCGTCCAGCCGGACACTTTCGGGTCGATATCCGCCGGCATCCAGTCGATGGAACGGCCCGTGGCTTCGGTAAAGCGCACCATGCTGGCCTCGTCCCGCGTCAGCGCCATCCACATCGAGCGATTGTATCGAAGACCAGCCGCCAGATCGTCGGGGTCGGGATCATAATGCAGGATGCGCGCCGAAATCCCGAGGTCGCGGGCAATCGCGCCGACCACCGGCTCCAGATGCAGATAACGGTTGGAAATATGCACCAGCAACACACCATCCGGAGACAGGGTGTTGAAATAGGTCTGGAAGGCCTCCCGCGTCAGCAGATGGAGTGGAATGGCGTCCGATGAAAAGGCATCTACCGCCAGCATGTCGAACCTGCCAGCCGGTTCGGCGGCCAGCTTCAGCCGTGCATCGCCAATCACGATGCGAATATCCGGCTTGCATTGGTCGATAAAGGAAAAGATGCGTGGATCGGTTGCCAGTTTCACCACCAGCGGGTCGATCTCGAACATCGTCCAGTCTTCGGTGGGCGTCGCGTAACAGGCGAGGCTGCCGGTGCCCAGGCCCACAACGCCGATGCGCGCGTCGCCCCCAAACAAAGAGGGCGCGGCGCGTAGCGCCAGCCCGACGCCGCTGTCGGGCGCATAATAGGTGAGCGGTTCGCGCGACAGCGCGGGGTTGAGCGATTGCGACCCGTGCAGCGTCGTACCATGCAGCAAGCGGCGGACATTTTCGGACCGGCTGTTTTCCACTGTGTAAATGCCGAAGAAGCTGCGGTGGCGGGCATCGGGAATGGTCGAGATATCAATTTGTTGCCAACCGCCCAGCGCCAGCATCAGCATCGCCAGATGCCAGGTGAAAATCACCGGCTGGCCGATGGCGAAAATCGCGATTCCGGCCATGAACAGCAGCGCCGCTTCCTGTTCGGGCGGCGTGTCGACGCCCATGAAACTTGCGCCCAGCCACCAGCTCAACGCCAGAGTCAGGGGTGGCGTCAAAATCCGTAAAGCGCGCGATTTCAGCCCGTTGCCGCGCCACAATGCGCCAATGCCTTTGGTCAATGGTTTTGCCGGTAACAGCAACGCCGCCATCAGCAGTAAAATCGGATGCTCATAGGACCAGTCGAAGAGGCGCGGCGCGATCAGCGCCGGGAATAGTCCGCCGATGACGCCTCCGACCGACATCCACAGATAAAATTCCGTCAGTTTCGCCGCGGACGGGCGATCGGCAGCCAGTGCCCCGTGCAGCGCGATCGCCACCAGCAGCAACAACAGGATCGAACCGAAACCATAGAGTACCGCAAGACCGGCGCTGACCAGAAAACCCGCACCGCCAAACAGCAACAGCGCCGGGGCCGCCGCCAGCGCCGCACCACGCGTCGCGATTGGCCCCCGGCGTGAAAAGACGATGATGAAGCTGATCAGATAGGTCGCCAGCGGGATCGCCCACAGCATCGGCATCGCCATGATGTCGGTGGTAATGTGCGTCGTGGTGGACAGCATCAGGCCCGACGGCACCGCCGCCAGCAGCACCCAGCGCAGCCGCCTGCCATAAGTGATGGGTCGCGCGTTGCGTGGCGCATGATCGACGACGGTGGCCGCCGGACGCACACCGCCGCGCCAGATGGCCCACGCACCCAGCGCCATCAGCGCAAACAAGGCGATAAAGCCGGCCGACCACCAGAATTGCTGGACAGGCAGGGAAGAAAAAGGCTCGATCAGGAACGGATAGGCGAGCAACCCGCACAGCGAACCGACGTTGGATGCCGCATAAAGAAACCATGGGCTGGCGGCGCGCGCATCCGAGGAGCGGGCAAACCAGGCCTGCATGAGCGGGGCCTGCGCCGACACCGCCACAAACACCGGGCCAATCGACAACGCCAGAAGTTGCAGTAGCCAGAATGGGGCCGCGTCGCCGGTTTCAGCACCGCCAATGGCACGAATGCCGACAGGCAGGGTGAGCGCCGCCGCCGCGAATACGAGGATATGCACTGTCGCCTGGGTGCGAAATGGCAACCGCGCCAGCGCATGGGCATAGGCATAGCCCAGCAGCAACGCTGCCTGATAAAACAGCATCGCCGTATTCCACACCGACGGCGAGCCGCCGAGCACAGGCAGCACCAGGCGCGCGAATAGCGGCTGGATCAGGAACAGCAGAAAACTGCCCAGCAACACAATCGCGATGAATAGCCAGTGCACCGGTACGCGAATCGCCCGCGACGGCGACATTACCATTTCCATTACAGCAATTTCTCCTGCGCCGGGCGCCAGCCCTCATGTTGCAACAGCCAGCGCTTCGCGGCCAGTCCGCCTGCATAGCCGGTAAGGGACCCGTCCGCGCCGATCACCCGATGACAGGGCGTCACAATGGCCAGCGGATTGCGACCACTGGCAAGACCCACCGCGCGCGCCAGCCCTCCCTTGCCGGTAGCCACGCCGCCCAGCGCCCGCGCAATATCGCCATAGCTACGCGTTTGTCCGGGCGGGATATTCCGCAGTTCAGCCCACACCCGTTTGTCGAAATCGCTGCCTGAAACGCGGGTGGGCAGCGAATGGAGCGCGTGCAAGTTCCCAGAGAAATATGCTGCAAAGGCATCCGCCAGCCACGCCGGGGCAGGGGAGGCCGTATCTGCCCCAGGATAGCGCGCCGCTTTCGTTGGATTGTCATGAAATTCTGCTAGCTGAAGCGCGCCGTCGCCATGAACGAGCAGCATTGGCCCCAGAGGCGTCTGGATGAGGGATTGCGCCAGCATAAATCTGCGCTAGCGGCGACGGCAGGGAATGGAAAGAAGAAAGGGGATCGGTTCAGGAACCGATAAGGCGAGCCGCCATAACGGCGGGCTGCGACATTTTGACTTGTATGTCAGAACGTCCCGGTTTATCGGATATTGCGAACGAATCGCAATATTAATGTTGTAAATATTGCGCGAAAGGAACGGCTTATGTCTTATGCAGCTTTAGCCCCGACGATCGACAGGGCAGCGGCTTCCGCTGTCGTGCTCGCGGCGGCGCGCTGCTGGCGAGCCGCGAAAGACAATGGCCGCCAGGTCCAGCCGTCGCTGTTCGCTGCGCTGTCGCGGTTCGATTGCGGTATTCTCGCGCCGGTTTTCGACAGCCTGATGCACCTGTGCCAGGCGGCGCTTGGCCGAACATTGCGCGTGGGCCACGCCGTGAAAGTTTCCGAAGACGAACATTTACTGCTTGATCTGCTGGAAGGCGCAAAAGGCTCCCGCGCCAAATTCGTGCATGACGCCAAACTCGGCGGCACTCTGGACAGCGCACTGCACTCCACGCGGATCATGCTGGGAATGACACTTGGCCGTTTTGTGACCCCGGAAGAAACCTCCAGCCGATGTGTTCACGCGGCCTCGCCCCAGGCGGGCGTTGCCGAGGGATCGTCTGTGCGCGTGGGTGGCGGTGTCGTGGAAACCATCGCCTGACGGTCAGAACAGCCCCCGGCTGCCGCCCACTGCGCCCGCGACGGTAATAACCGCAAGCACCAGCAACAGCCGGTGCATCCGCACCATCCGGTCGAAATCGGCGGCGGGGGTGGGGGAAGTCTGCATGCGGCGGTGCAGGAACAGGGGTTCGATCAGGAACAGCATCGCCGCAAAGAATGCCCACAGGGCAACCATCGCATGCATCCACCAGAAATGCGGGTCGAGAAAGCGCGCCCACATATCGGCGCGCCAGGCCATCCACAGGCCGGAAAGCCCGGCCAGCAATACCCAGAAGCGTGCCTGACCGGCAAATGGCCCTTCAAAACGATGGAAAGCCGCGAGGCGCTCCGCAGGCGGATATTGCTTGCGGATGGACGGCATCGCCACCGTGGTGACGAAAGCGACGCCGCCAATCCAGAAGACGATAGCCAGCACATGCAGGATGCGGGCTATCGTCATGTCCATCACTATGCCGCCAGCAGTTCGTCGGCGGGGCCAAAAAATTCATAGTGAATCTGATCGCCTTTCACCCCGGCGAGCGACAGTCCGGCAACGAAATTACGCAGGAACGGACGTGGGCCGCAAAGATAGAAATCGGCATCTTCGATCGGCGTATGGGCTGTAAGCCAGTCCATATCGATCAGACCTTTATGGTTGAAGTCCTTGCCTTCCGTGTCTTCCGCGCGCGGCTGCAGGTAGAAGATCGTTGACTGGACATGACCATGTTTGCTGGTCAGCGACCGGATATGATCGCGCATGGCGTGGGTCGAACCGTCCTGGGTGCCGTGCACATAATGCACCGGCACGTCCGGGAAACGTTCCGCCAGCGTCTCCAGCATCGCCACCATCGGCGTCAGGCCGACACCACCCGACAGCAGCACCACGGGCCGCTCCGGATGGGGGGTGAGGAAAAACTCCCCGGCAGGCGGCGCGACTTTCAGCACCGTGCCTTCCTGGGCATGATCATGCAGCCAGTTCGAAGCAATGCCCTTCGGTTCACGCTTCACCGAAATGCGATAATCCCGGCCATTGGCGGCAGCGGAGAGGCTGTAGTTGCGCTTCACCGGCGGATGGCCGGGAATTTCCAGCCAGAAAGTGAGATACTGGCCGGGCTTATGTTTGATAACCGGTCCGCCATCCACCGGAGTCAGCGTAAACGACGTAATGATGTCGCTTTCGCGCTCGTGTTTGGAGACGGTGAAATTGCGCCAGCCGGACCAGCCGCCGGTTGCCGTTTCCAGTTCGTGATAGACCCGCGCTTCGCGGGCGATCAGGATATTGGCGAGGAACCAGTAAGCGTCGTTCCACGCTTCCATGATTTCATCCGTCGCGGCATCACCCAGCACGGCCTTGATCGCACCGAGAAGCGCCGCCCCGACATGGGGATAATGCTCGGGCAAGATCTGCAAGCCGACATGCTTTTGCGCGATCCGCTCGACTGCTGGCGCGAGCGCCCCGAGATTGTCGATATTGGAGGCATAGGCCAGAATTGCGGCTGTCAGCGCGCGGGGCTGGGGGCCGGGATCATCTGTGTCGGCATGGTGGTGCGACTGGTTGAACAGATCGCGGATTTTGGGATCCTGGAACATCCGCGAATACATTTCGCGTACAATCGTCAGCCCGTGCGCTTCCAGCGCCGGTACTGTAGCTCTCACCAGCGCAATCGTCTTTTCATCAATAGTTCGGGCCATATTATCCTGCCTCCTTGGCGTTTTGACTTGTATTCAGGCGTCGGGGTCCTGGTGGTAAAAATCCACCCGCATCTTCACCGGACCGATTACTTCAACATGATGCGGCTGTTCGGGAAGTAGCGGCGCGGCGGCATCGGGCGTAACGATGATTTCCCGCGCCGGCTCATGATAAACCAGCTTCACACTGCCAGAGAGCACGTTCAAACGGCCCCAGGTGTGGCTTTTGGTGCTGTGCTTGTTCCGCAGCGCTTCCGGCAAACTGTTTTCGTCGAAAACCGGGCTGGAGCCATAGGGCTGGATGCTCATCAGGCGGCCTTTCTGTGAGGATCGGGTCGCAGCCGGAAAAACAACGCAAGTTGCAGGCTTTCACCAATGCGCGCGGCCTTTTCCTGCAATGCGGCGGCGGCTTCCGGCGTCATCAGTTCATCTGTTGTCTCAGCCCATAGCCCCAGCCAGCGTTCGAACATTTCCGGACGTATCCGCTGTTGATGCTTCAGATGCGCCGGCATCGGGCGACCTTTATACCGCCCGCTGGCCAGCATCACCGACGACCAGAAAGCCGTCAGTTTCTCCAGATGTTCCGGCCAGTCATCAATCGCGTCATTGAACACCGGCCCGATCATCGCATCAGCACGGACGCGGCTGTAAAAGATGTGCACCAGCCGTTCCAGGCCTTTTTCGTCAATCTGTGCACCACCGGTCATCAATGCCTCCAATCATGCATTATCGATACATCTATGGCGTTGGTTTGAAACATGCAAGTAAAATACATATATTGCCCCCATGGCGGAATGCCGCAGGAACGAGGGAATGGCTATGCGTCTGACACGGTACACCGATTATGCGATGCGCGTGCTGTTGTACCTTGGCGCACAATCGGACGCGCAGGCGCTTTGTTCCATCGCGGATATCGCCCGCGCCTATAACATCTCGCAAAACCACCTGATGAAGGTGGTAAATGATCTCGTGAACGCCGGCTATCTGACCAGCGTACGCGGGCGTTTCGGCGGAATCCGTCTCGCGCGGGCCGCCGCAGAGATCCATGTCGGGGAAGTGGTGCGGCACACAGAGGGTGGCTTTCACGATCTTGTCGATTGCGGCAGTTGCATTGCTGCGCCCGGCTGCGGCCTGACGGGGGCGCTTCGCCAGGCAATGGCCGCGTTTATCGGCGTCCTGGATGGCTACACGCTGGCGGATATCGTCGGCCCGAAGCGTCAGATGGCCACCCTGTTCGGAATGGCGGAAATCGTCGAGCCCTGATTTATTGCGTCAAACGCGCCACGCGGTCGATAATCGGTCGTACCGCCGTTTCAGCGCAGGCGTTCCCCGGCCGGGTGGGGCCAACAATGTGGATACGTGCGGCGATCAGGTGCAGACAATCACCACCGCCGGCAAAAACGAGTTCCTGTGCCGGCAGATAAATGGCTCCCTCCAGATGCTGGCTCGCGCCTCCGGTAAGATAACTCCGGCCGAAGGTATAAGGCGATCCGGCGATTACCAGGCCTGCGCCAAATCCGCTGCGCGGTGCGGACAGCGCCACCCGCGCCCCTGGCGCGATGTCCATCGTCGTTCCGCCCGCCAAAAAGATGGTGACGCCGTCGCCCGCCAGTTCGCCGCCTTCCTCCACCGTCAGCGATCCGGAACGCAGGACATAGGTTCCCGCCGCGAGGACCAGCCGCCCAGTCGGCACAACGCGCAGATTGCACAGTACGACGGGCCCACCCGCCGGGGTCAATATGACATCTGTCTGGACCTGCAAGTCGCTGAAATGACAGCCACCGATCAGCGGCCATCCCTGATCTTTCCAGGGATTGGCGTCGGCCATGCGGATGGTGGGCGCATCGGTACTGGCCGGTAACGCTACACAATCATCGAGTTGCAAATCGGATGGGCGATCGATCCGCACGGTTGCGGTTGCGGGCGGGGCGAGGGCCAGCAAACATGCGTGATTCATCGGGACGAGCGTCGCGGAAGCGCGCGCCGCCACCGGGCGGGCCTCGCTACCCCACAAGCCTGCCAGCGGCGAACGGGATGGAGCTGACAGGGCAATGTGCACAGTGTCGTCCAGATGGGTAGAAGCGCCGGGTGGAGGATTCGTCACGCCATTCACATGCAGCAAGGCGCGCGCGGCCATATCGACGTCCACTCCCGCATCGCGCCGCAACGCCAGCATGGCTCCGATTGCGGCATTATCCGCCGCCTGCTGCAAATCACGCTGTTGTCGCACCCCGGAGGCGGCATGCAAGCCAAGACCGACAAAAGCCAGCACCACCGCCAGCAACAGGGCTGAAATGATGGCGGTCGCCCCGCCTTCGTCGGCATACAGGCGGACAAGCAAGGGACGTATCACAATCGCGCGCAAGAATCGGCGCGCAGCATTACCGGCTGGAAGCCAGGGAGCAACAATGGCGCATAGTGAGACGCGACGGCGATCTCCAGGCCGCAGCTGCCTGCGGACAGCCGCACCGCATCTGCCGGGATGGGCTGCTGCACGGCCAGCGCGCGCATATGCGTTCCCACCATCCGCGCTACCATGTCGGCGGAGGGGTTTTCGCTGGCATCCATTGCCACATCCCGCGCGGCCAGGCCAACCGCGCGGTGAAGTGCTGCGCTTGCAAACAACAAACGTCCGCCTTCGATCCCGCCCAACAGCAGCAGGAACAACAGGGGTGCGATCAATGCAAACTCAACCGCCGTGGTGCCACGTTCATCCGCAGCCAGCCGCGCCCGCATCATCCGGCCCGCATCACGGCCTTGCCCCGCACAATGGGCGTCAATAATTCGTCAGGCCATTGCACCAGGCGCGGCGCAGTCATCACCACCGACACCTCTACATAGGGTGCAACATGAAGGCCATCAGGGCAAAAAGGAGAGGGGGCAACGGCAATCCCGGTGGCATGCGCGCACCCGCGAAATATCCGCGCAGAAGCGCTGGCGGTGGCGGGGAGATCGATCAAATCCACCACATTGATCACCGGTAATGGGGTGGTGGCGTCCGCAGGGATTTCCGGCAAGGCGGCGATAGCCATCGCGCCATTCTGCGCCAGCGTCTGAACACGCCAGGATCGCTCCGCCAGTCGCGCGGTATCGAAGATCCCCAGAAATATCAGCGTAAACAGTGGCAGCAACAGTCCCAGTTCCAGCGCCGCCACGCCAGAGTTATCGGCAGCCAGTTTACGCCACATGACCGTCGGATGCGGAAGTTTCACGCGCCTTTCCCTGCATGCACCGTGCATGACGGGGATAACGTCTGCGAGGCAGAAAAATTCAGGTCGGCGGTTGGTTATCTATTATATTTGACCGCCGACCTGATATCGCCAATCCGGGTATAAAAACCCGAATTGCCTAGTTGGACATATATTTGTCGATCGTCCGGTGCAGGTGGCGGATACGCGCCTCCTGATAATTGCCGAGCGTTTGGCCTTTCTTTTTGGCGGCCAGGAAGCCCCGCTGCTGGTTACGCAAATTGTTCGTATCCTGGTCGTAAACCGCGCCGAAATCAGGGTCCATGCCCGGCACGCTGGAGTAGGATTCTTCCACCCCCACGAACACCGGCTCTGCCGGTTCCGGTCGCTCGCCGCTATCGGGCAGCGGCCGCAGGAACAGCAGTTCAAACAGCGCGCGGTCCGTATGGTTGCCGATGGGCCGGAAGCGATACACCATCGGCAAGGAAAGGCCGGGGAACAGCACCATGTTCGGGAACAGATGATATTCGATCGTGTCGATGATCTCCGCGTCGGAGAAGCGTGACAGATCCGCCTTGTATTTCTCGCCCAGAGCGCGGCGCAGATAACGCGCCATAACGACGCGGGCCGTTTCGCCTTCGCCAAGTTTCAGATCGTCACCCAGCACCGAACGGTCGCCCACCAGCATCAAATCGAGCAATTGCTGCTCGGTCAGGGGTGTTTCCAGATGCGGGCTGGAAATGCCCAAAGCCGCGAAGAAACGCGTCACATGGTCGCCGTAAATATCATACTGCACATTGGCGTCACCCACGCCGTTCAACAACTGCGGGTGGGTTTCCATCGTATGATAGGCTTCCAGGAAAGCTTCCTGTGCCGCTTTCCAGTTGCAGGGCAATTCCTTCGCCATATGCAACTCGACATAGCGGTTGTCGAGATCCCAGGTGGCGAAATGTTCGGGCAATACGCCCATCCAGGATTCGAGCGATTCGGCGTTTTCATCCAGATTGATAAAGACAAACCCGCCCCACAGCGCGACCTTTACTTCCGGAAGTTTGAAATTATCCGGCTCCACATGCGGAAAGTCCCATGCGCAGGGTACGGATTTCAGTTCGCCTTCCAGTGTCCATGTCCAGCCATGATAGGGACAGCGCAGTTCGGAGGTGTGGCCGCAGCCCTCTTCGGAACGGAAGCGCGTGCCCCGGTGCAGACAGCTATTGTGGTACGCCTTGATGCCATTATCCTGCGTACGCACGACAATGATGGAATGGTGCCCGATTTCATAGACATAATGATCGCCCGGATCGGGAATATGCTCCTCGCGGCAAGCCCACTGCCAGACCTTGCCCCAGACTTTCTCCATCTCCCGATCGAAAAAAGCCTGGCTGGTATAGCGCTCGTAGGGAATGTCCTCGTCGCCCAGAAACTCATAATGTTCATGCGCGAGAACGGCGGGCGCCGGATGGGCATCGCCACGGATGATTTCCTGCACCGATGGACCGGGGCATCGGGCCTCGCCGGGCGCCAGACCATCCTTGCCCGGCATGGTCCCCATCCGTTGGTGCGCAATAACGGGTTTATTCACAATTTCCCTCCTCGACTCTGCTTTCGCAAACATGTCTCTGGAAGTACATCATCCTCTCACGGAACGGGAACGTCGCCCTGCAAATAGTGATAGTTCGGACAAGTGCGTTACCACCGTCCAGCTTTCGTTTCCGGCGACTGACAGGTAGGGCGCTGCGATGACAAAGCCTGTGGAATTGCCTGCCTCCCGCCAGAGCTATCGGGAACTGCTGCGCCTGGCGGGGCCATCGGTATTGTCCAGGCTGGGCATCATGATGATGGGCCTGACGGACGCCATCATCGTCGGGCGATATTCGGCGGTGGAACTGGGCTATCATTCGCTGGGCTGGGCGCCAACGATGACAGTGCTGGTCGCGGCCCTTGGCCTCTTGTTTGGCGTGCAGGTATTGACCGCGCGTCATATCGGCGCGGGAGAACCGGAACGGACGGGCGCCGTATTGCGCCGCGGCATTTCCTATGCGCTGTGGCTGGGCCTTGGCTCCAGCCTGGTACTGGTTTTCGCGGGGCCGCCGGTCATGGATCGCATCGGCCTCGAACCGGAACTGGCGGCGGGCGCTTCGCGGGCGCTGGTGATTTTTTCCCTGAGCCTGACACCCTATCTTGTCGCCGATTGCCTGTGGCTATGGCTGGAGGCGCAAGGGAAACCGGCAGTGCCAACCGCCGCCATGTGGATCGCCAATGGCGTAAATCTGGCGCTGGCGCTCTGGCTGGTGCCGGGAACTTCGCCTTTTCCGGTAGAGGGAGCGGTTGCCGCAGCCTGGGTTACGCTCGTGGCGCGCACATCGCTGTTGCTGATGCTGGCGTTATATGTCTGGCGCTGGCCGCGCGCCCATGAACTGGGCGTGTTCAGAAAGGCCCCGCACGACCCGCGCGCCGCCCGCGAGCAGCGCCGCATCGGCTATGCGTCCGGTCTGTCGTTCGCGATCGAGGCAGGGAGTTTCGCCGGACTGAACTTTGTTGCCGCGAGCCTTGGTACACTGGTGGTGGCAGGGTGGGCCGTGGTGATGAATATTTCCTCTATCATGTTCATGGTTCCGCTTGGCATCGGCACGGCGACGGGCGTGCTGGTGTCCCGCGCCGTGGGCGCGAAAGATGTAGCGGCGGTCCGCGGGGCATGGGCCATGGGCATGAAACTGACGTTGCTGGTGTTGTTTTTATTGTCGCTCCTGGTGTTCGCGACGCCGGAAATGCTGGCTGCCGCCTATACGCAAGAAGCGGAGGTGGTGGCGATGGCTTCCGCCGCGCTGGTGCTTTCCTGTCTGTTTTACATGCTGGATGGCGCGCAGGTTGTCACCGCCAACGCCCTTCGGGCGCGCGGCGACATCTGGTTCCCCACGGGGATGCATTGTTTCAGCTATGTTCTGGTGATGCTGCCGTTGGGATGGTTGTTTGCCGTAACGCTGCAACGTGGACTGAACGGCATTGTGGAAGCGGTGATTGTTGCCAGCCTGATATCAGCGAGCGGTCTGATCACGCGCTTTCGTCTTTTGCGCGGTCGCTTGCGCGTCTGACCTATTCGGCGGCGGCGCGCAACGCGGTTGCGGGCGCAAGCATCGGAGCGAGTTCCCCCTCCAGCGCCCGCAACAGGCGATGGATCACCCGCGCCAGCAGTGCCGCCAGCGGTGCAAAACCAGCATGGGGGACCAGCGTTTCCTGGTCCATATAAAGGGTGCGGGCTATTTCAATTTGCACCGCATGCACCCCGGTTTCCGGTTGCCCATAGCGCGTGGTGATATATCCGCCGGCATAGGGCTGGTTCATCGCAACCGTCAGGCCTGTAGACATGAATTCCTGTCGCAGCCAGGCGGACAGGGCGGGCACGGCGCTGCCGCCATGGCGATTGCCGATGACAATGTCCACGCCTTGTGAACCCATCCCCGGCATCGAATGACAATCGAGCAGCACGGCAAATCCATGCACTTCCCGCATGCGCAACAGGGCGGTGGCGAGTGTGCTGTGGAACGGACGATGCATCCGGCCGACACGATTGGTGAGAATTTCCACCGGCAAACGTCCGTCATGAATCGCATGCCCCGGCCCGACGATACGCGGGATCACGCCAAAGCCGGCGCGCACGCGATCCGTGATCCGTGGCGGCGGGGTGGTGCGACCGATGAACATCGCCGGATCATATTCATCCCCGGCACGATTGAGATCCAGCATCGCGCGCGCGTGGGTGGCGGCCAGCAACGGCGCATCCGCATCCGCCAACAGACGATGAACATGCGCATCCTCCATGCGCCGTAAAATGGAGACCGGCAGACGGACATGTTGCAGGAATTCCGCTGGCATGTGCGTGCCACTGTGCGCGGACGACAGCAGCAAGGGTGATCGGCCATCCACTTCACCCGTCCATGTGAAGGGTGGCGCCTCCGTCACACAGTAAAGCTTTCCCCGCAGCCGCAGCTTCCTGTCGCATTCGGGTTCTGGAACACAAAACCGGCGGTGAAATCGTCTTCTACCCAGTCCATCACCGAGCCGATCAGATACAGCAGCGAGCCGCCGTCGACATAAAGCGTGCCGGCGGACGTTTCCACCGCTTCGTCGCCCGGATTCGCCGTCTCCACATAATCAATGGAATAGGCGAGGCCCGAACAGCCGCGCCGGGGCGTCGACAGGCGCACCCCTGTAACGCCTTCCGGGGCGCTCGTCATCAGCGTTGCGATCCGGGCTTCCGCCGTCGGCGTCAGCGTGATCGGGGCAGGGCGGGTCCGGGATTTCTCGAGCGTCGTCATAACATTCCAAGCTCCAGTTTCGCCTCGTCCGACATTTTTTGCGGGTCCCACGGGGGGGTCCAGACGAGATTGACCTCCGCCGTCGCCACGCCCGGCACCGCCAGCACCCGCATTTCCACCTCGCCCGGCATAGATTCCGCCACCGGACAATGCGGGGTCGTCAGGGTCATGGTAACGACAACATGGCCATCATCAACTTCGAGGCCATAAATCAGGCCGAGATCATAAATATTTACCGGAATTTCCGGATCGAAAATGTCGCGCAGCGCCGCCGTTACGCGTTCTTCCAGCGTTTCCCCGGCGTTTTCGCTTTCGGCGGGCTTTTCCGCCAGAAAGCCTTCCAGATAATCGCGACGGCGCGGGTCGGGCGCAACGCCTTTGGGTACTTCCGGCGGCGTATCAATGATTTCCACATCGAAACGCGGCGGTTTCGCTTGTGTGGGGTCGCTCATACTCCAAAAATCCTCTGTACGCGATCGATGGCGGCCATCAGCCTTTCGACATCCGCCACATCATTATGGGCGGAAAAACTGGCGCGGGCTGTGGCGCTGACGCCCAGTTCCTCCATCAACGGCTGGGCGCAATGATGACCGGCGCGGATGGCCACGCCGCCTTCGTCCAGGATGGTGGCGACATCATGTGGATGTATGTCACCGACGGCAAAGCTCAGGATGCCGGCGCTGTCGTCGGGGCCGAACGCCCGGACGCCAGGGCGGTTCGCCATTTCAGCCCGCGCCATCGCCAGCAGCGCATGTTCATGGCTCGCCAGCGCATCAAGGCCAATGTTTTCCACCCAGTCCATCGCTGCATGCAGGCCGATGGCTCCGACGATATGCGGCGTGCCGGCTTCGAACCGCTGCGGGCCGCTCAGGTAGGTGATATGCTCGAACGTGACCCGGTCGATCATCGAACCGCCACCCTGCCATGGCGGCATGGACTGGAAGCTGTCAGCCTTCACCCACAGCACACCAATGCCCGTCGGCCCATAAAGCTTGTGCCCGGAAAAACAGTAGAAGTCCGCGCCCAGCTCCACCATATCGACAGCGATGCGCGGCGTCGCCTGGCAACCATCAACCAGCAGTTTCGCGCCCACCGCATGCGCAGCGGCTGCAATCGCCGGGACCTCAGCCACCGATCCCAGCACATTCGACACATGGGCTATCGCCACCAGCCTTGTGCGCGGCCCGATCAGCGCGATCAGCGCTTCCGTGTCGATGCGTCCGTCCGCCGTCAGTGGCGCAACATCAAGGACAGCCCCGACCCGATCCGCCAGCATCCGCCATGGCACGATATTGGCATGATGCTCCAGCCGCGTCAGCAGGATATGATCGCCCGCGCCGACATGGGCATTGCCCCAGCTGTTGGCGACGAGATTGATGGCTTCCGTCGCGCCACGCACGAAAATTACTTCGCCGCCGCCACCGTTGATGAACCGCGATGTCGCATCCCGCGCCGCTTCATAGCGCTCCGTCATCCGCGACGAGCGTTGATAAACACCGCGATGAACAGTCGCATAATCCTCGGCATAGGCCCGCGTGATGGCTTCGACCACAACGCGCGGCTTTTGCGCTGTAGCGGCGCCATCGAGATAGGCCCATTCCTCCCCGATGCCGGGGAACTCCCCGCGCAGGTCGAGAAGGCTCGGGGGCTGGATGAGGTGGGCGGCGAGCGGCAGGGTCATGCGCGCTTCTCCGCCGCTGTCGCCAGCCAGGCTTGCGTTTCCGCATCCAGCAGGCTGGCCAGTTTTTCATGGTCGACTGCGCCAAGCGCATCGGCGACGAACGCGCGGGTAAGCAGCACCTTGGCCTCGGCCGGGGGCACGCCGCGCGATTCCAGATAGAAAAGCGCCGCCTTGTCCAGCGCACCCACCGTGCAGCCGTGGGCGCATTTCACATCGTCGGCGAAAATCTCCAGTTCAGGCTTCAGATTGGCCGACGCCGTCCGATGAAACACCAGCGCTTTAAGCGATTGTTCGGCATTGGTCTTCTGTGCGTCCTGCGCCACCATCACGCCGCCGGCAATCGACAGTTTCGCCTGTTCCGCCGCGACCAGCCGCCATTTCTGGTCCGAGGTCGCATTCGGAGACCTGTGCACCGCGCGCGTCAGGATATCTTGCGCCGAACTATGATTGCCCAGAAGAATGCCATGCACATCCGCATGCGCACCCGCGCCGGAAAGCCAGGCATGGGTTTCCGCCCGCAACACACCCTGGCCCATACCGACCAGCAATTGATGATAGCGCGCGGTCGCGGCTATGCGTGCGAAGGCGCGATCCGTAACCAGACCATGATCATGGCGGACGCGGACGATGCGGTTCAGCACTGCGCCCTCACCGAGGTCGGCGTCAAAGCGATGGTTCAGCCAGTGATCGCCATCCGCATCGGCAAAAGTTTCGATCAGCGTCAGGTGCGCGCCGGGGGCCAGCACCACGCGCGTAACGCCATGCGCCGCGCCACCGGTGCCGACATGCAGCAACTGGAGCAGGCCGCCTTCGCCATCCACGCGCAGCGTCGTGCCCGCCCGAGCCACGGCGGCGGCATGATCGGCCAGCGGATGTGCGGGTGCAGCGGGGTCCGCCTCCGGCGCTGCTATATCCGCCTCCACCGGACGGCCAGCCACGAACAGTCGCCGTTCGCCATCCAGGTCGAGCCAATGCCCGGCAACATCGGGCAGCGGGTCATTGGCTGGCGGCGAGGTATCCGCCAGCGCATGCGCGAAGGCGAGGTCGGCCCAGCGCCAATCCTCTTCGCGTGGGGAGGGAAGGGCGAGCGTCATGCCGCGATGGCTCCATAGCCTTCGCGTTCCAGTTGCAACGCCAGATCCGGTCCGCCGGTTTTAATGATGCGCCCGCCAGACAGCACATGCACATAATCCGGGCGCACATAATCGAGCAGCCGCTGATAATGGGTGATCAGCAGCACGGCGCGTTCAGGCGAACGGAAGCGGTTGATGCCATCGGCCACCACGCGCAGCGCGTCGATATCGAGGCCTGAATCGGTTTCATCGAGAATGGCCAGCTTCGGCTGCAGGATGCCGAGCTGAAATGCTTCGTTGCGCTTCTTTTCGCCACCGGAAAATCCGACATTCACCGGTCGCTTCAGCATTTCCATATCGAGATCGAGCAGCGCTGATTCCGCACGCACCAATTTCATGAATTCCGCGCCCGATACTTCCGCCTCGCCGCGTGCGCGGCGCTGGGCGTTCAGGGCTGTCCGCAGAAACAGCAAATTGGAAACGCCGGGAATTTCAACCGGATATTGAAAACCGAGGAAAATGCCGCGCGCCGCGCGCTCATGCGCTTCCAGCGGCAGCAAATCCTCGCCCTCGAACGTCACCGATCCTTCAGTAACTTCATAGCCCTCGCGCCCGGACACGACATAGGATAGCGTTGATTTGCCCGAACCATTCGGCCCCATGATCGCATGGACTTCGCCCGCATTGATCGACAGCGACAGGCCCTTCAATATTTCCCGCGCTTCCACCCGTGCACGAAGATTTTCAATCCGCAACATCAACCAACCGACCCTTCCAGCGAAATTCCAAGCAATTTTTGCGCCTCAACCGCAAATTCCATCGGCAGTTGCTGCAAGACCTCCCGGCAGAAACCATTGACGATCAGTGCTACGGCATCTTCCGAAGACAGGCCGCGCGACATGGCGTAGAATTTCTGATCTTCGCTGATCTTCGAGGTGGTCGCTTCGTGCTCGATCTGGGCCGAGGGGTTCTTTACCTCGATATAGGGAATCGTATGCGCGCCGCAGCGGTCGCCAATCAACAGGCTGTCGCACTGGGTGAAATTGCGCACATTTTCCGCAGTCGCCGCCACGCGCACCAGGCCGCGATAACTGTTGTTCGAACGACCCGCCGAGATACCCTTGGAAATGATCGTCGAGGTGCTGCCCCGGCCCAGATGGATCATCTTGGTGCCGGTGTCGGCTTGCTGATAATTATTCGTCAGCGCCACGGAGTAAAATTCGCCAACCGAATCCTCGCCGGATAATACGCAGCTCGGATATTTCCAGGTGATGGCCGAACCTGTCTCGACCTGGGTCCATGAAATCTTCGACCGTGCGCCACGGCACAGGCCTCTTTTCGTAACGAAATTATAAATTCCGCCCTTGCCTTCGGCGTCGCCTGGGTACCAGTTCTGGACGGTCGAATATTTGATCTCGGCGTCCGTCCCGGCAATCAGTTCGACAACCGCGGCGTGCAACTGATTTTCGTCGCGCATCGGCGCGGTGCACCCTTCGAGGTACGAGACATAGGCCTCTTCCTCGCAGACGATCAGCGTCCGCTCGAACTGGCCGGTATTTTCGGCGTTGATGCGGAAATAGGTGGACAATTCCATCGGGCAGCGCACGCCCTTCGGCACATAAACAAAGGTGCCGTCCGAAAAGACCGCCGCATTCAGACAGGCGAAATAATTGTCGCGTGGGGGCACCACCGTGCCCAGATATTTGCGCACCATTTCAGGATACCGCTGGACTGCTTCCGAAATCGACAGGAATATGACGCCTGCCTGTTCCAGTTCAGCACGGAAGGTTGTCGCGACGGAAACGCTGTCGAACACCGCGTCGACGGCCACCTTGCGCGCCCCTTCGACCCCGGCCAGCACCTTCTGCTCCTCAATCGGGATACCGAGTTTTTCGTAGGTGCGCAAAATTTCCGGATCGACCTCATCCAGCGACGCCAGTTTCGGCTTCGCCTTGGGCGCGGCGTAATAATAGGCGTCCTGATAATCGATGGGCGGGATCGACAATTTCGCCCAATCCGGCGACTCCATCGTCTCCCACATGCGAAAGGCCTTCAGCCGCCATTCCAGCATCCACTCCGGCTCATTCTTTTTGGCGGAGATGAAACGCACTGTGTCCTCGTTCAGGCCTTTTGGCGCGAACTCCTGCTCGACATCGGTGGTGAAGCCCCATTTATAGGTGGCGAGGTCGGCAACTGCGCCTTCCGCTTCGGCATTGCGCACATCGGGGCGCATTTCAGTGGTATTGGTGGTCATGCACAAATCTCCGCGGAAGCCGCCGGTTCCCGCCGAATCAGGGTTGCGAGGCTGACTCCGGACAAGGCGGTGCGAACGGCGCGGTTGACCGGTTCCCAGTGCGGTCGAACGGCGCAGCCATCAGACAGATCGCAGTCCGTTTCGGACCGGGCGCAGTGGGTTAAAGCAATAGGGCCGTCAATGGCCTCGACAATGTCGGCCAGGCTTATGTCGGCGGCGTCTCGCGCCAGCCCGAAACCCCCGGCGACGCCGCGCCACGATTGCAGCAACCCGGCGCGGCCAAGCTGTCCGAGCAATTTGGCCACGGTAGGCCCTGGAATACCGGTTTGCGCGGTGACGTCGGTCGCAGACACCAGCGTACCGGTATCGGCGGCATGGGCCGCCGCCGTCATGACGACCACGCCATAGTCCGCAAGATTTGACAGTCGCAACAAATGGTCTTCCCGAATCGCACCGGCTGCGAATTCAGACCGGCTAGGTCTTATTTAGGGATTGACCGGAATGGGTCAAGGTCCAGGCGGTATCGCCATGGCCTACCGGACCTGCAAGAAGCGGAGCCGGTCAGGAAAATCCCTGACCAGCCCCGAATCAGTCTAGATCAACTCGATGTTGACGGCTGCCTGTTTGCCCCGGCGATCAAGCTCGAGTTCGAACGCGATACGCTGATTCTCACCCAGGTCCGACAGGCCGGCGCGTTCCACCGCCGAGATATGGATGAAAGCGTCCGCCCCGCCGTCATCGCGTGCGATGAAGCCGAAGCCTTTCTGGCCGTTGAAGAATTTCACCGTGCCTTCATAGCGGGTGCCGTCGGTTACAGGCGCCGGGCGAGTGCCGAAGCCGCCGCCCCCGGCACGCGGAGGACGATCGCCGAAACCGGCGCCACCACGCGGCGCGCCGAAGCCGCCTTCACGCGGCGGACGTGGCGCGCGATCCACCACTTCCAGCGTTTCGCCGACGATTTGCACGTCGGTTGCCGAAATACGTCCGTTCCGCTCGGAAAGGGTGAATTCGATGGTCTGGTTTTCCGCGATGTTCGTCAGGCCGGCTGCTTCCAGCGCCGAGATGTGCAGGAAGACATCTTCGCCGCCATCGTCCCGCACCACGAAGCCGAAGCCTTTTTGCGGATTGAAGAATTTTACCGTGCCGGTTGCGGTTCCCAGGATCGTCGCCGGGCCACCACGTCCGCCGCCACCGCCGCCGCCGGAGCGGCCGCCGCCGCCCCCGAGGTTGTCGCGGCCGCCGCCATAACCGCCGCCGCCGCCGCCGCCGAAGACGCCGCTGCGACCGCTGCTAGCACCGCCACCGCCGCCGCCGGAC
>Ga0172382_10004531_pt1 | contig 21253 bp, 16 predicted proteins | sample Leawel138RmetaG_FD_122245 | JGI IMG/M metagenome (GOLD analysis project Ga0172382, IMG submission 122245) | Leachate microbial communities from a municipal landfill in Southern Ontario, Canada - Leachate well 138R metaG | ecosystem: Engineered > Solid waste > Landfill > Unclassified | place... | reverse complement strand
GGGCAAAAGCTGATTCTCCGCTCCCTGCATTGCTCTCCTGTAGTTTGCGTCGAGCATGGGCCCAAGTATCAGCCCGAGGACCATGGGGCCTGTAGCGTAGCCGTAGAGCCTCAGGAAATATCCGATAATTCCGAAGCCGATCATGTAGAAGATGTCCACCACGCTGTTCTGGATCGCATAGGTCCCGATGACTGAAAGAATGATGACCACGGGCATAATGATCTCCTTTGGAATCTCGATTATCTTCGCAAATGGCTTGACGCTCACGAGTCCAAGGACCATGAGGGCCACGCTCGCTATGGAGAGACAGCTCACGATCATCCAGAAGAGGTGGGGTGTCTCTATCATGAGCATGGGTCCGGGTTTCAGTCCGTGGATGTAGAGGGCGCCGATGATAATAGCCGTAACGGCGTCACCGGGGATCCCGAGGGTCAGCATGGGGATGAAGGCTCCCCCGATAGCTCCCTTATTTGCTGTCTCAGGGGCCACGATGCCCTCGTAGGCTCCGGTGCCGAAGGGGCGGGAAGGATGCCTCACGGTCCGCTTTGCCTGGTCGTAGGCCAGAAGTGCTGCCACATCACCGCCCGTACCCGGGAGGGCGCCGATGAACACGCCGAGGAGGGACGACCGTATGGACAGTGGAAGATACTTCAGAAAGGTGGCCCAGTCCGGGATGATCCTGTCGAGGTTCTGCTTCGGCGACTTATTTCCCGCATTTCTGAACTGGGTCAGGGCTTCGGACACACCGAAGAGCCCTATCATGGCCGTCACGAAGCTGATCCCCGCCATGAGGTAGATATTGCCGAAGGTATACCGCAGCTCTCCCGTGGAGGGGTCCATGCCGACCATGCTCAGGAGCACTCCTATCGCTCCTGCTGTGATCCCCTTGATTGGGTCTCCCCCGCCGATGCTGCCGATGAGCAGTATCCCCATCACCGCCAGCAGGAAAAAGTCCCTGGGGGAGAACTTGAGGGAGAAATTGGCGATCACCGGCGCCGCCACGGAGAGGACAATAATACCGACGAAGCTGGCGAACACGGAAACCGTGGTGCACAGCCCTATGGCCTTGCCGGCCTCCCCCCTCTGGGCGAGGGGATAACCTTCGATCCCCGTGGCGATCGCCGCCGGTGCCCCGGGGATATTCAGCAGGATCGCCGTGATGGAGCCGCCGTAGACGCCGCCGACGAAGACCCCGCAGATCAGGGCCAGGGCGCTGTTCAGATCCCAGGAAAAGGTAAAGGAAATCAGCAGGGAGGCCGCCATGGTCACGGAAAGGCCGGGAATGGCACCTACCCAGATGCCGGCGAAGACACCAACCCAGATGAGCATCATCATTTCCCAGCTCAGGAAGGGTATGAGGAAATACTGAAGGTTTTGTTCCATCTCTGAGCCCCCTTACGGAAGTATGACCAGGAACAGGTAGCGGAAGACCGCCACCAGGACCGCCAGGGAGACCGCAGAAATCAGGAGTGCCCGGATGATATTCTTTCCTCTCTGGAGATAGACCATACCGATGACCATGAACGCGTAGGATGAGGCCACAAAATGAAGCCTTGGCAGAATGAAACAGTATGCCACGAGCAAAACCAGCACAACCACCACATCCATGGGAAGAAGGTATCCGGTAAGCGTCACGGACGCTTCGCGCTTCTCCTTACGCAGGGCTTTATAAAAGTTGAAAGCAGAGCACGCCATGATCAGTGTAGAGGCGAGCTTCGGGAAAACCGAGGGCGATGAGTATTCACCGCTTGTCATATCGAGGGCAAAATAGTACCCTAGGGCACCCAGGAGAAACGTGATAGCTGCCATACCAAGTTCACCGGGTTTTCTCCGCGCTTCCGGCACGTATTTCGAGAGGTCCTTTATAGTTCCGGCCGTTTCTCCCGCCGCAGCTTCAGCCGAAAATTCCCTGGTTTTTTCCATTTCTGCGATTCACATCCTTCCGTTGCGGCTGTATCGAATCACATCCCCACCCAGTAATAGAAGAGGGGACGGACCGGAGACGCACTCCGGTCCATCCCCGATTATACCTGAAGGGATACTATTTTTTCGGTTCGGGTATGTCGAACTCTGCAGGAGATTTTTTCGCACCTCCGGCGTTATAGATAAGCCAGCTCGCCGTCGATTCGAATTTCTCAAGGAACTGCACTGCTTCATCTCCCGTTGCACCGTTCTTGAAACCGCCGGAGTTCTTTACGTACTCCTCAAACCGCGGTTCGGCCATAGCCTGGGTAAAAGCGACACTGAGTTTCGTCACGATATCGTCAGGAGTTCCCTTTTTCACGAATACACCGTAGAAGGGGCCCCATGGAAGGTACTGGGCGTACTCTGGATAAATCTCGGTGATGGCAGGAACGTCGGGAAGCTGCGGAACTCTTTTCGTGGTAAGCACCGCGAGACCGCGGAGCCGTCCGGCTCTCATGTACTCCACCGATGTGGAGAGAGCCAGGGGCATGACGTCGGCGTGGCCGCCCATGACTGCCGTAGCTCCCGGACCGTCGCCGTCGAACTGGATGTAATTGAAGTCTGTGCCGTGAATATTCTTCATCATGGCCCCGGCAACGTATGGAAGGCCTCCCACACCGGAGGTAGCCATACGGATCTTCTTATCACCCTTTGCCGCTTCCACAAGCTCTTCCATAGTGTTGTAGGGGGTGTCGGGGTTGACGCAGATGACCACGGCACCCTCCACCGCTATGACTATGGGCTGCAGATCATGGAAACTCAGGGGAGAAAGCCCGAGGACCCGATAGTTCGCCGGGTTCTCCGCTCCGTATAGCAGTGTATAGCCGTCCGCCGGTGAGTTCACGGTCAGGGTCGTTGCCACCGCTCCGGAAGCGCCGGTTTTATTCTGGAGAATTATGGTCTGTCCCAGCTTCTGCTCCACAAGAGGGGTGACCGCCCGGGCGAAGTTGTCGGTGCCTCCGCCTGCCCCCCACATGATCATACCCTGGATGTTCTTTTCAGGATAAACCGCCGCTCCCGCCGAAGCGAGAAGAAATACCAACAGAACCGAAACTCCGAATACAGTCGCTTTTCTCATTGATCTTCCTCCTTATTATTGACTATTCCCCATTCCTGCCTTCCCCGGCAGGAATCTCTCAGTCAACAGCCCTGAAGGACCGGATCAGACTTCCCGCTTGTTCGTCGGGTCGTAAAACTCGCCGAAGAGAACCTCCTCGGAGGGTGCATCGGTAAGAATGGGTTTGGCGACCCAGGTGCTGTTCATATAGTGCTTCAGGGCGATGTTCTCCGAAACCTGGTTGCCCCCCCAGGTGCCGCACCCCATACTCGACGTCATGGGCATGCCGTTGTTGGCACTTCCCGCGTTGGCCTTGGACTGGGGCTGCCGCACCATGATCCTCGTAACAGGTGCCCTAAGGGCAAGAGCGTTGATGTGTTCGTCATTATGGCTGTAAATGCCGCAGGAATGCCCCCGACCGCCGACCTTGTAGATCTCATCCATCATTTTGAGGGCGTTCTCGAAGCCTCCCTCGTAGCGGTACAGGGCGAGGAGGGTGGTGAGCTTTTCTCCGGAGAATCTATACTCCTTGCCGATACCGTCTCCGACCACCATAACGAACTTCCTGTCCTCGGGAATTTCGAATCCGGCCGCCCTGCAGAGCTTCTGGGGGGAAACAGCAACGGTGTCCACGATCCTGTGCCCCTCTTCGTCCCACATTGCCTTTTTCAGCATCTCCCTCTGCTCGTCGGTGGCAAGGTAACCACCTTCCTTCTGGAGCTGGGCTACCATTTTATCGTAAATGCCGCCGAAAATGACGAGGTTCCCGTCTGCTGAACATCCGGAACCGAAGTCGGACGTCTTGCTGATCCTGGTATTCCTGGCCGCCTCCTCGATATCGGTGGTCTCGTCGAAAATCATGGTGGCGTTTCCGGCACCAGAGCAGTACGCCGGCTTCCCGGAGCTGTGGGCCGCCTTGCTCATGGCGGGTCCGCCTGTAGCCATGATGAGATCGCCCATAGTCATGAGTTCCTCGACGATGGCCATGTTGACCTCGGAAATACACTGGAGAAAATCTTCGGGTTCTCCGATGGACCGGAGTCCCTGGCGCATCTTCTCCACCACTTCGAAGGTCGTCTTCTTCGTCCTGGGATGCGGGGAGAAGACGACCACATCCCGGGCCTTCAGGGCATAAATGGCCGTTACGATGGGAGTAAGCTCCGGGTTGGTCATTGGGATCAGGGAGGCGATGACCCCTGCCGGTTTGCCGTACCGCACCAGCCCTTTCTCCGGGAGAACTTCGATGGGTCCCACGCTCTTCTGCCGCAGCGCATCCCTCAGGACACCCATGATCTTGTGGCGCTTGCCGAAACGGCCGCTCCAGTCACCGGCGCCGCTCTCCTCAACGCCCATCTTGCAGATCCTGTCGAAGTCACGGGGGTTGCCCGCTGCCCATGCCACGCACCGGCACATACGGTCCACCCGCTCCTGATCATAGTTCTCTATGATCTTTTCCGCTGCCCGGGCCTTTTCGAATATCGTTTCAAGAGCACTCCTCTGTTCAGCCGTCAATTCCCTTTTCGCCATGTATTCCCATCTCCTTTTTATTCTAAGCTCCCGGAAAGGAGAGCTACTTTTCCATCCTCCAGGGTTCGATCTCTTCCCAGGCCCAGACTCTCCAACTCTTTTCCTCTCCCCGCTTCCTGAAGATGTCGTTGATGTTCCAGCATCCTTCGGTAACCACCGGGGCGTTCTCCATTCTTACGTCGATAACACAGGGCTTGTTCAGGGCGAGGGCTTCCTCGAGGACGGGCTTGAATTCAGAAGCGCTCTTCACTGTATATCCCTTGATCCCGTAGGCCTCGCCGATAGCGGCGAAATCCGGGCTGTAGGGCTCGCCGTTCTTCTCGAAGAGAGTGCCGAACTGATGCTGGTAATGCTGGTTCTCAAGTCCGGCGATTGTGCCGAAAGCGCAGTTGTTCATCACGACCCAAACTACTGCGATATCCTCCACCGCAGCAGTGGCGAAGGGGGAGACATTGGCACCCATGCCTCCGTCGCCGATGAGGGCTACCACCTTTTTATCCGGACAGGCCACCTTTACCCCAAGGGCTGCGGAAGGTCCGTACCCCATGGTGGCAAGTCCCCCGGGGGCCACGAAGGTACCCGGCTCGTAAATCGGGAACTGCTGGCCCACGCCGTTCTTGTTCCAGCCCACGTCGGCGACAATGTACCCGTTCCGGGGAAAGACCTCCCTGAGGTCCGCAAGGATCCGCTCTGGGCGCATGGGGAACTGGTCTGACTTCTGTGCTTCCGCAATGCTCGCGAAGTAGGCGGCTTTGGTCTCGGCAATTTCCTTCACCGTTTCGGGCCGCTTCATGCCATTTGGATACAGTCTCTTCGCCGCCGCCAGGATGGCGTCGAGGGCCATTTTCGCGTCGCATACTGCGCCTATGACCGTCTTGAAGTTTCTCCCGATTTCCTCCTGGTTGATGTCGATGTGGATGAGCCTGGTGGGAGGAATATCAAAGGTCTCGCCGAAGTACCAGGAGCTGCAGTCAGCCTCGGAAAGCCTGGTTCCCACCGCCATCATCACGTCGGCCTTCATGGCGGTCTTATTGTTGAAGTCGGTTCCCCAGAATCCGGTCATGCCCACGGCAAGAGGATGATCATCGGGAATCGCCCCTTTTCCCATGAGGGTATAGAGCACCGGGATCTCAAGGTGGGTCGCCAGGGCGGTGAGGGCCTCCGAGGCACCGGAAGAGATTACGCCGCCGCCGGGATAGAGGATCGGGTTCTTCGCTTCGGCCAGCATTTTGGCGATTTTCTCCGCCGTCTTTTCATCCAGGCCGGGTTTGGGAAGAAGAGGATCGTTGTCGATCCTCATGTCGAAGAACCGGGTGTCGATCTCCATGGAAAAAATGTCCATGGGGATGGAAACCAGTACGGGCCCGGGACGCCCTGTGACCGCAAGGCGGAAGGCCTTGTCCATTACCTCGGGAAGGAGCTCCGGCCTGTCGACCCGCCAGGCCCGTTTCACAAAGGGGCGGTAAATCTCGTACTGGCTGGCGTCAGCGTGGAGGTTCACCTCCTGGTGGGGGTGTCGACCGAAATAACAGCTCGGAACATCACCTGCGATGACCACCATGGGGATGGAGTTCAGCGAGGCCTCCGCAACACCAGTCGTGGCGTTGGCGAGCCCGGGTCCGAGGTGGGTGAGAAGCACGCCCGGGACCCGGCATCCCTTTCCCCGGGAATATCCGTCGGCAGCATGGGCGGCTATCTGCTCATGCCGTACGGAGACAAAATGGATGGAGCTTTCCTTGAGCGCGTCAAGAAAGCCGATGACGGTGTGGCCGCACAGGCCGAATATCTTCTCCACACCACGGGCCTCGAGAAACTTCACCAGCTGGAACGCAACAAGATCTTTCTTCATATTTAAGCCTCCATTCTTTTTTTCCTTGGTGCCGCATCATTTTACAGAGGATAGAGAACAGACAGGCACTGCTTCAAATCAGCAGCCGGGATCTGCCCTGGAGCAGAAGCCTTGCTGCCCACGGCAAAAGTAAGATCTGAACCGAACAACCCGCCCGTCACCCTGCTCACGGCACCGATCCCTCCCATGGACATGGTGATGAGAGGGATATCCGGGTATTCCCGGCGGACCAGAAGAGTTGCAGAAAGAAGGGCGAGCACATCCTCCTCGCTTCGGGGCATGGCGGCAAGCTTTGCCACATGGGCGCCTGCCCGGATCTGTGCCGCAAGAGTGGAAAAAAGGACTTCCTTCGGGGGAGTCTTTTCAAAGTCATGGGAGGAAACGATAAGGGAAACGGGGTAATTCGCAATCATGGCGAGGGTTTCCCTGATCTTTTCGTCTCCGTAGATGAGTTCCACGTCGAGAAAGTCAACCAGGCCCTCCTCGGCAGCCTTCCGGTAGAGAGAAAATTTCGCACTGTCTGACACTTTTTTGAAACCGCCTTCCCAGTGGCCCCGGCAGGTAAGGATCACGGGAATTTCACCCACGGCCTTCCGCACGTCCCGTATCATGGAGATGGAGGCGGCCATGTCTTCCACGAACTCCCAGGCATCTACACGGAGTTCGATAATATCGGGCGCGATGTCAGGAATATTCCCCGCTTCGCCCAGGATTTCCTCACGGGTCTTACCCACGAGAGGAATACAGACGAGAGGCTTTAGGCCTCCAAGAACCTTTCCTCTTGCCTCGATGGGCTTTTTCGGCTGTGGTCTCATGAAAACCTCCCGATTTTCCGTTTAGCGGAAATTCTATCCGCCTCTAAGAAATGATTATACAATAAGAAGAGCAGGCCCATTTGTCAAGAAGATTTCTTTTAGCGTGTGCTTTCTTTGCAGGGCTTTCGCTTAGCGGAATTCCGTACCGTTTGACAGAAAAGGCTTTCTTGGATAATGTTGGCCCGAAAGTATATTCCCATTCTGCTGCTCGAGGAGGAAAAGTACAATGCCCATACAGTGGCCTGAAAAAATAATTTTTTGCGAGGTCGGCCCCCGTGATGGCCTTCAAAATGAGCCTTCCGTCCTTTCAGTGGAGAAGAAAACCGCTCTGGTCGAGGGGGCGGCGGATGCAGGGGTAAAAATTATCGAGATAGGTTCCTTCGTCCATCCGAAAGCTGTTCCCCAGATGGCCGATACGGACGAACTGGCCGGGAAATTCCGCCGTGCCGCCGGTGTGGAATACCGCGCCCTCGTGGCGAACCTCAAGGGAGTGGAACGCGCCCTTGCCTCGGGGATCACCAAGGTGAAGCTCACGGTCTCCGCCAGCGAATCCCACGCGAAGGCAAACCTGAACAAGACCCCCAGGGAGCTTATTGAAGGATTCAAAGAGTGTACCGCCTTCGCCGCGGCAAACGGAATTGAGGTTTCCGGTGCCATTTCCACGGCCTTCGGCTGTCCTTTCGAAGGGAAAGTGCCGCCGTCGCAGGTGAAGGAAATCGCCGGCCGGATGCACGACCTGGGCCTGGCGGAGCTTTCCCTGTCCGACACCACAGGTATGGCCAATCCTCGCCAGGTGTTCGACCTGTCATCCATGATGCGGAAGGAATTTCCTGACGTCAAATGGTTCCTTCATTTCCACAATACGAGGGGCATGGCCCTGGCCAACACTGTGGCAGGAATGCAAGCAGGCGTCATCCGCTTCGACGGATCTCTCGCAGGGCTCGGAGGATGCCCCTTCGCTCCCGGGGCTTCCGGCAATATCGCTTCAGAGGACATGATACACATGTTCCACGAGATGGGCATCGAAACAGGAATCGACCTCGACAGGATTATAAGCCTGGCAAAGCAGCTCCGTGACTGGGTCGGTCATTCCGACAGTTCCGTTCTGAAAGCAGGGACCTGCGCAGATCTCGTTCCGCTGACCGCTGCGAAAAAGCAGCCCTGATTCATTGTTCCTTATTGAAAGCCGCTTCCCGTTTTCCGGGAAACGGCTTTTTTTACTTGCCAAGGAAGCTGCGCAATCTCCAGCCGGAAGACAGCAGTCCTGCTCAAGGCCAGAGGCCCCTCCATCAGGTTTTTCCGGAGGGACCTTGAGTGTCTTCGTCAGTCGGCTCCGCCGATATAGGGCAAAATATCCCTCATAATACCGCTCTTGAGTATTCTGCCTTCATCCTGGGTCCCTTCAACCTCTTCCCTGACTTCGTCTGTATAATCCTCATCCTTTATGGAGGGAAGGTTAATGAGTACATTCATAGCGGCTCCTTCAAGTCCGGCCAGTGTCTGGGTGGCTCCCACACCAAGATCACTGACGGCGTTCACATTCACCTTTCCGGAAATAAAGGCACAGAGACGGAGTACCTCAAGACACCAAAGGGATGTTTTCCTCGGCGATTCACATGCTTCCATGAAAGCCTTCTGGATCGCATTTTTCCGTACTTCTTTCTCCTCTTCCGTCTGTTTAGGCAGCGAAAAAGCATCCATCACCATTCCATAGGCGGATGCATCCACGTCCACTGCATTTACAAGCTTCACTCTGAGTTCTTCCGACTGTGAAAGAACGCTCTTCAGGTCATCCTCGTGCTCCTCGTATCCTTTTTTCCCTATGGTCAGTCTGCAGACCATGGAAACAAGCGCCGCCCCCAGGGCACCTGAAAGGGCCGCAGCACTTCCGCCTCCCGGTGCGGCGGTATTCGCCGCAAGTTTTTCGGAAAAGGTATCAAGGGTCATATCCTTCAGGAGCGTCATTACATATTCCTCCTCTTTATTTTTTCTGCCTGCCCGTTTGCCGGTCATGAAAAACGGAAATATTTTCCTCTTTATACCATATTTCAGGTTTTAGGTAAAAAAGGCCCCCGCTCCATGAGCAGGGGCCTGATTTGAAAGGGAGAGTTTTCTTCTCCAGTTCTTCCCGATCAACCCTTCCTGGCCTGTTCGAGAGTATTTTCAAGAAGCATGGCGATAGTCATGGGACCGACACCTCCCGGAACGGGAGTGATCCACGATGCCTTCTCCGATACGGGAGCGTAATCAACGTCTCCGACGAGGCCTTCCTCAAGCCTGTTGATCCCCACATCGATGACCACCACCCCTTCTTTCACCATGTCGGCAGTAACGAAACGGGGTTTGCCGATGGCCGCTACAACTATGTCAGCCCTCCGTACATGATCCGCAAGATCCTTCGTCCTGCTGTGACATATTGTGACAGTGGCACTCTCGGCAAGAAGCATCAGCGCCACTGGTTTTCCAACGATGTTGCTCCTGCCTATAACAACCGCCTCTTTTCCGGACAGGGGAATCCCCGTTGTCCTGAGCAGCCTCATGATCCCTTTTGGAGTGCATGGTTCACAGGTAGGAAGACCGGCCGAGAGGCGGCCTATATTCACAGGGTGGAATCCGTCCACATCTTTCTCTGGCCGTATGGCGGCCAAAACTGTGTCAGGGTCTATCTGCGGCGGAAGCGGCAACTGCACCAGTATGCCGTGGACTGACGCGTCCGCATTCAGCCTGTTGATAAGCCCAAGGAGTTCCTGCTGGGTCGTGGACGAGGGAAGACGATGAAGGAAAGACGCAAATCCCGCCTCGAGACATCCCTTTTCCTTCTGCCCGACGTACACTTTCGAAGCGGGATTTTCTCCCACGAGGATCACAGCGAGACCGGGTACGATCCCCTTCTCCCTGAGTGCTGCAGTTTCGTCTTTTATCTTCGCCCGGATTTCAGCCGAGAGTTTCTTTCCGTCAAGTATCTGCGCAGCCATATTCGTTCCGCCTTCCTAGAACAGGCCCGAAATGCGGCCCTTCTCGTCGATATCGATGGTCAGCGCAGCAGGTTTCTTCGGGAGCCCCGGCATGGTCATCACAGACCCGGTGATGGCCACAAGGAATCCCGCACCGGCAGAAAGGCGCACCTCCCTGACCGTGACCCTGAATCCTTTGGGCCTGCCCAGAAGTGCCGGATCATCGGAGAGGGAGTACTGGGTTTTCGCCATGCACACCAGCAGGTTATCTTTGCCGAGATCGTGGATCTGGGCGAGATCCTTTTCCGCCTGGTCGGTGTAGACGACTCCGTCGGCTCCGTAGACATCCTTTGCGATCTTCTCCATTTTTTCCCTGGGGCTCAGGGCAGTGTCGTAAAGGAAGACGAACTGCGACGGACGTTCGCACGCCGCCATGACCTTCTCCGCAAGGTCCTTCCCGCCGTCTCCTCCCTTTTCCCATACTTCGGACAGGGATACTGACGCACCAAGAGCCTGACACTTTTCCTCCACAAGAGCGAGCTCGGCTTCCGTATCCGTGGGGAAGCGGTTGATGGCAACCACGGCAGGAAGGCCGAAACCGGCAATGTTCTGAATGTGCTTCTCGAGGTTTTCCATACCCCTCTCGAGAGCGGCAAGATCTTCATGGGCAAGGTCGGCTTTCTTCTTTCCCCCGTGCATCTTCAGTGCCCGTACGGTAGCGACGATGACCACCGCCGAGGGAGTGAGCCCGCCAAGACGGCACTTGATATCGAGAAATTTCTCTGCACCCAGGTCGGCGCCGAAACCCGCCTCCGTGACGAAGTAATCGGAGAGTTTGAGACCGAGCCGGGTAGCCTGGAGCGAGTTGCAGCCATGGGCGATGTTTGCGAAGGGACCGCCGTGGATAAACGCAGGGACTCCCTCGAGGGTCTGCACAAGGTTGGGCTTGATGGCGTCCTTGAGAAGAACGGCCGCCGAACCTGCGGCACCGATATCGCCGGCTGTGACCGCTTTGCCGTCATAGGTGTAGCCTATCACTATCCTCTGTATGCGTTCCTTAAGGTCCATGATGTCCGTTGAAAGGCAGAGGATGGCCATGATCTCGGACGCCACAGAGATGTCGAAGCCCGTTTCGCGGGGAACTCCGTTGGCCTTGCCTCCCAAACCAATGACGATGTTGCGGAGGGCCCTTTCGTTGAGGTCCATGACCCGTCTCCACACGATACGCCTCGGATCGAGATTGTGTTCGTTCCCCTGCTGCATGCTGTTGTCGATCATGGCGGAAATAAGATTGTGAGCCGTGGTGACGGCATGGATGTCGCCGGTAAAGTGGAGATTTATGTCCTCCATTGGAATGACCTGGCTGTACCCTCCGCCAGCCGCTCCTCCCTTGACTCCGAAGCTGGGTCCCAGTGACGGCTCACGTATGGCGAAACTGACCTTCTGCCCGAGCTTGGCAAGCGCCTGGGAAAGCCCGACAGTAGTAGTGGTCTTTCCCTCTCCTGCAGGAGTGGGGGTAATGGCCGTTACCAGTATGAGCTTCCCGTCCGGATCGTCCTTGACCCGCTCCCACACGGAAGGGCTTACCTTGGCCTTGTATTTGCCGTACAGTTCAAGCTCGTCTTCAGTTATTCCAAGCTTCGACGCTATATCAACAATGGGTTTCAGTTCAGAACTCTGGGCTATCTCTATATCACTCGGTATTTTCATGGCGGTTCCTCCTTGAAATGCGTATCTTTGAAGATTGAATTCAGACCAAATACATTACCCCAGGAAAGGCGAAATGGCAATGATGATTTTTAATTATTCTGCAGCTTTCTGATTCTTTTTTACCTGCCGAGAAAAACACCCCTTCCCCTATTTCCGAGAACACGGTCTTCAGAAAAAACAAGCTCACCGCGGGAGAGGGTTTTCCATACTTTCCCCCTGACCTGCAGGTTTTCAAATGGAGAAAAATCTACGTTCATCCTGAGGGCTCCGGCACGAACGATCCAGGTCTCATTTGGATCAAAAATCACCAGGTCCGCGTCCGATCCCGGCAGGATGCATCCCTTGCGGGGGTAAAGGCCATACAGCTTCGCCGCGCGTTCCGACGTTATGCGAACGAGCCCCTGAAGGGAAAGTTTTCCTTTGTGAACGCCTTCTGAATACAGAAGGGGCAAGAGGGTCTCAACACCCGGAAGACCGCCGGGAAGTGCATCGAACCTCCCTTTCCATTCTTTCTGTGCACTGGTGTAGGGGCAATGGTCCGTGGCGGCAAAATCGACCGTTCCGTCTCCAAGTGCCTTCCAGAGGGCGTTATTGTCTTCTGCTGTTCTCAGGGACGGCGCCGCCGAGAAGAGATGTCCGGACGGGCCCCGATATGCCTCCGATGTGAGAAGAAGATACTGGGGACAGGTTTCAGCTGTCAGAAGAGCTCCCCTGTTCCTCGCCCTGATCGCTTCCTTCACTCCCATTGCTGAGCTGAGATGAACGATATGGCACCGCACACCTGTTTCTGCAGCAAGCAGCCCCACGGAATTCACTGCTGAGGCTTCACAAAGATCGGGCCTGACCAGTGCGGTCGTCTCCATTTTTTCTGCTGCACCTGCCGGGAGAACTGAGGAAAGAAATTCGATCATACTTTCGTCCTCTGCGTGGACAAGGGCGATACCATCTTTTTCCGCGATTACACGAAATGCATGCAGAAGAGCGCCTGTACCTGACATTCTCCCCGATGCCCCGTAGGCAGTGAAAAATTTGAAGCTGTTCACTCCCATGGCCATCGCCCTGGAAATCTCTTCCGCCCTTTCAGGGCGCCAGCCGATGACCTCACCGTGAAAAGCATAATCAATTATCGAAGGCTTTGCATCTTCCAGCCGTGCATTTATGTCCTCAGGTATTGTCCTGCCTTCCCTGCCGGTGGTGAAGTCGATAACGGTCGTAACTCCCCCTGCGGCCGCGGCAGCCGTACCGGAATAAAAATCGTCGCTGGACACTGTATTGCCCACAGACAGTGCAAAATGAACATGAGGGTCTATCACCCCTGGAAACACAAGTTTTCCGGATGCGTCAATGGACTCCGTTCCCCGGAGGCACTCGCCGATCGCAGTGATTCTCTCTCCCTGGACAGCAATATCCAAGACGCGGGCACCATCAGAACAGACCACAGTTCCGCCCCTGATCACAAGATCGTACATCCTCGCTCCTCCTGTTCCTTTTTGTCCGGAATCGTTGAATTCCGGACTCATGCTTCGGAAGCCGAAATTTCGGCAATAATCATATTTTCGCAAAGAAAGCGTGGGGATGCTGCCTTCTGACAGCATCCCCACGCTTCGATCCTGAAGCTATCTTCCGCCCATGGTCAGGGCCATTACCGCCTTAGCCGTATGGAGCCTGTTCTCTGCCTCATCGTAGATCACAGAGTGCGGCCCGTCGATTATGGAATCCTCAACCTCGTTCACCCGGTCAGCGGGAAGAGCATGCATGTAAAGGGAATACCCGTCTGTGAGAGCCATGCGTTCCCCGGTGCATTTCCAGTGGCGGTTTGCCTCGAGTGTATTATCTACGACGGCCTTGCTTTCGTTGGTCACCCAGTTCCCCCAGTTTTTCGGGATGACGACGTCAGCGTTTCTGTAGGCCTCTTCCTGGTCATTGGTTATCCTGAACGTACCCCCGTTCTCCAGGGCGTTTTTCTTCGCCTGCTCTACGACCCAGTCGGGCATCTCATATCCTTTTGGATACGCGAGGGTAACATCCATGCCGTACCTCGGGAAAAGAAGCGCCTGGGTAAGGGGAACAGAGATAGGTTTCTTGTGGGTCGTTGCATAAGCCCAGATGATGGAGACCTTCAGCCCCTTCGTGTTCGTCCCCCTCTTTTCCTGGATCGTCATGAGGTCGGCGATCCCCTGCAGAGGGTGGTAGAGGTCGTCCTGCATGCTTATTATGGGCGCAGACGACCATTTCGCCATTTCTCTCAGGTACGCATTTCCCTCTTTCCAGAAACAGTTGCGGCATGCGATGGCATGCCCCATTCGGGAAAGAATGACGGCTGTATCCTTGGCGACCTCTCCGTGGGCTATCTGCATATTGCTTGTGTCGAGGAAATGGGCATGCCCCCCGAGCTGCGTTATGCCTGCCTCCATGGAGTTGCGGGTACGGGTGGACTGTTCGAAGAACATGAGGAATACCGTTTTGTTGGGAAGATAATTCGTCGGCCTGTCCATGGCGAAATTTTTCTTCAGGTCATATGACACGTCGAGGAGTGTATTCACTTCCTCTTTTGTCCATTCCTGAAGCGTTATAAAGTGCTTCCCCCTGAAAAGTGTCTGCATTACTCTCTCCTCCTTGGAAACTGCCCTTTTTCAGCGGGCGTATTTTTCAGCATACAGTGTCGGGATCACCGAATACAGTGCGGCAGCCTTCACAAGCTCGTCCTTCCAGGTACGCTCGTTGGGCGCGTGGGCCTGGTCTTCATGGCCCGGGCCGAAACCTACGCAGGGGATCCCATATCGTCCCATGATCGACACCCCGTTGGTTGAAAAGGTCCACTTGTCCACGAGGGGTTCAGACTGAAACAGTTCCCGGTATCCTTCCACAAGCGTCCGGCATGCAGCATGATCCTCCTCCAGCACCCAGGTCGGGAAAAAACATTCTGTGGGATAGACAAGCCCTGTCCAGGAAGGACGGTCGTAGGAGTACATGGACACCTCCGCTCCCGACGCCTTTACTGCCGGAAGGTTGCGTATCTCCTGCAGCGCCGATTCCCAGGTCTCGCCGTGGGTGAGGCGCCGGTCCACGGAAATGGAGCATCCGTCCGCAACGGCACACCGTGACGGGGAACTGAAGAATATTTCCGATACGGTCAGGCTCCCCTTGCCGAGGAACGGGTCAAAATGCAGGTTCTCATGAAGTGCCCTGAGTTCCTGCAGGATGGGGGCTATCTTGTAGATGGCATTGTCACCCCGTTCGGGAGCAGATCCGTGGCACGATATTCCCTTCACGGATACTTTTATCTCCATTCTGCCCCGGTGACCCCGGTATATATTGCAGGAAGTGGGCTCGGTGAGGACAACAAACTCGGGGCGATACCCATCCTCGTTGATTATGTACTGCCAGCAGAGCCCGTCGCAGTCCTCTTCCTGAACGGAACCGACGACCATGAGGGTGAAATCCCCCTGAAGAGCGAGATCCTTTATGATCTTCCCTGCATAGACCATGGAAGCCATGCCGCCCTCCTGGTCGCTTGCTCCCCTACCGGCTATTATCTCGTCATCCTCATACCCTTCGTAGGGATCCCACTGCCAGAGAGACCTGTCCCCGATCCCCACGGTATCTATATGCGCATCAAGCGCCAGGAGGTGTTTGCCGGTGCCGATAAACCCCAGCACGTTTCCCATGGGGTCGACTTCGACGCGGTCATAACCGCAGCCCTCCATCTCTGTCTTGATCCGCGCTATGACTTCCTTTTCTCCGCAGCTCTCGCTGGGAATGGCGATCATATCCCGGAGAAACCGGGACATGGCAGGTTTGTACCCATTCGCCTTCTCCAGTACTTTTTCAAAGGGAACCATAAAAATACATCCTTTCGTTCTTCATGGTAATAACTACATCATAGACTCATTTTGCCATCCCCATCAGTCGGGGAAGGAACATCGGTATCTCCGGAACAGCCGTTATGAGGATAAGAACCGCTACGACAACGAGAATGAAGGGCAAAATCTCCCTGCTCAACTGTTCTATTGTCAGTTTGCTAATGCCGCATGCCACGAAAAGGCACGCACCGACAGGAGGTGTCATGAGTGCAATATTGAGTGCCAACACCATGATGATCCCGAAGTGGAGGGGATGAAACCCTATCTTTACCGCAAGGGGGTGAAGGATAGGACCGAGGATTATGAGAGCCGCGGCTATGTCCATGAACATCCCTATGAACAGCAGCAGAAGCAGGATCATTCCCATGACGACCCACTTGTTCGTACTGATGCTGAGCATGAGCACTGCCACTTTCTCGGGGATCTGCTCTATGGTGAGCACCCATCCGAGAATAGACGCGGCGGCAATGACCAGGAATACGACCCCCGTTGTCCTCGCCATCTTCATGAAAATAGGCCACAGGTCTCGGAGCGCAAGATTCCTGTACACGAAGAATCCTATCAGCAGAGCGTACCCCACGGCTACCGCAGCAGCCTCTGTAGGGGTAAAAATACCTGACAGGATCCCGCCAAGGATTATGGCCGGCATGAGAAGAGCAACTATTGCTTCCTTGAACGCAACTGCAATTTCTTTAAAAGTTGCCCTGCGTTCACCAACGGGATATCCCCGTTTTTTTGAAATTCGGGCCGTGAGGACCATAAGAGCCCCTGCAACAAGAAGGCCGGGCACAACACCGGCAAGAAAGAGCCCTGCTATGGATACCTGCATGAATGCCCCGTAGATCACCATGATGTTTGACGGCGGTATTGTAGGCCCGATGATGGAAGAGGAAGCAGTGACCGCAGCTGAGAAATCTTTGTCATACCCCTCCTCGACCATGGCAGGGATAAGCATTGATCCTATGGCTGCCGTGTCGCTCACAGCAGCACCAGTTATCCCCGCAAAAAACACCGAAGCAAGGATATTCGCATGAGCCAGCCCTCCCTGGAGATGCCCAACCAGGACGTTGCTGAACCTGACAAGCTTTGTGGTTATTCCTGTCTTGTTCATGATCTCACCGGCCAGGATAAAAAAGGGCATGGCCATAAGAGTGAACATATCGACTCCGGCAAAATAGCGCTGGGGAACAAGCTGGAGCACCGACGGCATCTCCATTTTCAGCATGGCAGCCAGGCCTGTGACGCCCAAAACGAAACCGATAGGCATCCCGACCGCGATCAGGATAAGAAAGACTCCCGATATGAACCCGGTCATCTCGATCCCTCCTTCAGCGGCACATCATCGAAATCGAGCCCTTCCTCACGCTTCACTGCATCAATTATGTCCTCGGACATGAGGATTTCATCAAGATCTTTTCTTCGTATGTCAAGGATCATCTTGCACGAAAGCATTATCATGCAGAGGAGGGCGCTCACCGGAACCGCCATGAGCCACCATTCCATGGAAGTGTTAAGGGCTGTGGAAAGCTGCATCTTTCCCCCTTCCGCCATTATGAATCCGTACCTTGTCAACACGAAGAGGAAATACATCACCATTACATTGGAAACGAGTATCAGAGCTTTGGCTGCAATTCGAGGAATTTTTTTGACAAACATGGTGACTCCCACGTGTTCATGCCTCCAGATGCAGAGCGCTACCGACAAAAGGGCCATCCAGATCATCACGTAGCGGGATAATTCCTCCGACCATCCTAGCGGAGATCTCACGACATACCTGAAAAAAACACCAAGAAGCACGGTTACGGTCATGATGATGGAGAGGATGAAAACAGGGATCTCTATCATCCTCTCCAGGCCGTCTCCAAGCTTTCTCGCAAGAAAGAAAATCCCTCTTTCCTCCCGGATTTTCCCGTTGAAGGCATTATTTTCCATTTACATCCCTCCGGGAGGAAAGTAGGGCTTTCGCCCTACTTTCCCTCCTTCATGGCAGCATCGATAGCGTCAAGATACATCTGTGCCAGCGCAGCGCCTTCTTCTTTGTAAGTCTCCCTGATGAAGCTCAGGGCTGATGCTTTTCCGGTTTCCCTGAATTTCTCCATTGCTTCCGGAGTCGGGGTGTTGATCTCCATTCCAGCCTCGGCAAGAGTAGGAAGTCCTTTCTCCGAGGACTCGATGATCCTGTTGAGTCCCCTTCCGGCAACGATTGCCGTCCGTGCCGCCGATGTCACGATCGCCTTTTCAATGTCCGAAAGTCCTTCATGGAACTGTTTGTTCATGACCCAGCAATAGGTGCTGTAAAGATGGTTGGTAATTGTCAGGTACTTCTGCACCTCGAACAGTTTCCCGGTGAGGACTATGGGTATGGGATTGTGCTGCCCGTCCACAACACCGGTCTGCAGTGCAGTGTACACTTCAGCCCAGGCCACAGGGGTTGCCGCCGCACCGAAGGCTTTCATGAGATTCTGGTGCGAGGGAAGGGTCATGGTGCGCATCTTAAGCCCTTTCATATCCTCGACCGTTTTTATGGGGTGTCTGCTGTTTGAAAGCTGGAAGAATCCTCCCGCTTCACCGTAGCCGAGGACTTTGAAGCCGGCTTTCTTCTCTATCTCTGCTGCAAGATGATCTCCGAAGGGCCCGTCGAAAACCTTCCAAGCCACATCGTAATTGGGAACGGCAAATGGAATGTCAACTATGCTGTACAGAGGATAAAACGCTGCCATTCCCCCGGCGGAAGCTATATAGCTCTGGACCACGCCGACCTTCACCTGCTCCATGGTCTCCCGTTCGTTGCCGAGCTGGCCTGCGGGATATAGTTCCACCAGGAGAGCTCCGTTGCTTTCGGCTTCCACCATGCTTTTGAATACCGCAGCCATTGCAGCAGTCGCTACGTCAAAAGGCTGCTGGGGATTCAGGTGAGCCAGCTTGATCGTCTTGGGGGCCGCGAAAGCCGCCGATGATGCCAGGATCACGCAAAGTGCGAGTAAAAGTATTCCAAGTCTTTTCATTTCAGTACCCTCCTTTTCGAGTGCATATCGTATTCCGTCGTATTGCACGCTTACTCTCCACCGGAATTTTTTTCACCCGGGAAACGGGCCTCACCTCCATTCCGACCAATCACGAAAAATTCCCTGTTCAGAGCAGTCCTGCCATCCTGTTGAATTCGCATATCCGTTCGTCGATACTGTCTGCCATGGCCTGAATGCTCCCCCAATACTCCTCCGCATCATACCACTGGGCGTTCAGCTCTTCCGAGGTTTTTCCCTGCTGTTCCACCCACGTGTAGTATTTCAGGTTATGTACCCGCTTCTTTTCAGCATAGGTCAGCTCCAGAAGGCTGTCGGTCCTTACTCCGAACACGTGACGGGCATGATCTTTCGCCGCATCCATCTCGGTGTAGGTTCCATACTCCTCCTCCATTTCCTTCAGGCGGGAGTTGTACATCTCCATGGAGTCAGTGAAAACAGTAAGCACAACGTCTTTTGATGTCAGCTCGTAGTACTTGGCCATCTTCACCGCCATGAGGACGTTCGCCGCACCGGAGATGCCCATCAGGGGAAGCTGGTCGATGAATTCTTCCCTAAGCCCTAGAGACTGCAGGTACTTTCTTCCGGCAGGTTCGTTGCAGAGCCGGATGAACCCCATGCTGTCCTCGTCGTCGATAGCGATGACCATGTCCGTGTTCTTCACGTTGTGGACCCATGGGACATGCTTGTCACCGATCCCTTCGATACGGTGTGCACCGAATCCGTTATCCAGCAGAGTGGGACACTGAAGGGCCTCTCCTACCGCTATCTTGCTGTTGGGGAACAGCTTTTTCAGATAGTCGCCGCATGCAGTGGTTCCCGCCGAACCAGAGGTAACGGCAACTCCAGCGTACCTGTCGCCCGGCTTCATTATCTCGTTAAGGACTTCTTCCATGGCGTGTCCCGTCACTTCGTAATGCCAAAGGTGGTTGGCCATCTCGTCAAACTGGTTGAAGACCACTATATTGTCGCGGGTCCTCTTAAGTTCCCACACTTTGTCGAAAATCTCTTTCACATTGCTCTCGGTTCCCGGGGTAGCAATGATCTCTCCGGCAACAGTCTCGAGCCAATCGAAACGTTCCCGGCTCATTCCCTCCGGAAGAATTGCGATAGATTCACACCCCAGGAGCTGGGCGTTGTACGCGCCTCCGCGGCAGTAATTTCCGGTGGAGGGCCAGACGGCCTTCTGTACGGTCGGATCGAACTGACCCGTCACAAGCCGCGGAACAAGGCAGCCGAACGTCGCCCCCACCTTGTGTGCACCTGTGGGGAACCATTTCCCTACCAGCGCTACGATCCTCGCATCAACTCCCGTAAGGGCCGGGGGAAGTTCAATGTAATTCACCTTTCCGAACAGTCCGCCCGTATTTGTGGGTTCATTTTTCCAGGTGATCCGGAACAGGTTTGCCGAGTCCACGTCCCAGAGGCCGGTCTTTTTAAGCTTTTCCTTCATCGCTGCCGGTGTATGGGTTTCCGGGTCCTTCATCTGGCGAAATGTGGGAATAACGATGTTTCTCCTCTTCGCCGTCTCTATGGCGTGCTTCAGGCCCTCTTCATGGATCGTCAGATCAATTGCCGTTTTCATAGTTGTCTCCTCTATTCAAGCCCCGGATACAGGGGGTGGTTTTTGCATGCCTCCAGGACTTCCGCCCTGACCGCCGCTATCTCCTTTTCGTCCTCAACATTCCTCACGACCCGGTCGATCCACCGGGCGAAATTCCGCATGTCTCCGGGGCCGAATCCTCTCGTTGTAACAGCCGGAGTGCCTACGCGTATGCCGCTGGTGATGAACGGACTCTGGGTATCGAAGGGAACAGCGTTCTTGTTCACCGTTATTCCGGCTTTGTCGAGCGCCGCTTCCGCAGCCTTTCCTGTAACCCCCGTGCCTGTGAGATTCATCAGTATAAGGTGATTGTCCGTTCCGCCTGAAACAAGGTGATAGTCAAGGGAAAGAAGCGCTTCGGCAAGAACTTTCGCGTTTTCCACGATTTTCTCCTGATACTCCCTGAAAGAGGGCTCAAGGGCTTCTTTGAACGCCACGGCCTTCGCCGCGATGATATGCATCAGCGGTCCTCCCTGCATGCCCGGGAAAATGTTCTTGTCAATTGCCTTGGCATATTCGGCCGTGGACATGATCATTCCGCCCCGGGGCCCCCGGAGGGTTTTATGGGTGGTGGTCGTCAGGAAGTGGCAGAAAGGCACCGGATCCTTGTGGCATTTTCCGGCAATGAGACCCGCGATATGGGCGATGTCAAAGAACAGCAGCGCACCGACCTTGTCGGCGATTGCCCTGAACTGTTCCGCGTCTATCTCGCGGGGATATGCGGATGCTCCGCAGACGATCATCTTCGGTTTATGTTCCACGGCCAGCCGCTCAACTTCCGCGAAATCGATCCGCTCCGTCTTCTTGTCGACACCGTAGGGGATAACATTGTACAGGCGCCCGGAAAAGTTCACAGGCGATCCGTGGGTCAGGTGACCGCCGTGGGC
>Ga0172382_10004530_pt1 | contig 21254 bp, 26 predicted proteins | sample Leawel138RmetaG_FD_122245 | JGI IMG/M metagenome (GOLD analysis project Ga0172382, IMG submission 122245) | Leachate microbial communities from a municipal landfill in Southern Ontario, Canada - Leachate well 138R metaG | ecosystem: Engineered > Solid waste > Landfill > Unclassified | place... | reverse complement strand
ATGATTTTTATTTAAAGTAATAATTTACGATATTTTCATATCTTTGTACTAGTTCTTTGTTATGCTCCTTATTACTTTTAAATATATTTAATAATTCTTTATAGAACCATTTATTTTCATCAATTGAGAGTAATGATCTATTCCATATTTTATTTTCTATTTGTTGAAATAAGTTATAATCCGAAATTAAATTATGTAATTTATCAGCACATTCAACCATTAATATATTTATATCTGCATTTTCTAATCTTTTTATAATGTCTTTCTTTCTCTCTAAAGGGTTTTTAATATTTTTGTCTTCTGAAATAAATAATACATTATTCGCAATCTTTTCTCCAAATTCTTTTTTTATGTCTTCATAAGAATAATTAGTATCTTCAATAATGTCATGAAGAATACCAGTAATTATAATTTCATCTTTAAAATTATATTCTTTTAAAATCATTCCTACAGAAATAGGATGGAAAGTAAAGTCAATATTCTCATTTTTTCTTTTTTGACCCTTATTAGCTATAAAAGCGAAATGAATAGCTCTTTCTATATTAGTATACATATTATCACCATATTTATTATAGCATGCTTTTCATTTTTATTATAATTTTTTCATAATATAAATAAGGTGATACTATGAAAAAATTATTAGTACTATTATTTGTATTATTGTTTCCTATAAAAGTATTTGGACTTTCAACATCAGCTCAATGTGTTATTTTAATGGAGCAAAACTCTCATCGCACCCTATATAGTAATAACGAACATCATCAAAGATTAATAGCGAGTATTACTAAAATTATGACAGCTGTCATTGCGATAGAATCAGGAAAACTTGATGATAAATTAGAAATAAATGATTCAATAAAAGATGCTTATGGTTCTGGTATTTATATCGAAGTAGGGGAAAAAATGACATTAAGAGATTTAGTATATGGATTACTACTTCGAAGCGGTAATGATGCTGCTCTTGCGATTGCGGATTATGTGGGGGGTAGTGAAGAAGGCTTTGTTCAATTGATGAATGAAAAAGCCAAACAATTATTAATGCGGAATTCTAAGTTTCAAAATCCACATGGTTTAGACCAAACCACAAAAAACTATTCTACTGCTTATGATATGGCTATTCTTACTAGTTATGCGATGACATTAGATGAATATAGAAAAATAATCAGTACTAAAAAATATACTTTAAAAACAAATAAAAAAAGTTATATCTGGTACAGTAAGAATAAATTGTTAGATTCTTATGAATATGCAACTGGTGGTAAAACTGGCTATACTGATACAGCGCGACGAACTTTAGTTACTACCGCTAGTAATGATAATTTAGATTTAGTAGTAGTTACTTTAAATGATCCTAATGATTGGAAAGATCATAGGAATCTATATGATCATTATTTTGAGTTATATAAAACATATCGTATTTTAAACAAAGACAACTTTAAAGTGGTAGATGATTATTTTTATAAAGATGAATTATATATTAAAAAAGATTTTAAATATCCTCTTCAAAATAATGAAATAGAAAAGATATATACAAAGGCACAATTAGTAAAGTTAAATAATTATAAAAATGAAGATGTAGTAGGAACTATATCAGTATATCTTAATAGCAAAGTAATTCATACCCAAAACATATATGTAAAAAAAGAAAAATCAAAGAAAAATTTGTTTCAAAAAATAATAGGATGGTTTAAATAATGGTTAATAAGATATGGGGGTTTTTTATTATAATAGGAGTCGTCTTTGGTTTAATAAATGGTAATATAGAAATAATTAATATAGAAATAATAGAAAGCACTAAAACAGCTTTAGAAATGATATTTAGAATGTTTCCTATTATAACTCTTTGGGTAGGAATTATGAATATTGCGAAGGTTAGTGGATTGATAGGGAAACTAACTAAATTAATATCTCCTTTATTAAAAAAGTTATTTCCAGAAATACCTAAAGATCATGAATCATTTGGGTTCATTGCCTCTAATATTATAGTTAATATGTTAGGATTAGGATCAGCTGCTACTCCCTTTGGTTTAAAGGCTATGAAATCTCTTCAAACTTTAAATAAAGAAAAAGATACTGCGACTCGTAGTATGATTACTTTTTTAGTATTAAATACTAGTGGTGTTACTATTGTTCCAACTACTGTTATATCTCTAAGAATGATGTATGGGAGTGTTAATCCTACTGAAATAATAATAACCGCATTACTCGCTACTATTTGTTCAACTATTGGTGGTTTAATAATAGATAGAATTCTATATAAAATTTCAAGGTGATAATATGAATATTGTTTCTATTTCAAATATGATAATACCTATTATAATTTTAATTATAATATTTTATGGTTTTAAAAAAAAGGTAAATGTTTATGATACTTTTGTAGATGGGGCTAAAGAAGGTATGGAATTAGGAGTGTCTATTTTTCCATACCTTTTAGGGATGATTATTGCGATTAATATATTCTTAAAGAGCAACATTTTAGAATATACTTTTTCCCTTATAAAACCTTTTTTTGATTATATAAAGCTACCTATTGAAATATTACCTATGGTAATACTAAGATCTGTATCAGGTTCTTCTACTTTAGTTATAATGACTAATATATTTAAAGACTATGGTCCTGATTCTTTTTTAGGAAGACTTGCGAGTACTATTCAAGGATGTACTGATACTACTATTTATGTTTTAACATTATATTTTGGTAGTGTTGGGATTAAAAAGATAAAACATGCTTTATGGGCAGGGTTATTTGCGGATTTAATAGGCATTATTGCGAGTATTATATTTGTATCACTCATTTTTTATTGATATGATATAATTAAATAGGTGATAAGATGGAAAGACTACAAAAAGTTATCGCAAGTAGGGGATATACATCTAGAAGGAAAGCAGAAGAACTAATAAAGCAAGGTAAAGTAAAAGTAAATGGAACGTTAATAAAAGAATTAGGTACTAAAGTGGATAATAATGCCTTAATTGAAATAGATGGCGTAACTTTAGGTAAAGAAGATAAAAAGTATTATTTATTTTATAAACCAGAAGGAATAATATCATCTACTAAAGATCCTAAGGGAAGAAAAACAGTATTAGATTATTTTAAAACAAATGAAAGAATATATCCAATTGGAAGACTTGATTATGATACCTCTGGTATTATTTTGCTTACTAATGATGGTGAATTTGCGAATATTATGATGCATCCAAGGAATGAAATAGATAAAGTATATACTGCTAAAATAAAGGGTATTATTGATGGCTATTCAATAAAGAGATTAAAAGCGGGAATTGTTTTAGATGGATATAAAACATCTAATGCTAGAGTTAAATTGAAAGAAACAAATAGAAAAAATAAAACCTCTATTGTGGAAATAATAATTCATGAGGGGAGATATCATCAAGTAAAAAGAATGTTTGAAGAAATAGATTATCCTGTTATTTTATTAAAAAGAGAAAGAATAGCTTTTCTAGATTTAAAAGGATTAAAAAAGGGAGAATATAGACCTTTAACTATAAAAGAAGTAAAAAAATTATATAGTATAATAAAAAAATAACAATATATGAACTAATTAATAAAAAGTAAACACGGTTTTTTATGTGTCTACTTTTATCTTACAACTTAATCATATTGTTATTTTTTTATTCTTCTTCATCATCTATTTCTATTGCTCCTGTAGGACAACTTTCTACCGCATCTAAAACATCATTTTTCATATCTTCAGATAGCTTGGTGACTTTCTTTTCCACAATGCCCTCATCATTTAATTCAAATACCTCAGGTACTATTGCTTGACATGCACCACAACCAATACAAGCATCTTTTATTATATTTATTTTCATATTATCACCTCTTATAAAAATTATACTTTATATCCTTTACAAAATCAAATTAAAAAAACTATCCAAATTTATTAAAATATGTTAATATCTTGGTATAGAGGTGTAATTATGGAAGTTAATGAAAATTACAATTATGATGAAAATAATAGAAAAAGTAGATTTAATAGAAATAAAGACTTATATAAAACAATTTATGATGGTGAAAATTACAATACCAGTGAACAAGTATCCATTGAACCTAAAGAAGTAGGCATTGATTCTATAAGAGAAAAACATTTATCTAGGGAAGAATATCAAAAAACTAAAGATTATAAAGAAGCTATTAGTGTTGCGACTGTAGATGAGGAACCTGTTATTGAAGAAGAAGTAATGGAAGAAAAAGTATATGATATTAATAGTATTATTGAAAAAGCCAAACAAAATAGAGAACTAGATGATAATGGTAGGTTAAAAAATACTTCTTATGATATATTAAGTAAGTTAAATATATCTAATACTATTATTCAGGATACCGATGAGATAAAAGAACAAAAAGCTGAAACAGAAAAAGAAGAATTAAAAACATTAATAGATACCGTAACTAGTCATGAACATACGAAAACCGCAACTCTTTTATCTGATTTGTTACCAGATAATGATAATACTATTGTTACTGAAGCATTATCAGAAACTGTTACAACTGAAACAACTATTGTTAAAGAAAAAGAAGAATTCTCTAATGATGAATTAAAAAAGGAAAAAGAAGATTCTATTAATGAGGAATTTAAGGAAGATAAAATTGATAAATCATTTTTTACTGGCAGTTATAAATTTACTAAAAACGATATTGAAGGATTAGAAAATATAAATAAAACTGTAAAGTCTAACAATACAATTATAAGAATATTATTATTTTTATTGGGAGTTATTGTTACTATAGTAGTATTATTTATCGCAAATAACTATATATCATTATAAAAAGACATTGAATGTCTTTTTTTTATAGTGGGAAATCATCTACTTCTGCTTCTTCTGATCCTTTTATAGTATTATGTTTATATATGTTTTTTATGGTATTAAATGTTAATAAATCTTCATCACATCTATTTATTAAATCTGATAAAGAAATAACACCAACTAGTTCCTTTTTATCTATTACTAATATTCTTTTTATTTGATGCTCCTGCATTAAATTAAATACTTTATCAATTTTATCTTTTGATTTAACTGATATAACATCTTTTGTTATATATTTTTTTGCCTCTGTTTTTATATCAGCATTATTTACTAATGCTCTTATTACTATATCTCTATCAGTTATTACCCCTATAACTTTATTATCCTCAACTATTGGGATTAATCCTATATCATTTTCTTTCATTGTATTGGCTACTTCTAACATACTATCATCACTATTTTTATAGATGACATTTTCAGTCATAATGTCTTTTGCTATCATAATGCTCCTTTCATTAATAATTTTACCCATAATATAAATTTTTATAACAAACATATATATTAATAGGTGATAATGTGCGGAGAATGACTTTAAAAAGGAAAAAAAAGAAATCAAGAGTTTCTAAAATTATCATAACAACAATTTTATCTATAATTTTAGCTTTTAATGCTATTTCATATGTTAATAAAAAAATTACTCCATATCTTTTAGATTATGCTTCGTTAGAAACACAAAAGATAGCTAATTTAATAATTAATAAAGCTATTACTAAACAAGTTATTACTGATAATGTAGAGGTGGATAAATTATTTACTATTGTCCAAGATTCTAGCGGTAATATACAATCAATAGATTTTAACTCTATTGTGGTAAACGATATACTTAGTAGTATTTCTGATTTAATTCAAGATAATTTAATTGCTGTAGAACAAGGGAAAATAGATATAATAAAAGATTCTGAAAATATTTTTTCAGAATACGATAAAAGGAAACTAAAAAAAGGTATAATATACGAAGTCCCTCTTTTAGCATATACTGGTAATACTTTTTTAGCTAATATTGGTCCTAAAATACCAGTTAGATTAAATCTAGTGGGTAATGTTAGCAGTAATATTGATACTAAAATAGAGCCCTATGGTATTAATAATGCTTTATTAGAAATATTAATTCATGTAGAAGTAAGTGAACAAATCATTTTACCAATAGCTTCTAAAAAAATAACTATTGATAACGATATTCCTATAGCGATAAAAATGATTCAAGGTTCTGTTCCTAGATATTATCAAAATGGTATCACAAATTCATCACCTATTTTTTCTTTACCTCTAGAATAAACAACTTTATTATGTTAATATTATTATAGGTGATTTTCTATGGCAAAGAGGAAATTTAAATATAAAATAAAACCTATAATAGGCTCTTTTTTAGTATTATTTATTATTTTTATGACCTTGAAAGGAGTATTCAAAATGATTGTTAATCAAGATGAATATTATTTAGCAGGTTTATCTTATACTATTCCTTTATATGATGAAAATCTAAAACAATTAACCAATTTGCCGAGAGGGATAGTTGTTGAAAAAGAATCAAAAACAATAGAGAAAGATAACGTTATTTATAACTATATAAAAGTTAATAATAATGCTTATTATGTAAATAAAAACAATTTAGCAAAAGATAAAGAGAGTATTGTATTAGAAAAGGAGATATTTGTCAGGACATCAACAGTTTTATATGAAGATAAAGATACTAATAATATATATGATGTATTAAAAAAAGGAGATAAATTAGAAGTAGTAGATTATTATGGCTTAAACGATAATGGTACTATAACAACATATAAAGTAAAAAAGGATAATAAAGAAGGATATGTTTATGGTAAGTACATTGTTTTATCTGAAAAAGAAGCCTTAGCGCATTATAAACCTGATGAAATATATAAATTCCATACTATTAAGGGTAATACTTTGGGAGGTGGGAGTCCGGCTAATTTAGATTATTATCCTTGGGATAAACCAGTATTTAAAGATAATCTTATGCCAGATCCTGTTTATGCTTGGTATTTAAATAGTAGCAGTTCAGTAATAAATAATGTTGATAAATATATATCTCTTGCGGAAGATACGAAAATAAATGCTTTTGTCGTTGATATAAAGGATAATAAAATGCCTGGATATAAATCAGAAGTAATGAAAGAATATTCACCAACTAATTATAAAAAAGCTAATAATAGTTTTGAAAATTATAAAAATGCAATTCAAAAATTAAAAAATGCAGGATTTTATGTGATAGGTAGAATCACTGTATTTAAAGATGAATATTTTGTAAATGATCATCCAGAATATTCTATGGTAAAGAAAGGTACTAATAATCCCTATCTTCATCAAGGAACATATTGGCCTAGTCCATTTCAAAGATCAGTTTGGGAATTTAATGTTAATTTAGCTAAAGAAGCTGTAGAAGAAATGGGTTTTAATGAAATACAATTTGACTATATTAGATTTCCTGATTTAATAAAAGAACCAGAATCACAAGGATTAGTAGATTTTCATAATGATTACAATGAAGAAAAAGCACAAGCAATACAATGTTTTTTAATGTATGCGAGAGATCAGTTACATAAATTAAATGTTTATCTATCAGCTGATGTTTTCGGTGAATCAGCTAATGGTTATGTTACAGCTTATGGACAATATTGGCCAGCTATTAGTAATGTTGTAGATGTCATTAGTGGTATGCCATATCCAGATCACTTTAGTAAATATGAATATGGCTTTGATGTTCCTGTTTGGACAGTTCCCTATGATATTTTAACAAAATGGGGTAGTTATGTTATGCTTAGACAGAAGGAAATAAAAAAACCGGCTAAACTTAGAACTTGGATTCAGGCGTATGATGTTCCCCCATATAAACATTCAGGAGGATTAGATGTTAATGCTGAATATGTTTATAAGGAAATAAAAGCTTTATTTGATGCTGGATTAACAGATGGTTATATGACTTGGAAGTCTAATTCTGATATTGAAAAATATAACAGTCAATTACCGGCATATCAGAAAGATTATAAATAGAGGTGATATTATGAAAATAATAGTAGAAGGCACTGAATATGAAATAATAAAGGATGATTACAGTATTTTTGACGAAACAGAATTTAAAGAATTATATACTGATTATTTTAATAAGTTTGACTATATAGCAGGAGATTATTCTTATAACAAATTAAGATTAAAAGGTTTTTATGATAATAAAAATAAGAATGTAAAACCTATTAATAATATTAAATTATTAGATAATTATCTAAAAGAACAATGTGCTTATGGTTGTAAGTACTTTGTTATAAAAAAAACACATAATATTGTAAAATAATATGTGTTTTTCTAGGTGATTTAATAAAAATATGGTATACTATATTATATAAAGAATAAAGAGGAGGACTAAATGATGAATGAAGAACAAAATAAAAATACAGAAATAAACCCAGTAGAGGAGCCAGTAGTAACTGAAGCACCAGTTAATGCAGAAGACTCTATAGAGATCCCAGAGAATAATAATGAATTTAAAGGAGAAGATACTCCTGTTGATATGAATACGGAAGTAAACAATGAAACTCCAGAACAAGAAGAACAATTAGAGAAAATAACTATTGAAGATACTGAAGGGAATGCTATGGAGTGTGAAGTTTTATATGAGTTTACTTCAGAAGAAACAAAAAAACATTATATGATTTATACTGCTAATAAAGAAGATGAAAATGGTAATGTGGCAATATATGCTTCTATTGTAGATGAATCAGGAGAACAACCAACTTTAAAATCACTAGAAGATGAAAAAGACGAAAAACTAATACAAAATGTATTAAATGATATAAAGAAACAAGCCGAATCACAATAGGGAGGTTTTTTAGATGAATGAGAAATTAGAAAAAGTAATAGGTCAAATTAGAAAATTTGTTTTAAAGCAAAAACTTTCTGATCATTTTAAATGGGCAAATAAAGTAATGGAAAATAACAAACAGGAACTCGCACCATTTAAAAAAGCTTCAAAAGAATATAAGAAGTTCTTAAAAGACATGGGCAACCAAGCGGAACAATTATATGATGCAGGAAAAAAAGGCGAGATTACTAATGTGGTAGAACAAATAGATTCTGTTCAAGAAGAATTTAACAAAACAGGCGGAGAAAAAAGAAAAGAAATTGGTTTAATAAAAAGCAATATGAAGCCTTTGGCAAAAACTCGTTATGTTTTTAAATTTTTAGGAGCAAAAGTCTTTTTATCTATTCCCGTAGTTCTTATGAGCCCTGTAAGATGGGTTATTAAAAAGGGATATCAATATTTTCAAAAGAAACTTGAAACGGCTATCCCTAATAATGAATTTGAAAGACTACATGAGTTAGAAAAAGACGAAAAAAGGAATACTGATAAATCTTTAGGGAATAATTTACAGCCATCTCAAGGGGAAAAACCAGATATTAGGGAATTTTTAGAAATACCTAAAGAACAATTAGCGACAATGTATTTAGAAATGAAGAAATTGGCAGAAGAAACAACAGATCAATTATCTAAACTTAATGAATGGGTTATGACTCTCCAAAAAAATAACACACAAAACATAAGATTAGAAGCAGGTCAGTTAATACCAGTTGCAGAACATGAAAAATTACAAAGAAAGTTTAAAAACCTATTGTCAAAAACAGGAGAGTTAATCGCCTCTGTATTAGATCCTGAGCAAGTTGAAAATATAAGAAATGAAACAAAACAAAGAGGGAATGATGAAGAGTTTGTTGATTTAGGAATAGAATTTATATCTAATAATAATCGTAATTCAAGAGGGAGACATACAGCCCCAGAAGAATCAATGACTTCTGTAACTCCTGAACAAACAGTTCCAGGGTTAGCCCTATCTCCTGAAAGAGCTAAGGAGATTATAGAAAGTAACCATAAGGATGAAAACCCCGAAACAATAAGGGCAGTTTTAAAAACTTTAGGTATTAATAAAGAGGATACTTCTCAAATATTAACAGATTTAGGAAGTCCTCCAAGAGAATCAGAACAGTATACTGGAGAACACACGTTAGGTGGAAAATAAAAAAGCTATGTAAATAGCTTTTTTATTTATCTTCATTATGATGAGCTAGTCTACTCGCAGCCGCAGCTACAATAGCTCCTACAATATCATCTAAAAAAGTATGACACTTATTACTTTCTTTCCCCTCTTTATCAATTATTCCTATTATTCCTGGTTTGCATTTATCAACATAACCAAAATTAGTCAGCGCAATAGAACCATATATATTTACAATGCTAAGTGCTAATATTTCATCCACGCCATATAAACCTTGATCTTCCATAATTATTTTATATATGTGTTCATCAAAAATACCTTTTTCTACTCCCTCATCTATCGCAATTCCAGTAAGTACTGCATTAATAACTTCTCGTTTATTTAATATTAATAATATAGTTTCTTCACACTTTTTAATATCAATATCATCAATAAAGTCTTTTTGAATATCATATACTATTTTAGCCATGTCATTAATACTAACGCCGCGATCTTTCAATCTATTTAATGCTATTTTTTTTAAATCCATATATATTCTCCTATCATAAATAATATTAATTTTTCATACAATTTTATGAGGTAATTAATATGAAAAATGTAATAAATTACTATTATAATTTATATCCTGAGGTTATTAGACAAATTAATAATCATTTTCTTTTTCCCATTAATAATGATAAATATTATTTAGTTCCTTATGAACGACCTCTTAATGAAATAAAGGATATTTTTTCTCTACACCAAGAACTAATAAAAAAAAATATATTAGTTCATGAAATAATTTTAAATAAAGAAAATCAACCTCTAACATATGTTAATAATATACCATATATACTTATGAAAGTCTATGTCAATGATATTAAGGCAGGTGATTTATCTGACATTCACGATATTGCCTTAAAATCAATAGGAGTCCAATATAATCCTTCTTTAAGTAGAATAAATTGGTTTCAATTATGGACCAATAAAGTTGATTATTTAGAATATCAAATAAGTGAATTTGGGAAAAAATATCCTATATTAAGTGACTCTATAAGTTATTATATAGGTATGGCTGAAAATGCGATATCGTATATAAAATATACTACTATAGAGTCTAAAACTATGCCATTAGATGCATTTGTTGTATCTCATCGTAGAATTGAAAAAGATGCTACTTTATATGATTTTTATAATCCCTTAAATCTTATTGTAGACCATAAAGTAAGAGACTTAAGTGAATATATAAAAACTAGTTTTTATGAAAATAAAAACATATGGCCAGAACTTCATGAATATTTTACCCATAATCCTTTTTCTGAATATGGGCTTCGATTTTTATTTGGTAGATTATTATATCCCTCTTATTACTTTGATATTTTTGAAAAAATAATAGATCAAAAAATGAAAGAAGAGGAAATTATACCTATTATAAATAAGGTATCTGATTATGAGGAATATTTATATGATATATATAATTATTTAAATACTATTACTTTTATACCCAAAGTAGAGTGGTTAATAAAAAAGTAATAAATTATTCAATATTTATTACTTTTTTTATTTCAGGTATTTCAGAAGTAAGAGCGAGTTCTATACCATTTTTTAATGTCATTTCAAACATTGCGCAATTAACACACGCACCAAGAACTCTTACATAAACAGTATCTTTTTCTACCTTTACAAACTCTACATCGCCCCCATCTTTTTGTAAATAGGGTTTAATTTTATCTAATACCTCAATTACTTTTTCTTCTAGTTCGTTCATTTATATCACCTAAATTGATTATAAATGTAAAATATAATATAGTAAAGAATATTTTTTTTTATAAATATGATATAATTCGAATAAGAGGTGACATCATGAATAAATATGAAAAAGGAAATATAATAAAAGGAAATGTTACTGGAATAGAAAACTACGGAGTATTTGTTAATATTGATAAGGAATATAATGGACTTATTCATATATCTGAATTATCTTATCGATTTGTGAGAAGTATAAATGATTTTATTAATATCGGAGAAACTATATATGTAAAAGTTATAGATATAGATAACAAAAATAAGCAATTAAAATTAAGTATAAAAGATATAAATTATAAATCAGGGAAAAATAAAAAGAATATAATAATAGAAACAAAAAATGGATTTAATCCTTTAAGGAATAAATTGAAAGATTGGATAAAAAATAAGATAAAAGAAATGGATAATAGTTAATGTGTAAAGTCAAAAAAAATGAATAATTTAAACTTTATATAGTATTGACAAACAAATGTAGAGATGTTATATTATAAAAGTCTATCACATTGATTACCATGGACGATTAGCTCAGTTGGTTAGAGCACCTGCCTTACAAGCAGGGGGTCGTAGGTTCGAGTCCTACATCGTCCACCATTTATGCCGAAATAGCTCAATTGGTAGAGCAACTGACTTGTAATCAGTAGGTTGTGGGTTCGATTCCTACTTTCGGCACCATTTATATTGGAGGGGTAGCGAAGTGGTCAAACGCGGCAGACTGTAAATAATTGCAGCTCTTATAAGAAATTATAAGATGAAAAACTTAGCTAATTCGGGGAACCCTTTAAAATGGCAATCCCGAGCAAGGAGGTTTGATATGGCATATAGGCTTCAAGGAGAAATAGGTGTTCAGAAAGCTATATATGAGTTTATGATCCGAAATATTAAAGTCTATAAGCCATTAGTAGATGATGGTGTTGATATACTAGTTGAAATTAAAAATAAATATTATAAAATTCAATGTAAAACATCAAAGTTTACTCCCAAATCAGAAAAATGTGTTGTGTATGAACTAACAAAAACATACCATAATAATTCTCATATAGAAGTAAAAAAATATACTTCTAATGAAGTGGATTATTTCTTCTTATTTTCTGATTTATTTCCAAATTATTCTTGTTTAATTCCTTTTGAAGAAGTAAAAGGTAAAAGAACTATTAATATTGATTATTCTGATAATAAAAAACATCCTTTGAAAAATCATTATAAAGAATTTAGTTTGGATAACATATTAAATCTCCGTGTGTAGAGGCTTTATACTAAGTACCTAAGGATTTTAATCTATGGTAAAGAGAAAGTCCAGACCACAAACATATGGTGGCAATGAAAATTGTAGTGGTAAGAAATCTGTTACCTTGGTTTCGGAGGTTCAAATCCTTCCCCCTCCACCATAATATTGCCTCGTAGCCAAGCGGTAAGGCATCAGACTTTGACTCTGACATTCGTTGGTTCGAATCCAGCCGAGGCAGCCAATAATTTAACACGTCCCGTTAGCTCAGTTGGTAGAGCATTTGACTTTTAATCAAAGGGTCACAGATTCGAGTTCTGTACGGGACACCATAATATGCCTGGGTGGCGGAATAGGTAGACGCACAGGACTTAAAATCCTGCGGGAGCAATCCCGTGCCGGTTCAATTCCGGCTCTAGGCACCAATACGGAGGAATACCCAAGTCTGGTTGAAGGGATCGGTCTTGAAAACCGACAGGTCGTGAAAGCGGCGCAGGGGTTCGAATCCCTTTTCCTCCGCCATAAATTAAATCGCGGGGTGGAGCAGTCCGGTAGCTCGTTGGGCTCATAACCCAAAGGCCGTAGGTTCAAATCCTGCCCCCGCAACCAATGAATATAAGGAATTATCAAAATTGATAATTCCTTTTTCTATGATTATCTATTATAATAAAATATAGAGGTGTTAATATGAATAAAATAAATGAGATAAATAACTTAATTAAAAATAGTAATATAGATGTAGACTTAATTAGTGATGGTTGGCATACTTTTGGTGAATTATATAAACATCGCCAAATGTTACTCATTAAATTATGTCAATTTATTAGTAAATCAAACAGAAAAGATTTAGTTGTATGGAAGACAAGAAAACATAATGATAATACTGTTATGGAAGGTTATTTCCTATTAGGTATTACAATTAATAAAAATAATTATATCTCGTATCATATGGATAATAATGTTTGGGACTTGTGTGCTTATGCGATAGAATTAGATAAATCACCCATAGTAGGTAATTATAATTCAAAAATGGCATTACAAAATTTAACTGATTTATAACAAGGGGGTTACTATGGATAAAAAATGCATTCTACATAAAATAGATATATTATATGATATGTATAAAAATGGTGAACTTGGTGGGGAAGTAATGCCCGAAGATAGTAATCCTCATTTAAGTAAAGATAGTTTAGAAAATTATTTATATTTTACTTTACCTATGGCTTTAAATTACCAAAGGAATTCTTATGTTCTATGGGAAAGCGCTTTAAAAACATATAATGATAAAGAAACTAATTTTGTATTTAATCCTAAAATTGTAGTAAATACTCCATTTAAAAAAATACAATCAGCTTTAATAAAATATAAAGTAGCATTACAAAAAAATAAACAAACCGAAATATGGATTAAACTATGTAATACCATAGTAGAATTATATAATGGTGATATTAGAAAATTATTTATAGAGTTTGATAATGATGTTAATAAAATAAGGGATTTTATTCAAAAAGAAAACAAACATAAATTTCCTTATTTATCAGGTACGAAAATATGTAATTACTGGCTGTATGTAATATATCAATATACTGACAAAAAATATAAAAACATTGAATGTTTAACAGTAGCCCCTGATACTCATGTAGTAAAGGCTACTCATAGATTAGGATTAATAAATGAAATAGAATTAAATAATAATAATGTACAGCAAATAGTTATAGATAGATGGAATGTATTGTTTAAAGGAACAAAATATAAACCAATTGATATTCATACTGCTTTATGGTTGTGGAGTAGAAATGGTTTTAAAGAATTAAAAGAAGAGGTATTAAATTAAAAAACTTACAATTGTAAGTTCTTTATTCCTCTTTATCTACATATAAAGTGCCATTATTTTTTACTTCTGCATACAACACATCTTTATAGTCTTTAATGTTTTGTTTCTTTAGTTCTTGTTTTAACCACACTTCTTTTATATTTAATTCTTTTAGGTTGTTTTTTATTAAATTACCATCTATAATTACTGAAGTATTAATAAATGGTTTAGTATTAGTTTTTATATTCATATCTTCTTTTGTGACTAGATTGTAGCCTTCTTTTTTCAAAATTGATATTTTGCCATTTGTTTCTAATATTGCATAATCAACATCGCTAATATTAAAAACATTTTTTTCTCTCAATAACATTGTTAAATCATTGAGATTTAATCTTAATGATTTAAGAATTTTATCTTGTATTTTACCTTTTTTAATCACAATAGCAGGTTCACCATCAAAAATCGTTCTTAATCTTGATGATTTTAAAGTAATTATACTTATAATTATAGTAAAAACAAACCAAATTATAACTCCTATATAATCATCATAATTAGTACTATTATCAATATTTACTGCATTAGCCGCAATAGATCCTATTGTAATACCAGTTATATAATTAAAGAAAGTAAGTTGACTTAATTGTTTTTTACCCATTAATCTCGCAACTACTAATAAAGTAAAAAATATTATTATATTAGTAGTTATTGTACATAGTATCTCATCACCTGAAAGCATTGTAATCACCATTATTGTTATTCCCTTTTATTTACATTTTTATGTAAAAAGTCATATTTTAAAGGATGATTGTGTAGAATATATAATTAGAGGGTGTTATAATTCATATACAAATAAAATAGGAGGAATAAAATGGAAGAACCACATACAAAGAAAGGATTAATAATATTTATAACAGCTTTAATCACAACTATATTTTGGGTAGGATTATATTTGTTAAATGATCAGTATGAATGGGTTGATTTAAATAATAAGAAGAATGAAAAAACAAAAGAGGAAGAAAAAGAGGAAATAGAAGATCTTAATTTCGATAATAAGGCATATTTAAATGAAATGATTAATGAAAACGAAATAAATGTTGATGATGATTTAAATTCTGCTGAAAGTACTAAAAAAGAAGCTTATTTAAATGATTTTGATGAATTATCTACTAAGTTAAATCAAGACATTACTACTAAAGTTGATGAGTTAAAAGATAAAGATACATTAACTACTATTGATATGGAATCTTTTGAAGACTTTTTACTTACTGAAATAGAAGATTATAATGATAAATTAGCCAATTTATCTAGCGATGCAGATTTTGAATTATCTACTATAATTGTATATAATATGCCATTATCAGATTATTATTATATTGATAATACTGAGGGTACATATTTTTTAGGTATTAATTATGCAAAAATACATAATACTTTTAAAAATCAACTAACAGAGGCCAGAAGAGATTATTACGTATTAAAAAATGAAATATATAAAAATAATAATACTAATGATTTATATAAAGATGCAGCTTTATTAGGGTCTTGGAATGAATTTAAAGATATTATTTTAGATTATGATACATATGTAGAAAAGTACTCTTCAGAAACAAAAGTAAAAACTGAATATGATAAGTTATTTGATATCTATATTGGTGAATTTACATTAGATAATACTCCAATATATGAAGATGATGAAGAAACAATAAAAGACGAAGTGCTAAGTACATATAAAGACATAGTAGATAATCATACAGATTTTTCTAGATACGAAGAAGTAAAAGAAAAATATGATGAGAATAAATAAAGAATTATCGAAAGATAATTCTTTTTAATTATTAAATAAAATGATATAATTAAAATTAGAATTAATAGAATAAAATACAAATAGAGGTGTTTTTATAATGGAATTCTTAAAAGGATTAATAATTGGTGCTGCAATGATTATACCTGGTGTTAGTGGTGGGGTATTAGCAGTTATATTTGGTATATATGATAAATTATTAAATGCTGTTAGCCATTTGTTTAAAAATTTTAAAAAGAATATGATGTATTTAATACCTATAGGTACTGGTATTGTTTTAGGGATATTAGTTGTGAGCAAATTACTACAATATTTATTTGATAAATTTGCTAATCCTATTCAATTTACTTTTATGGGATTCATTATAGGAAGTGTTCCTGTGTTATTTCGCCATATTAAAAGTAAAAAAGGGCAATTTAATTATATTGCATGTATGATTACCTTTGTATTCGCTACTATTTTAGTTATTTTAGATAAAAATAATGCCTTTGGTATTGTTCAAACTGATAATATAATAGATGTATCTACTATTAGATTATTTATAAGTGGTATATTTTTATCAATAGGTACTATTATACCTGGTGTTAGTAATTTTCAACTATTAATGTTAATAGGTACATATACTGTAGTGATAAATGCTATTGCGGCATTTACTAATCCTTTTATGATAGGTTCAGCTTTACTTATAAAACTAATTCCTTTAGTATTAGGTTTTATAATAGGAGCTATAGTTTTAATAAAATTATTATCTCATTTAATAGAAAAATATTATGCTATATCCTATAGTGCTATATCTGGTTTTGTAATTGGTAGTATTCCTATAATATATCCTGGCTTTAATTGGAACTTAGAAGGATTTATTTGTATATTATTATTAATAGGAGGGTTCTTTTTATCAAATAAAATATCTAGATTAGAGAAGGAATAGTGTTTAAATAACCTATTTTGTAAACTAAAATATAATTTTATAAACCTTGACATTTACTCTCAATGTTATATAATATTATTACAACAAAAGAAAGAAATTATTAGTTAATAATATTAGCTAATAAATTATTTCTTTTTGTTATGGTCTCGTAGTGTAGTGGTTAACACGCCAGTCTGTCACACTGGAAATCGCGAGTTCAATCCTCGTCGGGACCGCCATATGGCTTCGTAGCTCAGTCGGTAGAGCAACGGACTGAAAATCCGTGTGTCGGCAGTTCAATTCTGTCCGGAGCCACCATATATAAGTCAAAAATGAACATAGGTTCATTTTTTATTTGACAATTGTTTTGTTTGGTATATAATAGTTGTTATTTAAAGAAGGTAAAAAAATGGATGAAGATTTTGATTTTGGAAGAGAAAGTCAAGGGATAACAAATGATACATTAGGGCTAATTGTTGCATTAGCTAAACAAACAATGAAAGTAGAAGCAATTGTGGGGGGCAATTATAATGACTCATCAAAAATTTGGGGAATGATGGAGAAACTATGCACAAGATCTTTTGTAGTTCGTTTTACTTGCTGTGATACATATTTTTATGTTTGCGAGCAATTTTCCAGTGTTTTCTCTGGAGACGGAATGGACTGTTTTGATAGTAAAGAATTAGAAAAAATAATTGATATGATTCCTGAGTTAGAAAATAATATCTTATGTGATAATTCTAGTGAGAAAAATATTAAGTTTTTCTGCAAAGTACTTGAACAAATACATTCTATAAGTCATAATTCTGAAGATATGACAGACGCAATAACTTTTATTAATTTAATAATTAATTTAGGAGCCACCGAAGAAGACTGTTATGAAGCTTTAGATCAAGCTCGTAAGACTGATTGTCGCCGTTTCCTTCTTACTGTTGCGCTTGAGCTTTTAGAAGGAGAAAGTAATAAATCAAATGAAGGTTTATTAACCTGGTCTAAAGCTATGGTTGCGCACGGAGGGGAAAGATATGGTGAGGGTGAAGCTGAATACAAAAAAAGAATGAAAAGATATATGCATGCTGATGAAACTCTATAAGTATTTATAGAGTTTTTATTTATATTTGTATATAATCATTAAAATATTGAATTAATTCTTATTTTGTGTTATTATCTTAATACATTTATAAGTTTATTAATGCGCCCATAGCTCAATTGGATAGAGCATTTGACTACGGATCAAAAGGTTATGGGTTCGACTCCTATTGGGCGCGCCATTTTATATATAAATAATAGATTTCTATTATTTTTTTATGTCTTTATGATATAATATATTAGAGGTGAGGGTATGTTAAAGATAAAACATTTTTCCAAAGTATACGGAAATAATACTAAAAAAGCAGTAGATGATTTAAATCTTCATATTAAAAAAGGAGAAATATTTGGTTTTATAGGTCATAATGGTGCGGGTAAAACTACTACTATTAAGTCTATTGTTGGTATTAATGAAATTACAGAAGGAGAAATCCTAATTGATGGTATATCTGTCAAAGATAATCCATTAGAATGTAAAAAAAAGATAGCTTATATACCTGATAATCCAGATGTATATATGTCTCTAACAGGAATAGGTTATTTAAATTTTGTGGCTGATATATTTGGTATTTCTAAAGAAGAAAGGGAAGAATTAATTAATAAATATGCTACTACATTTGAATTGCTTCCTAATTTAGGAGATTTAATATCTAGCTATTCTCATGGTATGAAACAAAAACTAGTAGTTATATCAGCACTTATTCATAAACCAAAATTATTAATATTAGATGAACCTTTTGTTGGATTAGATCCTAAAGCAAGTTTTGCTTTAAAAAAAATAATGAAAAATCTATGTAAAGAAGGATGTTCTATATTCTTTTCTTCTCATGTTTTAGAGGTGGTAGAGAAGTTATGTGACAGGGTAGGAATTATAAAAGATGGAAAACTTGTAGCTTGTGGTGAATTAAGTAAAATAAAAGGTGATAAGGATTTAGAATCTATCTTCTTGGGGATAAATGAATAATGAAAACATTATGGGTATTATTAAAAAATAATTTTCTTAATACATTTAAAATAAACAAATTGTTAAAGAAAAAGAAAAGTAAAATATTCTTATATGGTTTTCTTATAGCTTCCCTTATCTTATACCTTTTAGGAACAGTAACTTTTTATGCTTATATGGCATCTGACTTTTTAGAAAAATATAATATGTTACCATTTTTATTAATTATCTTTTTTATTTTGTCTATCACTATGACCTTTACGTTTACATTGTATAGTGCAAAAGCAGGATTATTTAATACTAATGATAATGATATGTTGTTTTCAATGCCTATTAAATCAAACACTATTTTAATGAGTAGATTATTGAATTTAATTATATCTAATTTACTAATGGCATTCTTTTTTATGCTACCAGCTATAGTAATATACGATATTAAAACAGTTGTACCAAGTACTTATTATTTATTAGTATTTATATCTATAATATTACTGCCAGTAATACCTACTATTTTAGCTTGTTTAATAGGTTATGTTATAGCTAGATTAACTGCAAAAAGTAATAAAAAGAATTGGTTTGAAATAATTATATCTTTTATCTTTATTTTAACTATTATGGCAGGATCTGGTTATGCACCAACTATATTAAGACATATTGTAAACGACATGGAATTGGTTTTAAAAATACTTAAATATGGTTTTTATCCTATATATTTAATAAGTAAAGTATTCTTAGAATATGACCTATTATCTATTCTTATCTTTATAGTAATAAACATTGGAATATTTTCATTATTCATGTTTATATTAAATAGAAAATATAAATCAATAATATTAAAACTTGGAGAACATAAAACGGCTTCTAATTATAATATAACTAGTTTAAAACCAGGATCTATTAAAAAAGCATTATTTAAAAAAGATTTAAAAAGATATTTTTCTTCCCCAATATATGTATTTAATACAGGTTTTGGGCAAGTATTAATTTTTATTATGGTTATCGCAAGTTTCTTTATCAATCAAAATAAAATATATGAATTATTAGAAGTAAATGCAGGTCAAGCTACTCCTTTTATGATGTTAGCTGCTATGGTTACTTTTGTAGTATTTATGACTGATACTGCATCTGCATCTATTTCTATTGAAGGAAAAAATTTTTGGATATTAAAATCATTACCTCTAGAACCAAAGAAAATACTAAATAGTAAATTATTACTTAATTTATTTATAGCTTTGCCTATATTATTGATATCATTAATAGTCCTTAAATTTACTTTTATTTTAACATTTATTCAATTATTAGTACTTATGATTTTAGCGGTATTGTCATCATTTATGATATCTCAATTTGGTTTATTAGTTAATTTAAAGTTTCCTAAAATGGATGCGATAAATGATGTAGTAGTAGTAAAACAAAGTATGAGTGTAATAATAGCAGTTATTTTACCTTTGGTTATAATGTTTAGTGTAGTAGGTATATATGGTGCATTTGGAAGTAGTATTAACTTTAATGTATTTATTTCAATTGTTTTAGCAGTATTTGCGCTAATTAGTATAATAGAACATATATTATTAAATACATGGGGTATAAAAAGATTTAAAGAAATAAATTAATTGTATACATATTGATTTAATATAGAAATTATGATATTATTACGTCGTACCTCTTTTGAGGTACTTTATTCGGGAAGTGGCTCAACTTGGTAGAGCACCTGGTTTGGGACCAGGTGGTTGCAGGTTCAAATCCTGTCTTCCCGACCACTTGATAATTAACCCTTACAATGTAAGGGTTTTATTATGGAGTAATATATGTTGACTCCCAAATGACTCCAGGGAACCATGTTTTTAATTTCTAGCTT
>Ga0172382_10004528_pt1 | contig 21256 bp, 23 predicted proteins | sample Leawel138RmetaG_FD_122245 | JGI IMG/M metagenome (GOLD analysis project Ga0172382, IMG submission 122245) | Leachate microbial communities from a municipal landfill in Southern Ontario, Canada - Leachate well 138R metaG | ecosystem: Engineered > Solid waste > Landfill > Unclassified | place... | reverse complement strand
TTCGGGGCGGGCGCGCCCGCCCAATGCGGGATTCCCAAGGGGCGTGCCCCTTGGGCCGCCGGAGGCCGGTCCGCCCGGAGGCGCGCGCAGCGTCTCCGGGCTTCCCGCCCGGCGCCGGGCTAGCGCCAGGCCTCCAGGAACCGGGCCGGGGCGCCGCCGGCGCGCAGGTGGGTGATGAGGGCCGAGCCGAAGACCACGGCGTCGGGGCCTTCGCCCAGGGCGGCGAGCTGGTCGGGGGTCTTGAGGCCGAAGCCCAGGGCCAGGGGCACGCGGAAGGTCCGCTTGGCCTCGGCCAGCCGGGCGCCCACGGCCTGGGGCAGGGTGGCGCGCTCGCCGGTGACGCCCAGCACGGACACGAAATAGGCGAAGCCGGTGGCGTCCTTGGCGTAGAGGGCCAGCCGCGCGGGGCTGGTGTTCAGGCCGACCAGGGGGATGAGGTCCAGGCCGCTGGCGGCGAGGGTGGCGCGGATGTCGGCGGCCTCCTCGTGGGGCAGGTCGGGGATGATGACCCCGTGGACCCCGGCCCGGGCGGCGTCGCGGGCGAAGGCCTCCATGCCGTATTGCAGGAATGGGTTCAGGTAGCCCATGAGCACGATGCCCGCCCGCAAGCGTCCGGCGCGCGTTGCCAGTCCTTCGAGTATCCATTTGAGGGTCACGCCGCGCGCGAGGCTTTCCAGGGCCGCCTGTTCCACGGTGGGGCCGTCGGCCACGGGGTCCGAGAAGGGCACGCCGATTTCGATGATGTCCGCGCCCGCGCCGTCGAGCTCGGCCACGGCGTCCCAGAATTCGTCCAGGCCGGGGAATCCGGCGGGCAGGTAGGGGATGAGCGCCTTGCGTCCGGCGGCCTGGGCCTCGCGGATGCGTCGGGTGAGTGTGGATGCCATATGCGTTCTCCTGCGCGGCCTGGCCGCGCGGTCTTGTGCGTTGGATGCGTTGGCCGCTAGACGCCGAGCACTTCGGCCACGATGCCCAGATCCTTGTCGCCGCGCCCCGAGAGGTTGACCACCACGTTGGAGCCCGGTTCGATGGCCTGGCGGTGTTCGAGCACATAGGCCAGGGCGTGGGCGGACTCCAGGGCCGGGATGATGCCCTCCTTGCGGCACAGGGCCTGGAAGGCGGCCAGGGCCTGGGCGTCGTTGACGGTGACGTATTCGGCGCGGCCCGAGGCGTCGAGCCAGGCGTGCTCGGGGCCCACGCCCGGGTAGTCCAGGCCCGGGGCCACGGAGTGCGAGGGCAGGATCTGGCCGTCGGCGGTCTGGAGCAGGCGGGTGCGCGTACCGTGCAGCACGCCGGGGGTGCCCTGGGTCACGGAGGCGGAATGGTGGCAGCCCGGCTGGCCGGTGCCCGCCGCCTCGACGCCCACCAGGCGGACCTCGCGGTCCTCCACGAAGGGGTGGAAGATGCCCATGGCGTTGGACCCGCCGCCCACGCAGGCCACCACCAGGTCGGGCAGGGCGCCGAAGCGCTCCACGCACTGCTGGCGGCACTCGTGGCCGATGACGGACTGGAAGTCGCGCACAAGCTCGGGGAAGGGCGCGGGGCCGACCACCGAGCCGATGCAGTAGTGGGTGTCGGCCTGCCCGGCGATCCAGTGGCGCAGGGCGGCGTTGATGGCGTCCTTGAGGGTCTTGGTGCCGGACTCCACGGGGCGGACCTCGGCGCCGAGCAGGCGCATGCGTTGCACGTTGTGGGCCTGGCGCACAACGTCGGTGGCGCCCATGTAGACGATGCACGACAGGCCGAGCATGGCCGCCGCTGTGGCCGAGGCCACGCCGTGCTGGCCCGCGCCGGTCTCGGCCAGGAGCACGCTCTTGCCCATGTGCCGGGTCAGCAGGGCCTGGCCGATGGTGTTGTTGATCTTGTGCGCGCCGGTGTGGGCCAGGTCCTCGCGCTTGAGGTAGAGGTTGAAGCCCAGCTCCGCCGAGAGGTTGGGGCAGCGGTAGAGCGGCGTGGAGCGGCCCACATATTCGGCCAGGATCTGGCCGAACTCGGTGAGGAAGGGTCTGGAGCGGGCGATGGTGCGGTAGGCGTCGTCCAGTTCCTTGAGCGGCGGCATGAGCAGCTCGGGCACGAACTGGCCGCCGAAGTCGCCGAAGTATCCTTTTCTCATGGTGCGTGGTCCTTGTTCGGGCGGGCGGGGGCCCGGCCCGGTTTGGGTGTCTGGGGCGGCGCGGCTCAGCCCCGGGGGCGGATGAGGGCCACGGCGGCGCGGATGCGCCGGTGGTCCTTGACGCCGGGGGCCGATTCCAGGCCGGAGTTCAGGTCGTAGCCCGCCGGGGCGCAGGCGGCCAGGGCCCGGGGCAGGGTCTCGGGGCCGAGCCCCCCGGCCAGCAGCCAGGGCACGGGGCAGTCCAGCCCGTGCAGGCGTTCGGCGTCCTGGGCGCGGCCGTGCCCGCCTGTGGCGGTTCCGGCGTCCAGCAGGGCATAGGCCATGACCGGCGCCAGGCTGTGCAGGTCGTCCTCCAGGGCCGCGCGCGCGCTGTGGCGTTCGGGCCAGAACACGCGCATCACCCGCCCGGGCCCGACGGCCCGGCAGAAGGCCGGGTCGTTGTCGCCGCACAGCTGGGCCAGGTCCAGCCGGGCCCGGTCCATGACGCGCAGCACCTCGGCCTGGGTCTGGTTCACGAACACGCCCACGCGCAGGGCGCCGGGGGTGCGCAGCCCGGCGGCCTGCTCCGGGGTCACGCGGCGCGGGCTTTGGGGGTGGAAGATGAACCCGAGCATGTCCACCCCCGCTTCCAGGCAGGCGTCGGCGTCCTGCTGGCGGGTGATGCCGCAGACCTTGATCAGCGGGCGCCGCGTGGCGCCGGGGTCGGCGGGAAGGGTGTAGGTCATGGATTTTTCTCCTCGATGAGCCGGGCCAGGGCCGCGCCGGGGTCGGCGCCTTCCATGAGGAAGGTGCCCACGAGCACGGCGTCGTAGCCCAGGGCGGCGAGTTCGGCGATCTGCGCGCCGCGGGTGATGCCGCTGGCCGAGATCCAGGTTTCGCCGGGCAGCTTCGCGGCGGCCAGCCCGCGCGAGATGTCCAGCGAGATTTCCAGGGTGTCCAGGTTGCGGTTGTTGACCTGGATGAGGTCGGCCCCGGCGCCGCGCGCCCGGGCCAGGTCGTCGCCGTCGAAGACCTCCACCACCGGCTCCAGGCCCAGCTCGCGGGCCAGGGCGACCATGCGCCCCAGCTCGGCGGGCCCGACCATGCGCGCGATGAGCAGCACGGCGCTGGCCGGGGTGGCCGCCGTCTGGCGCACCTGGAGCGGGTGGAGCACGAAGTCCTTGCGCAGCAGGGGCAGCCCCGCCGGGACGCAGGCGTCCAGGAAGCCCAGCTCGCCCCGGAAGTGGTCGGCCTCGGTGAGCACGCTCATGGCCGCGGCGCCGCCGCGCGCGTAGGCCCGGGCCACGTCCTGCGGGCCCAGGGCGAGGTTGATGTCGCCCCGGCTGGGCGAGGCGCGCTTGTATTCGGCCACCACGGCCCCGGGGCCTGCCGCGCGCAGGGCCGCCGCGAAGGGCGGGCGCGCGGCCGTTCGCGGCGCGGGCATCCGGCCCTGGGCGTCCCGGGCCATGAGATCCATGATTTCCCGGCGCTTGGCCTGGGCGAAGCGTTCAAGCATGGATGAGAGCCCTCCCGACCCCGGCGGCCACGGCGGCCCGGGCCTGCTCCACGGCCGCGGGCAGGTCCGGCGCGGCGTCCAGCAGGTGCAGGCACACGGCCACGTTGAGCACGAGCATGTCGCGCATGGCCTGCGGGCCGCCGCCTTCCAGCAGCTCGCGCAGCACGTCCACGGCGGCCTGTCTGTGGGGCACGGCCACGTCCCGGGGGTTGTGGCGCGCCAGGCCCAGGGCCTGGGGGTCCAGCTCCTCCTCGCGCAGCCAGCCGTCGCGGACCCAGACCACGGAGTTTACCCCGAAGGGCGTCAGCTCGTCGAACCCTCCCGCGCCGTGGACCACGCAGGCCCGCGACACGCCCGTAAGCGCCAGGGCCTTGGCCATGCGCGGGGCGAACCCCGGGACGCCCACGCCCAGGAGCTGGTGGGTGGGCCGGGCCGGGTTGAGCAGCGGGCCGAGCAGGTTGAACAGCGTGCGGCAGCCGATCTCGCGGCGCACGGGCATGATATGCTTGAAGGCCGGGTGGTAGCCCGGGGCGAAGAGGAAGGCGAAATGGCGGGCGACCAGCTCGCCTGCCACGGCCTCGGGCTCGGTGGTCAGGGACAGGCCCAGGGCCTCCAGGGCGTCGGCGCTGCCGCAGGTGCTGGTCACCGAGCGGTTGCCGTGCTTGACCACGTCGTGGCCCAGCCCGGCCAGGACCAGGGCCGTGGCCGTGGAGCAGTTGAAGCTGCACGAGCCGTCGCCGCCGGTGCCGCAGGTGTCGATGCGCGGGCCGGACAGGCCGGGCACGGCCCGGGCGTGGCGCAGGGCCGCGCGCACCGCCGCGGCCAGTTCGCGGGCCGTCTCGCCCTTGGTTTTCAGGCCCATGAGAAACGATCCGGCCTGGGCCGGGGTCATGGTGCCGTCCATGAGCCGGGCGAATGCCTCGGCGGCCATCTCCTCGGGCAGGTCCTTGTGGTAGGCCAGCAGTTCCAGGACATCGGCCATATGCATGGTCATCTCGCGCCTCCTTGGGGCAGCAGGGCTTGGGGGAAGTTGGCGAGCAGGCGCCCGCCGTCGGGGGTCAGCACCGATTCGGGGTGGAACTGCACGCCCGCCCAGGGGCGGTCGGCGTACTCCAGGGCCATGACCTCGCCCCGGCCCGTGCGCGCGGTGACGCGCAGCAGCGCCCGGGCCGGGGCCGGGGCGTTGTCCACGTCCACCACCAGGGAATGGTAGCGCCCGACCTCCAGGGGCCGGGGCAGGCCGGCGAACAGGCCCGTGGCGTCATGGTCCACGGCCGAGGTCTTGCCGTGCATGATGCGCGTGTTGACCACCACGGGCGCCCCGGCGAACAGGCCCAGGGCCTGGTGGCCCAGGCAGACGCCCAGCACGGGCACCGCGCGGGGCAGCCGGGCCAGGAATTCCAGGCACAGGCCAGCGTTTTCCGGGCGGCTGGGCCCCGGGGACAGGCAGACCATCTCCAGGGCCGGGTCCGTGGCCAGCCCGAGCACGTCGGGGTCGTCGTTCCGCTTGACCAGCGGGTCGCGACCCTGGCGCTGGAAGGCTTGCACCAGGTTGAAGGTAAACGAGTCGTAGTTGTCAATCAGCAAGAACATCGGGGCCTCCCTTGCCGGTCAGGATTTCACGGATGACACGGGCCTTGTTGGCGCATTCCTGCCACTCGCGGGCGGGGTCGGAGTCGTGGACGATGCCCGCGCCCGCCTGCCAGGTCAGCACTCCCCCGCGCACCCACATGCTGCGGATGGTGATGCCGGTGTCCAGGTCCACGCGGCCGGGGTCCAGCCCCAGCCAGCCGATGGCCCCCGCATAGGGCCCGCGCCCCTGGCGTTCGATGTCGGCGATGATCTGCATGGCCCGGACCTTGGGCGCGCCGGACACCGTGCCCGCCGGGAAGGTGCTGGCCAGCACGTCCAGGGCGTCCAGTCCGTCCTTGAGCCGGGCGCTGACGTAGGAGGTCAGGTGCATGACGTGGGAGAAGCGCTCCACCTGCATGAACCTGTCCACGCGCACCGAGCCGGGGGTGGCGATGCGCCCCAGGTCGTTGCGCCCCAGGTCCACGAGCATGACGTGTTCGGCGCGCTCCTTGGGGTCGGTGAGCAGCTCGGCGGCCATTTCCTCGTCCTGGGCGGGGCTTTCGCCGCGCGGCCTTGTGCCCGCGATGGGGCAGGTGGTCAGCTCGCCCCCCCGGCAGCGCACGAGCATCTCCGGCGAGGAGCCGAAGAGCTCCACCTTGGGCAGGCGCATGTAGAACATGTACGGCGAGGGGTTCACCTGGCGCAGCCGCCGGTAGAGCACGAAGCTGTCGCCCTCGAAGGAGGCCGAGAAGCGCGTGGACAGCACGGTCTGGATGCACTCGCCCTGGCGGATGAGCTCGATGGCGTCGGCCACGCCCTTTTGGTACGAGCCCTCGCCCGGGTCGGTGCGGACCTCGCCCACCCCGGGCGCCACCGGGGTGCGCATCACGTTGCGCAGGTCCGCCTGGGGCCGCACGCCCTTGGTCAGGGTCAGGAAGCACAGCCGGTGGTAGAGGTGGTCGAAGAGCACCACGTTGCCGGGCAGCACGAGGCAGGCTTCGGCCTCCTCGGGGGGCAGCAGCGGCGCGAGCTTGGGCTCGAACATGCCCGCAGTGCCGTAGCCGAAGTAGCCCATGAGCGAGCGGGTGATGGGCGGCAGGTCCTCGAAGCCCTCGGCGGGCAGGATGCGCAGCCGGGCCATGACCTGGCGCACCCCGTCCAGGAAGGGCTGGCCGTTGTACTGCTTCATGGCTTGCAGGCGCTCGTCGCGCACGCCCACGTCCAGCCGCCCCCGGGAGCACGACAGGCGCATGGCGTAGTTGTAGGCCACCACGCTGTAGCGCCCGAAACGCCCGTCCACCTCGGCGCTTTCGAGCAGCAGGCCCTGCTTGTGGCCCACCAGCCCGAGGAACAGGCTGACCGGGGTCTGGATGTCCGCGGGCAGCCATTGCCCGTGTTGCCGCAATTGCAAGGGTTCCATGATGTTCCTCCTGTGTGTCTCCCGTTGGCGCCCGGTCCCCGTCGGCCCGCGCGCGGTGCAAAAGAAAACGCCGCATCCCCCGGGGGAGATGCGGCGCGTCATCGATGATGGATCAATGGGCGTGCGTCAGCCTCCCCCGTCGGGTCCGTCATGCCACCACCAGTCGGCGCGCTCGCACAGCAGCTCGATGTCGCCTCCGGCGGCGATGTTGAGCATGGCGCGGTAGGCGCGCACGGAGTCCTGGGTGTAGGGGTTGGCGTCCATGAGTCCGGCGAAGAGCGCGCTGTCCTCGGTGAGCATCTTGCGCGCGGCGTCCAGGCGGCGCCGGAAGCTCGGGGTGATGAAGGCGGCCAGCTCGGGCCGGTGGGCCAGGGTGGCCAGGTAGGCCACGCTGGTGATGAAATTCAGGCCCTGGATGTCGGCCACGGCCCGGTCGTGCTCCTCGGCGGTGGCGGCGAAAGGCGTGAAGCCCAGGCGGGCCATCAGGTCGGCCACGGCCCGCGCGGCGGCCTCGCCCCGCCCGGGGACCACGGCCACCCGCGTGGCGTCCGGGGCGGGGTCCGGGCCGAAGAGGGGGTGCGTACCCACCACCGGGCCGGAGTGGGCCGCGAGCATCTCGGCCAGGGGCCGGACCTTCACCGAGCAGATGTCGGCCATGATCTGCTCCGGGCCCATGGCCGCGGCGCACAGCCGCGCGACCTCGGCCACGGCGGCGGCGGGCACGGCCAGAAGCACGAGCTCCGCCCCCCGGGCCTCGCGGGCCAGGGCCCCGGGGGTCAGGGGCGCATCCAGCCCGCGCACGGCCAGCCCGGCGGCACGGGCCCGCCCGGTCAGCAGGCGGCCCATGCGCCCCCCGGCGCCGACAAGCAGGATGTCGCTAATGTTCGTAACTTCGATAGCCATCTGAAATCACGCCTTAAGTTCCGAAACAACCTTGTTCCATTCGTCGAAGAAATCCGGGAAGGACTTGCCCACGCAGCCCGGCGCGTCCAGCTCCGGACGCACGCCCGCCAGGCGCAGCAGCGACATGCTCATGGCGATGCGGTGGTCGCCGTAGGTGGTGATGGGCACGGCGCTCCCGGCGGCCAGGGGCGCGGGCTCGATGCGCAGCCCGTCGGGCAGGACGGCGACCCGGGCCCCGGCGCGGGACAGCTGGGTGGCCGTGGCCTCCAGGCGGTCGCACTCCTTGATGCGCAGGTGCGCCGCGCCGCGGATCTCCGTGGGCGTGGCCGCGAAGCAGGCCGCAGCGGCCACGGTGGGCACGATGTCCGGGCAGGGGGCCATGTCCACGGTGACGCCCGTCAGGGGCCCGGCCTCGGGGGGCGCCACGGTCACGGCGTCGGCGTGCCACATGATCCGGGCGCCCATCCGGCCCAGGATGTCCAGGATGGCGCGGTCGCCCTGCAGGGAGTCCTCGCGCAGGCCCTGCACGCGCACCGGGCGGGGCCCCACGGCCCCGGCGGCCAGGAAATACGAGGCGTTGCTCCAGTCGCCCTCCACCACATAGCTCCCGGCGCGGTAGGCCCCGGGGCGGACCACGAAGCGCACCCGGCCCGGGTCCACGCGGCGCAGGGTCCGCCAGTCGGCGGAAACCCAGGCCTCGCCGTCGTTGCGCTGGGCCTTGGGCCGCACGCCGAACAGCTCCTGCACGGCCAGGGTCAGGGCCACATAGGGCCAGGACACGACCTTGGTGCCGCCCACGGCCAGGACCATGTGCCGCGCGGCGGCGGGGGCGGCCAGCAGCAGCCCCGAAAGGTATTGGCTGGATTCGTCCAGGTCCACGGTGATTTCGCCGCCGCGAAGGCCCGAGGCATGGAGCACGAAGGGCGGGTAGTCCGTGCGGCCCTCGAAGCGGAAGCCCGCGCCCTGGGCCGCGAGGGCCCGGACCAGGGAGCCCACGGGCCGCTCGTGCATGCGCGGGGCGCCGTGTACGCGGAACAGGCCCTGCCCGGCGGCGGCCACGGCGGTCATCAGCCGGCAGGTGGTGCCCGACTCGTGAACGTCGAGGTCCACGGGCCGGTCCTGCCCGCCCCGGGGGCGCCCGGCCACGCCCGCCACGCGCAGCGCGTCGCCGTCGGCCTCGAAGCGCGCGCCGCAGGCCGCCAGGCAGCCCATGGTCCGCTCCAGGTCGTCGCTTTGCAGCACGCGGCGGACCGTGCTCGTGCCGTCGGCCAGGGCCGCGGCGATGACCATGCGGTGCGACAGCGACTTGCTTGGCGGAGCCAGGACGGAAGCGGCGGGGACGGTCATGGCTGCGGCCCTACAGGAGCTTCATGCCCTGGACGTTGCGTCCGTTGACGCACAGGTCCACCGAGCGGTGGTTGTCGATGCGCCGCGAGGCGTTCCTGATCTCGAAGTTGACCAGGGATCCGTCGCCGCCGTACCCCAGCACCACACCGGGCTTTTCGGTGTCCAGCGTGCGTACCGGGGTCGAGGAGAGGACAATGGTCAGCACGTCGTTCTGGGAGTCGTAGCAAAGTTGCATCGGGTTCCTCCGGGCGGCCCGGTTCCGGGGCCGCGAAGTGTTTGTTGCGCGCGTCCTAGTCCAGCCCGGCGGACACGTCCAGGGACGGGCCCTGGGGGTAGCTGCCCAGGACGCGCATGGTGTGGCAGTTGGCGCCCAGCTCGTCCAGGGCGCGGGCGTACTGTTCGCTGCCCAGGTCGCATTCCAGGTCGACGAAGAACACATACTTCCATTTTTCGCCGCGCATGGGCCGCGATTCGAGTTTCTTCATATTGATGCCGTGGGCCGACAGGGTTGCCAGCACGCCCACCAGGGCGCCGGGCCTGTCGGGCACGGTGAACAGCAGGGATGTCTTGTCGCGCGCGCCGCCAGCGGCCGGGCGCGCCCCGACGACCACAAAGCGCGTCCAGTTGTCGGGCAGGTCCTCGATGCCCCGGGCCAGCACGTTCAGGCCGAACATGGCCGCCAGGGCCTTGTGGCCGATGGCCGCCGCGTCGGGGGTTTCGGCCACGCGGGCGGCGGCGGCGGCGGTGCTCTCGGCGGGGATCAGCCGCGCCCCGGGCAGGTTGGTGCGCAGCCAGGCGTCGCACTGGGCCAGGGGCTGGGGGTGGGAGTACACGGTCCTGATGTCCGTGAGCCGCGCGGCCGGGGAGAGCAGGGTGTGGCTTATCTTGCAGAACAGCTCGGAGAGGATGTGGACCTCGAAGCGCAGGAACAGGTCCAGGCTCTGGCCCACGGTGCCGTGCAGGGAGTTCTCCAGGGGCAGGATGCCCAGCTCGGTTTCGCCCTGGGCCACGGCGCGGAACACGCCCTCCAGGCCCGACTTGGGCACGAAGTCGGCGCTGTGGCCCAGGAACTCGACCCCCGCGAAATAGGAGAAGGTGCCCTCGGGGCCCAGGTAGGCGACCTGCTGCGGGCGCTGGAGCCTGCGGCTGGAGGAGAGGATCTCGCGGTAGATGGCCCGCAGGTGCTCCTCGGGCAGCGGGCCCTGGTTGGCCGCGGCCAGCCCCGCCAGGAGCTCCTTCTCGCGGAAGGGCTTGAAGATCAGGTCGCGCTCCTCGGCCTTGATGCGCCCCACCTCGCGGGAGCGGGAGGCGCGGCGGTTGAGCAGCGCCAGCAGCTCCAGGTCCAGGGCGTCGATCTCGGCGCGCAGGGCGTCCATGCGCGCGGCGGCGTTCTTGCTGTCGGGCATGGCTATCCTTCCTTGATGTCCTCGGCGATGCGCATGCCGAAATGGCGCCCGGCCTCGTCGGTGCGCACCAGGATGCGCTGGCCCTCGGCCAGGGCCACCACCGACACCGGGCAGCCGTCCTCGCGGACCACGCGGATGGTCTCGGCGTTCTGCAGGAACACCGCGCCCTCGCGCCCGGAGTCGGTGCGGGCCGTGACGTGCAGCATGGGCCGCACCTCGACCTTGACCCGGCCCACCGTGGCCAGGCTGGTGCCGCCGTCGGCGCCGACGATGAGCACCTCGTCGCCCGAGGCCAGCTCTTCCAGGTAGCGCGTGCGGTCGCCGGGCATGACCGCGTAGGCGTGCACCGCGCCCGCGTTGATGCGGAAGGGCCGGGCCGCGACGTAGGGGTTGGACTCGGTTTCGGCGTGGACCAGGAAGGTGAAGGCGCTGGAGTTGCCCACGAGCATGCCCTGCCCGGTGCGCAGCATGCTCATGGTGTCCACGCACACGCGGTGGCCCAGCCCGGCGGGGCGCACGGCGGTGACCGTGGCCGGTTCCAGGGCCAGGGTGCCCTGGCTGAGCTTGAGGTCGGCCACCACGGCCTTCATGTCCTTGGCGGCCTCGGGCAGCAGGACCACGAAGTCCACCCCGCGCTCCAGGATGCCTGCGGCCAGGCGGGCCTCGTCCAGGCTGGCCACCTCGCAGCCCAGGCCCGAGCCCTGGGCCAGGAGGTTCTCCACGGGGATGATCTCCCAGCCGTGGGCCAGGACCACGCGGGCGCCCTCGGCCAGGGCCCGGGCGGCGGCCTGCTCGTCGGCCTTGGAGCCCAGGGCCACGCGGGTCAGCGCGCCGGGGGTCAACACCTCGACCTTGGCCAGGGCGCGCACGGCGTCAGCGTGCTCGGGGCTGGTGATCACGGCGTCGATCCCGGACTCCAGGGCCAGGGTCACCTGGTCCTTGTCGAAGGGAATGGCCTGGAAATAGACGGTCTTCATGGCTTCTCCTGGGGCTTTCGCGGGCCGGGCTAGAGGTCTTCGCCCATGAACTCCACGGCCTGGTCCAGGTCCCAGTCGGCGTGGACGATGCCGTTCAGGGCCTTGAGCAGCCGCGAGACGTTCTTGTGCTGGAACACGTTGCGGCCCACGGACAGGCCCGCGCCCCCGGCCTGCACCGAGTCGTGGACCATGCCCAGCAGGTCGGTGGTGGAGTCCAGCTTGGGGCCCCCGGCGATGACCACCGGGATGCAGCACGACTCCACCACGCGCGAGAAGCTGTCGATGTCGCCGGTGTAGGGCACCTTGACCACGTCGGCGCCCAGCTCCTGGCCGACTCGCGCGCAGTGGCGGACCACGTCGAGGTCGAACTCGTTCTTGATGCGCGGCCCCCGGGCGTACATCATGGCCAGTACGGGCATGCCCCAGGAGTCGGCCTTGCTGGTCACCTCGCCCAGGGCGTGCAGCATGTCCCGCTCGGTCTCGTCGCCCAGGTTGATGTGCACCGACACGCCGTCGGCCCCCAGGCGCAGGGCGTCCTCCACCGTGCCGACCAGGGTCTTGGCGTTGGGGAAGGGCGACAGCGACGTGCTGCCCGAAAGGTGGATGATCAGGCCCACGTCCTTGCCGGAGCCCCGGTGGGAGCAGCGCGGCATGCCCTTGTGCATGAGCACCGCGTTGGCGCCGCCCTCGGCGATCTGGTTCACGGTGTCGCGCAGGTCGACGATGCCGTAGATGGGCCCGACGGTGACGCCGTGGTCCAGGGGCACGACGATGATGCGCCCGGTGTTGCGGTCGAAGAGGCGTTCCAGCCGGACGACCTTGCCCATGTTCGTGTTCATCGCTCTGTTCCTCCGGTGTTGCGCTCCGGCGCCGGGGCCCGCGGCCCAAGGGAACAAAAAGGGCCGCGGACTATCTGCCCGCGGCCCAGGAGGTCTGGTGCGTGTTCGAAACTACACGGCACCCCGTCCCTGACCGCAGGCCGGCATAAAGTACCAAAAGTACATCCAGCCGAAGCTGGAGGCGGCGGTACCGAAGCTGGAGGGCAGGGGGGGCATGGTGCACATGAGGGGGGAAGTAGCGCCGCCCGGGGAGGGGTGTCAAGAAAAAAGCGGGGCCGCGCCGCGCGAAAGGGGCGGTCCGGCGGCCGCCCGCGGGGCGCCGCCGCCCGGGGAGGCGCGCCCTGCACCGCTTTTTCGGCGCAGCCACCGATGATGGATTTGTTTCGCCCCGGGGCTCAACAGGTCAGGTGGAAGGCCCCGGCCACGGCCCGGCCCTCGGCCTCCAGGCGGTTGAAGAGCTCCACGGCCTGGGCCGTGGGCAGGGCGTGCAGGGCGACGCCGTCCTCCTCCAGGCGCCGGGCCAGGGGCTCCGACACCCGGGCCATGCCCGAGGATCCCGTGCCGCAGACCAGGGCCTCGGGCCGGGCGGCCAGGATGTCGCGCACGTCGCGCTCGTCGAAGACGTGCCCGCGCCTGCGCCACCACTTGGGCACCACCTGGCCGCCGACGATCTTCACGTCGTTGCGGTAGGTCTCGCCGTCGATGCGGATGACCCCGAAGTGGTATTCCTCGATGACGGTCATGGCTGCCCGCCTGTTTGGGGGCGCCGCGTCCCGGCGGCCCCGCAAGCGCCCCGGCGGCGGGCGCGGGCCCGGCCCGCGCCCGCCCGCCGGGCCTCAGTAGGTCAGCACCAGGGTGTCCGGCGCCAGGGCCGCATCCAGCCCCGCCCCGGCCCTGGCCGCAACGCCGTCCATGAGGTCCGCCTCGGTCATGCCGCCCACATGCTTCATGCACATGGGGCAGGCCAGCACGGTGCCGCCGTCGCGCATGAAGGCTGCGAGCATGTCGCGGATGGACTGGCCCGAGGGGTAGACCGGCGAAGGGACGCCCCGGTGCACCAGGCGCACCCCGTCCACATTGAAGAACAGCGTGGCGGGCAGGCCCTTGGACTTCATGGCCGCGTGGGTGAACTGGATGGCCATGGCCGCGCGGTTCACGTCGGCGGTGGTCACGCTGGTCATCACCCGGGCCGGGGCCCCGGCCCGGGCGGGCAGGGCCAGGAGCAAGGCCAGCAGCAGGGCCGCGCAGGCGGCGCGCACAAGGCGTTTCATGGTCGGCCTCCTGGAGGTTTGCGACCAGCCTAGCACGCCGTGCGGGCGCAGGGGAAGAAAAACCCGCACAAAAAGGGAGGGAATCTAGAGCAGCAGGCGCAGGGCCCAGACGGCGCCCACGCCCGCGGCCATGGCCAGGGGCAGGCTGCGCGTGGCCAGGGCCGTGCCCAGGGCCGCCAGCCCGGCCAGGGCCTCGGCCGGGCCCTGGGTCAGCACGGCCGGGGCCACCAGGGAAACGACCACCGCCCCGGGAATGGCCGAGAGGAATGCCTCGGCGCGCGGGCCCATGCGCAGGCGCCCGACCAGGAACAGCCCGGCGGCGCGCGTGGCGTAGGTGACGGCGGCCATGGCCAGGATGGCCGCCAGGGCCTGGGCGCTAACGGGCATGGTCCTCCCGCGCGGCCCGGCGCGCGGGCCGGGCCAGCCCGACCAGCCCGCCGGCCAGCCCGCCGGCCAGGATGTACCATTTGCCGGGCAGGAGGTGCTGCCCGGCCACGGCCGCCCCGGCGGCCGCCAGCCAGACGGCCGCGTCGCCCCGCCCGCGCCACAGCCCGGCCAGAAGGGCCAGGAAGGCCGCCGTGAAGGCGAAGTCCAGCCCGTAGCGTGCCGGGTCGGGCACCAGGGCCCCCGCGGCGTGCCCGGCCAGGGTCGGCCCCAGCCAGGCGACGTGGAGCACAAGGCCCGTGCCCAGCAGGAACGACGTTCCGCGCCCGCCCCGGGCGTGGTAGGCCGCGGCCAGGGCGAAGCCCTCGTCCACCAGGAAGAACATGCTCCCGTAGGCGCGCAGGGGACCGGCCCCGGCCAGGTGCGGCCCCAGGGCCGCGCCCATGAGCACATGGCGCAGGTTGACCACCAGGGCCGTCAGCGCCAGGGCGGCCACGGGCAGGGGCTGGACCCACATGTCCAGGGCCACGAACTGCGAGGCCCCGGCGAAGACCAGGGCGCTCATGCATCCGGCCTCGGCCAGGGTCATGCCCGCCTGCCCGGCGAGCATGCCGTAGGCCAGCCCGTAGACGGCCACGCCCAGGGCCACGGGCGCGGCGGCGGCGGCGCCCAGGCGCAGTCCGGCGAGGCCGAAGTCCGGCGCTTCGGGGGCTGTCGCGGGGGATGGGGGCATGCGTGCGTGTCTCCGGTTGCGGACGGCGCGGGGCTGCGCCGCCCGGGATATGTAGCCCCCCGGGCCGCCCCGCGCAAGCCCGGGCCCGCCAGCGCGCCCCGGGCCGCCCGGGGGCGGCTCCCGCCCCTTGCCCCGGCCCCGGGTTTTGCCTACAGTCCTGCGGCATCGCAACCCGCCGCCCCGCGCGGCCCGCAAGGAACACCATGACCAAGACAGACACCATCGCCCGACTGCTCATCTCCTGTCCGGACCGCCCCGGCATCGTGGCTGCGGTCAGCAATTTCCTCTATTCCCACGGGGTGAACATCACCACCTTCGACCAGTATTCCACAGACCCCGAGGGCGGCACCTTCCTTTCGCGCCTGGAGTTCCAGACGCCGCACATGGACGTGTCGGCCCCGGTGCTGGAGCAGGCCTTCACCGAGACCGTGGCCGCGCGCTTCGACATGAACTGGCACATCAGCTACGCCGCCAGGCCCAAGCGCACGGCCATCCTGGTTTCGCGGCTGGACCACTGCCTGCTGGAGCTCTTGTGGCTGTGGCGGCGCGGCAAGCTGCCCACGGACATCGTCCTGGTGGCCAGCAACCACGACGACCTGCGCCCCGTGGTGGAGGGTTTCGGCATCCCCTTCCACCATGTGCCCGTGGAGCCCGGCCCCGAGGGCAAGGCCCGCGCCGAGGCGCGCCTGCTGGAGCTGACCGGCGGCGTGGACCTGGTGGTCCTGGCGCGCTACATGCAAATCCTCTCCGGGGCCTTCGTGTCCCGGTTCCCCTTGCGCATCATCAACATCCACCATTCCTTCCTGCCCGCCTTCGTGGGCGCCAACCCCTATCAGAAGGCCTACGACAAGGGCGTGAAGCTCATCGGGGCCACGGCGCACTACGTCATCGAGGAGCTGGACGCCGGGCCGATCATCGAGCAGGACGTGGCCCGCGTGACCCACCGCCACGACATCGGGGCCCTGAAGGACCTGGGCCGCGACCTGGAGCGCCAGATCCTGGCCCGGGCCGTGCGCTGGCACCTGGAGGACCGCGTGCTGCTGAACGGCAACAAGACCGTCATCTTCGAATAGGGGCCGACCATGCGCGTGACCTTTCCCGGCGTGGGCGAGGCCTTCGACGAAACCCTGCCCAACACCTGCGTGCTGCTGGAGGCCGGGGAGGACTCGGCGCTCCTGGACTGCGGCTTCACCGCCGCCCACGCCTTCTGGGCCTGCGCCGGGGCGCCCCTGCGCCTGGGGGCGGTGTGGGTGTCGCACTTCCACGGCGACCATTTCCTGGGCCTGCCGCTGCTGCTGCTGCGTTTCTGGGAGCAGGGGCGCACGGCGCCGCTGGTCCTTCTGGGGCCAAGGGGCGTGGGCGAGCTGGCGGTCCGGGCCATGGACATGGCCTACCCCGGGTTCCGGGCCCGGATGCGCTTCGGGCTGGACGTGCGCGAGATGGAGGAGGGCCGCCCGGTGGAGGCCGCCGGATTCCGCTGGACCTGCGCCCCGGGGGACCACGGCGCGCCCTGCCTGGCCGTGCGCGTCCAGGCCCGGGGCGCGGCGGTGTTCTACTCCGGCGACGGCAAGCCCACGGACGCCACCCTGGCCCTGGCCCGGGGGGCGGACCTCGTGGTTCACGAGGCCTATGCCCTGGACGCCGAAACCCCCGGGCACGGCACCGTGGCCGGGGCCATCGACTTCACCCGCCGCGCCCGGGCCCGGCGGCTGTGGCTGGTGCACGTCAACCGCGAGGTGCGCCGCGAGCGCCGCCGCGAGCTGGAGGCCCTGCTGCGCGACGCGGCGGACGTGGAGGCCTTCCTGCCCGAGCCCGGCGACGCCCTGGCCCTCTAGCGCCGGGGCCCCAAGGCCGCGCCGGGGCCTTGGGGGCAGCACCGGGCCCTCCCGGCATGGCCAGCGGCCGGGACGCGCAGCCGTTTTCCGCGGGCGCGGCCCCGGCTACTGTTCCCAGGCCTCGGCCACGCGCAGCTCGTTGGTCAGCGGGTTGACCTTGTGCAGGCGGACCAGGAAGCGCTGGCCGGGGTAGATCTTGTCGCCGAGCATCTGGCGCGGGACGCGGACGTAGAGCTGCTCGCGCGGCAGGGCCAGGGTCACCAGCTGCCCGTCCTCCACGGCCACGGCCTCGAACTGTTCCTTGCGGTTCTGGCGGAAGTACACGAGCTTCCAGTAGCGCGGGCGGAAGCGCTGGATGCGCCCGACGGCCTCGGTGCGCGCCGTGAGGTGCGGCAGCATCCGCCCCAGCTCCTCGGCCGCCCACAGCGGGGCGCCGCGTTCCAGCACATGCAGCACCTGGGCCATGTTGGCCAGGTCCGCGTAGCGCCGCAGCGGCGAGGTCAGGGGCGCGTAGGCCTCGGCGCCGATGGTGGCGTGGCGGCGGGGGGTCAGCTCCTGGCAGGTGGGCGCCATGAGCCGCACCACGCGGTGGGCGTCCTCGGGGGTGGTCCAGACCCCGGCGGCGTCGCCGGGCAGGGTGATGTCCTGGGTGCGGTGGATGAGCGCCACGCCGTGCTCGCGGCCCCAGCTTCCGGCGGCGGAGTTGGCCAGGATCATGAATTCGCTGACGGCGGCCTGGGCCCCGGGGCAGGCCGGATGCAGGACGATGTCCACCCGCGTCTGTGCGCCCTGGCCCGCAAGGACGATGTCCGGGTCGGGCCGGTCCACCACCACGGCGCCGCCCAGGATGCGCCGGGCGCGCAGCTTGAGGCCCAGCTCCACGGCCAGGGCGGGCTGGGAGTCGGGTCCGGCGGCGGGCAGGGCGGCCTCCAGGGCCTCGTAGGTCGTGTTTTCGGCCACGCGGACCCAGGCCAGGCGCGGGTGCATGGACTCCAGGGCGCCCTCGGCGTCCAAGGCGCAGTCCATGACCAGGGCCGGGCGCGGCTGGCCCTGGTCCAGGCTGTACAGGGCCAGGCCGTAGGCCTCGGGCAGCATGTGGCTTGTGCCCTCGGGCAGGTAGAGCGAGCTTGCGCGCTCGCGCACGGCGCGGTCCAGGGGCGAGCCGAAGTCCCAGGTCAGGGCCGGGCAGGCCAGGGCCAGGCGCAGGCGGTAGCCCCCGCCCGGGGTGCGCGTGACGAAAAAGGCGTCGTCGATGTCGCGGGTGGTGGCCGAGTCCACGCTGACGTAAGGCTCGGGGTCGGGGTCGCGGGCCAGCTCCGCAAGGCGCTGGCGGGCGGCGGTGATGTCTGCGGCGAAGGGTTCGCTCCAGGCGTCGCCCCAGGCGTAGCCCTCGGCCAGGAGCTGGGCGTTGTAGTGCTCGGGCACCACGCCCCAGGCCTGGGCCAGCAGGAGGGGCAGGTGCGGGTCCTCGGGCAGGCCCTTCTTGATGGTCGCCCAGATGGCGGCCTCGGGGGTGCCGGTCTCCTCGGCCATGGCGGCCATGAGCACGGCGCGCAGGGCTTGGGCCGTGCCGTGTTCCCCCTGCTCGTCGGGCTCGTCGGGCCCTTGCGGGAAGACGGGGGCCTGGCGGCCCTTGACGTGGCAGTCCCACAGCTCGCGGAACAGGCTCTGCCCGGCGCCGACCACGCGCTCGCGGCGCTGCTGGGTCTCCAGCTCGGCGGTGCGCGCCTCGACCTTGTCGCGGGGGTGGATGTCGAAGTCCGGCGGCTGGAACTTGAAGTGCGACTTCTGCTCCAGCATCCGGCGGCCCACCGCGGCCACCCGGTCGGGCCCGGGGTCGTCCCACAGCAGCGAGGCGAACCATTCGGCCGAGGCCCGGGCCACGTCGCCCTGGGCCAGCTCCCACAGCTCGGCCGGGTCCACCCCCGCGGCCAGGGCTTCGCGCTCCTGGTCGTGGCGGGTCAGGATGTCCACGACCTCCTCGCGGCTGTGCTCGCCGCCGTAGGCCGGTCCGGCCCAGGGCAGGATGCGCGCGGCGGGCAGCTTGGTCTCGCGGCGGTTGGCCAGCAGCAGGCGGTAGCGCCCGGACTGTTCGGCCAGCACCCAGGCCACGTTGGTCCGGTTGCCGTGCAGGAATTCGACCACGCAGCCGGGGCCGGGGTAGCGCACAAGGGAACTCATCGTCTGGTCAGCTCCAGTGGCCCCTTGGGGGCCTTGCAGGCTCTTGGCCGGGCTCAGGGGCCCGGGCGCAGGAAGACGTATTCGGCGCAGCCCGTCCAGCCGCGCTGGGGCCGCTGGGCCAGGGGCCGCAGGCCCAGGCGCGCGGCCCGGGCCGCCACCTCCTCCGGGGAGGCGTATTCGTAGGGGTAGCCCCCGATCCAGTCAATCAGGTCGTGGCGAAAATCCATGCCCCGGTCGCGGGCCAGGGGCCAGCGGCCGGTGGTGGCCCAGGAGCCAAGGAGCAGCGGCGGGGCCAGGGCCCACTGCATGGCCAGGCGGCCCGGGCCGGGCAGGGCGTTGTACAGCCGCTTGACGCCCTTCCACAGCGGGCTGGTCCAGTGCCGGGCATACAGGGCCAGGGCCAGGACCCCGCCCGGGGCCGCCAGCCCGGCCGCCGCGTCCACCGCGGGCCACATGGCCCCGGTGTGGTGCAGCGAGCCCCAGGCGTAGACCACCCCGGCGGGCCCCAGGCCGGCGGTGAAGGCCGGGTCGAGGATGGACCCCCGCTCGAAACGCACGCGCCGGGCCTGCCCGGGTGGCAGCAGCCCCAGGTTGTCCCGGCTGGCGCGCACGGCCTCGGGGTCCAGGTCGAAGCCCAGGACCTCGGCGGCGCCCAGCCCGGCGGCGGCCAGGGAGAACAGCCCCGAGCCGCAGCCCACGTCCACGAAGCGCGCGCCCCGGATGCGCCCGGGGCCCAGCAGGGCCGTCAGGGACAGGCGCGCCGCCTCCAGGGCCCGGGGCCCCAGGCTCTGGCGCGAGAAGGAGCGCCAGTTGGCGCCGAACTCGAAGCGCGGGCCCCCGGCGGGGTCGCTCGCCGGGGCGGTGGGGCCGGGGCTCATGGCCGCTCCTGCCGGGTTGTGGCCGTCGGCGCCGCCCGGCGGGGGCGGCGCGCGCCGCCTAGTGCCTGAACGAACGCTGGCCCGTGAAGACCATGGCCACCTGCGGGGCGGCCTGGTTCACGGCCTGGATGATCTCCCAGTCGCGGATGGAGCCGCCGGGCTGGGCGATGGCTGTGACGCCCTGCTCCAGGGCCACGTCCACCCCGTCGCGGAAGGGGAAGAAACCGTCGGAAACCAGCACGCTGCCGGGCAGGCCGCCGCGCGCGGCGCGGGTGCGCTCCTGGATGTCGGCCAGCCTGGCGGCCAGGGCCGGGTCGTTTCCGGCCTTGAGCTTGAGCTCGTACAGGCTCATGCCCAGCTCCCGCGAGGCCAGCAGGTCGGTGTATTTGGTGTGGGCCTTGTGGATGGCCAGTTCCACGCAGCCCACGCGGTCCTGCTCGCCGGTGCCGATGGCCACCGTGGCGCCGTCGCGGGCGAAGATCACGGAGTTGGAGGTCACCCCGGCTTCCACGGCCCAGGCGAAGAGCAGGTCGTCGGCCTCCTGGGCCGTGGGCTTGCGGGCGGTGTAGGTCGAGCCGTCCTTCTGCGCGCTGGCGGGCAGGAAATCGTCGGCGCACAGGATGCGGTTGCGGAAGGAGAACTGGAGCACCAGCCCGCCGTCGGTCAGGCTCTTGATGTCCAGGAAGGGCTGGCCCGCCAGGGTGCCCAGGTCCGCCAGCCCGGGGATGCGCAGGATGCGCAGGTTCTTGCGCTGGCGCAGCAGGGCGAGGGCCGCCTCGCTGAACTCCGGCGCGGCCACCACCTCGAAATAGGAGCTGTTCACCAGGGCGGCGGCGTCCTCGTCCAGGGGCCGGTTGACCACCACCGTGCCGCCGAAGGCCGCGATGCGGTCGGCGTGGAAGGCCCGCTCCAGGGCCGTGGCCAGGCCCTCGTCGGTCCAGGCCGCGCCGCTCGGGTTGTTGTGCTTGAGGATTACGGCGGCGGGCTTGGCCGTCAGGTATTGCAGGATGTTCAGGCCGTTGTCCACGTCGGTCAGGTTGATCTTGCCGGGATGCTTGCCGGCCTGGAGCATGTGCTCCTCGGTCAGGGCGCTGACCAGCCCCTGGCCCGGGCCGCGAAAGGCCACGCCGTCCAGGGTCAGCCCGCCGCCCACCAGCTCGTAGAGCGCGGCGGGCTGGTCGGGGTTCTCGCCGTAGCGCAGGCCGCGCCGCTGTCCGTCTATGGTCCAGCCGCGCTTGCGCAATACCAGTTCCTGGTCGCCCAGGCGCAGGGTCATGTCGTCGGGAAAGGGGTCGCCCTGGATGGTGCGGTACATGGCCTTCAGGTCGCTCATGGCTGTTCTCCTCGATTTACTGGCTGAGGAAGTGCTGATAGCATAGCCCCGCCCGGTGGGCAATGAAGGGCCCGGCGCGCGGGCCGCCGCCAGGCCCCCGGCCCGCAACCAGGAGGATCGTGTGGAAAAGGCTTTGGAGAGGTTGGCCCGCCAGCTCATGGGCTACGACGAGGCTTCCCTGGCCTCGCTGTGGGAGAAGTACGCGGCCCGGGTGGAGCGCTTCGAGCCCACCCGCAAATGGGAGGAGGCCGCCCTGGTCTTCGGCATGATCCAGGCCATGCGCTGGAAGAACCAGCTGTTCAACTACCATTGGAAGCAGTCGTCCGAGGGCGCGGGATTTTCTCCGCACGGCCCGGAGCTGGTGTCGCGCCCGCCCCTGCCGCGCAAGGAGCCCCAGCCGCCCAGGGGCGCGCGCATCCTGCCCTTCCGGGACCCCGGCGTCGCGGACCCGGACGACGACTAGCTCCGCGCCGCGTCGCCCGCCCGGGGAACGCCCGGGCGCCCGGACGCCGACGGCCCCCTTCCCGCACGGGAAGGGGGCCGTCGGCGTCCGGCGGGACGGGAGGGGGCTA